>SAMEA104404106__coassemble_699_pt1 | contig 31879 bp, 32 predicted proteins | sample SAMEA104404106__metabat2_high_PE_001 | metagenome-assembled genome bin SAMEA104404106 (sample SAMEA104404106) | Balaenoptera acutorostrata
TATAATACCATCTATTCTCTCGTTTGTAAAGCTTTTTTGATAACTTTTTTTATTTATTTTCATTCTTATATTGAAGCAATAAAAAAAGAGGTAAATACCTCTTTTTTATGAATTTAACCTTTTGATAATATATAAATATATAATTAAAAAGATTCATGAAATAGTCTATCTTTTCATAGATAAACTATCAGTTATACATATGATCAGTTTTGATTATCCGATTTTTTTGTATAAATCAATAAATTCTTGAGCTAAATCAATAACAACTAATGCAGTCATTAAGTGGTCTTGAGCATGAACCATTAATAAGTTTAATGGAGCTTTTTCTCCTCTGATTTCACCTTGGATTAATTCAGTTTGTGCATGATGAGCTTCGTTAACTGTTTCTTTAGCTTGTTTTAAAGATTCTTCAGCTTTATCTAATTCTCCACCTTTAGCCCATTGAATAGCTTCAATTGCAGAACTACGTGCGCTACCACTGTTTACAATTAAATTAATTACAATTTGTTCTTGTTCATCCATTTTGATATCTCCTTTAACATTTATAATTCAGAATTACTCTGTACGTATATCTTACCAAATTCACATCAAAATTTCAATATCAATAAGGAAATAATACCTCTATAAGCCAAGATTTAGACAAGAAATTGATAACACTTTCATAAAATACAGTCCGATCATAATATATTTATTTAAAGATAATAAAAAAAGTGTCTTGCGACACTTTTTCATTTGAGTTAGATTATTCGATAACTTCTGAAACGTTACCAGCACCAACTGTTCTACCACCTTCACGGATTGAGAATTTAGTACCGTTTTCGATAGCGATTGGGTGAATTAATTCAACTGTTAATTCTACGTTATCTCCAGGCATAACCATTTCTACACCTTCTGGTAATTCGATAACACCAGTGATGTCAGTAGTTCTGAAATAGAATTGTGGTCTGTAGTTTGCGAAGAATGGAGTATGACGTCCACCTTCATCTTTACTTAAGATATAAACTTGAGATTTGAATTTTTTATGTGGGTGTACTGAACCAGGTTTAGCTAATACTTGTCCACGTTGGATTTCTTCTCTGTTGATACCTCTTAATAAAACACCTACGTTGTCTCCAGCTTCAGCGAAGTCTAATAATTTACGGAACATTTCGATTCCTGTAGCAACTGTGTTTTTAGTTTCATGGATACCTACGATTTCAAGTGGGTCATTTAATTTTAATTGTCCTCTTTCAACACGTCCAGTAGCAACTGTTCCACGTCCAGTGATTGTGAATACGTCTTCAACTGGCATTAAGAATGGTTTGTCTGTATCACGAGTTGGAGTTGGAATATATGAATCTACTGCAGCCATTAATTCATCAATAGCTGGAGTCCATTTTGGATCTCCTTCTAATGCTTTTAAAGCTGATCCACGGATGATTGGAGTATCATCACCTGGGAAGTCATATTCGTCTAATAATTCACGAACTTCCATTTCTACTAAGTCTAATAATTCTTCGTCATCAACCATATCACATTTGTTTAAGAATACGATGATGTAAGGTACACCTACTTGACGAGATAATAAGATATGTTCTCTTGTTTGAGGCATAGGTCCGTCAGTAGCAGCTACTACTAAGATAGCACCATCCATTTGTGCTGCACCAGTGATCATGTTTTTGATGTAGTCAGCATGGCCTGGACAGTCAACGTGTGCATAGTGACGAGTTTCAGTTTGATATTCAACGTGAGAAGTGTTGATTGTGATTCCACGTTCTTTTTCTTCTGGAGCGTTGTCAATTGCAGCGTAATCCATTGCAGCAGCTCCACCTTTATTTGCTAAGCAAGTAGTGATTGCTGCAGTTAAAGTTGTTTTACCATGGTCAACGTGACCGATAGTTCCGATATTAACATGCGCTTTAGAGCGGTCAAATTTTTCTTTAGCCATTATAAGCTTCCTCCTATATTTTTATTTAAATTTACACAAATACATTCTAAATGATTTGTATTAAAAAATCAATAACTTTTCAAGAATTAATCATTTCCACCATTTTTCTTGATGATTTCTTCTTTAATTGATTTTGGTACTGGTTCATAACGATCGAAGATCATAGTGTAGTTTCCACGACCTTGAGTGAATGATCTTAAATCAGTAACATATCCAAACATTTCAGATAAAGGTACACTTGCTTGTACTAATACAGCATTTCCTCTTTCTTCTTGTCCTTCAATCATACCACGTCTAGAAGAGATATCTCCCATAACGCTACCTAAGTATTCAGAAGGTGCTGTTACTTCTACAGCCATAATTGGTTCTAGGATAACAGGATCACATTTTTTACCAGCCGCTTTTAAAGCTAAGCTTGCAGCAACTTTGTATGCCATTTCTGATGAATCGACATCATGGTAAGAACCATCAAATAATGTTGCTTTGATATCTAATACTGGGTAACCAGCAATCATACCATTTTGTAATGCATCTTCAAGTCCTGATTTAACAGATCCAATATATTCTCTTGGTACTGTACCACCAACAACTGCATCAACGAATTCAAATCCTTTACCTTCATTAGGTTCAAATTTGATCCATACGTGACCGTATTGTCCACGACCACCTGATTGTCTAACGAATTTACCTTCACAGTCAGCTGCTGTTTTGATTGTTTCTCTGTAAGCAACTTGTGGAGCACCTACGTTAGCTTCAACTTTAAATTCTCTTTTTAAACGGTCAACGATTACGTCTAAGTGTAATTCACCTACACCAGCGATAATTGTATCACCTGTTTCAGGGTTAGTTGTAACTCTGAATGTTGGATCTTCTTCAGCTAATCTCGCTAATCCAACACCTAATTTATCTTGGTCAGCTTTTGTTTTTGGTTCAATAGCTAATTCGATAACTGGTTCTGGGAATTCCATTTTTTCTAGGATAATGAAATTCTTTTCATCACAGATAGAATCTCCAGTAGTTGTGTTTTTGAAACCAACTGCTGCAGCGATATCTCCTGCATATACATCAGTAATTTCTTTACGTGTATTAGCATGCATTTGAAGGATACGTCCTAAACGTTCTTTTTTGTTTTTAGTAGAGTTTAAAACATATGATCCAGATGTAACATGTCCTGAATATACACGGAAGAAAGTTAATTTACCAACGAATGGGTCAGCCATAATTTTGAATGCTAATGCTGAGAATGGTTCTTCATCACTAGCGTGTCTTACTAATTCGTTTCCATCTTCATCTTCACCTTTAATAGATGGGATATCAGTTGGAGCTGGTAAGTAATCAAGTACTGCATCTAACATTGGTTGAACACCTTTGTTTTTATATGCAGAACCACATAATACTGGGAATAAATCTACAGCTAATACACCTTTACGGATAGCAGCTTTGATTTCTTCTTCAGTTACTTCTTCTTCTTCTAATACTTTCATCATCAAATCATCATCATAAGATGCTGCTGATTCGATCATTTTTTGACGATATTCATTAGCTAAGTCAACCATATCTTCAGGGATTTCAGAGTAGATTAATTCTTCTCCTCTAGCACCTTCGAAATGAATTGCTTTCATAGTAATTAAGTCAATGATTCCTTCGAATTTATCTTCAGCACCAATAGGTAATTGGATAGCTACTGCGTTAGCATCTAATCTTTTACCAATTGATTCTACAGACATTAAGAAGTCTGCACCAGTTGCATCCATTTTATTACAGAATACAATTCTTGGTACACCATAAGTTGTAGCTTGACGCCAAACTGTTTCAGTTTGAGGTTCAACCCCAGCTTTTGAGTCTAATACTGTAACGGCACCATCTAGTACACGTAAAGAACGTTCAACTTCAACTGTAAAGTCTACATGGCCTGGAGTGTCAATGATATTAACACGATACCCTTTCCATTGAGCTGTAGTTGCTGCAGAAGTGATTGTAATACCACGTTCTTGTTCTTGTTCCATCCAGTCCATTTGTGCCCCACCATCATGAGTTTCACCAATTTTATGGATTTTACCAGTGTAATAAAGGATACGTTCAGAAGTTGTTGTTTTACCAGCATCGATGTGAGCCATGATACCGATATTACGAGTATGTTCTAACGAAAATTCACGAGCCATATTTTTCTCCTTTCAATTACTTTCTTTATAATATTACCAACGGAAATGTGCGAATGCTTTGTTAGCTTCAGCCATTTTATGAGTGTCTTCTTTTTTCTTAACAGAAGCACCTGTTCCATTTGATGCATCAACGATTTCATTAGCTAAACGGTCAACCATATTTTTTTCGTTTCTTAAACGAGAATAATTAACTAACCATCTTAATCCTAATGTCATTCTTCTTTCTGGAGATACTTCAACTGGTACTTGATAGTTTGCTCCACCAATACGTCTTACTTTTAATTCAAGTACTGGCATGATATTGTTAATTGCTTGATCAAATACTTCCATAGCTGGATTTCCAGTTTTTTCTTCTACTTTTTGGAATGCATCATATAAGATGTTTTGTGCAACACCTTTTTTACCATCAAGCATGATGTTATTGATTAATTTAGTTACTACCTTTGAATTATAAATTGGATCTGGTAGTACATCTCTTTTTGCTACGCGTCCTCTTCTTGACATCGGTTAATTTCCTCCTATCTCTTATTTTTTAGGTCTTTTAGCTCCATAACGAGAGCGTCCTTGCATACGATCTTTAACTCCAGCACAGTCCATTGTACCACGGATAATATGGTAACGAACCCCTGGTAAGTCTTTAACACGTCCTCCACGAATTAAAACAACACTATGTTCTTGTAAGTTGTGTCCAATCCCTGGGATATATGCTGTAACTTCCATACCATTTGATAAACGAACACGGGCATATTTACGTAAAGCCGAGTTAGGTTTTTTAGGTGTCATAGTTGCAACACGAGTACAAACACCACGTTTTTGAGGTGCGCTCAAGTTAGTTGGTTTTTTTAACAATGAGTTATATCCTCTGTTTAACGCTGGTGATTTAGATTTAGTAGTTTTTTCACTACGTCCTTTTCTTACTAATTGATTAATTGTAGGCATTTTTTTACTCCTTTCCTTTCTTTTTAACACACAATTCCGGGTGTTTCATTTTTTTCATCAATAAATTGTACCATTTTCGTGGTACCTTAGTGATTATACGACAGCTTTTTATAGAAGTCAACATGTTTTTTATCAAAAAATAAAAAAAGTAATACTCAAATAAGTATTACTTTTTTATATTTATTCAGCAGTATTGAATTCTTCTTCAGATTCACCATTCATTAAATCATCAGATAAAGTTTCAGCTTTTAAAGCTTCTGCTTCTTCTAATTCTTTTTGGTTACGTTCTGATTCTAATTCACTTGCAATTGTTTCAGGTGATTTTAAAGGACCTCTAAGACCTGTACCAGCTGGTAATAATTTACCAATGATAACATTTTCTTTTAATCCTGTTAAATGATCAATCTTACCTTTGATTGCAGCATCAGTTAAGATTTTTGTTGTTTCTTGGAATGAAGCAGCTGATAAGAATGATTCAGTTTCTAATGAAGCTTTTGTAATACCAAGTAAGATTGGACGACCAACCGCTGGGTGTTTACCTTCTTTTAAGACTTCATCATTAAGTTCAGTAAATGCTTGCACATTAACATGAGTTCCAGGAAGTGCTCCTGTATCCCCACCTTCAATGATTTTCATTTTCTTCAACATTTGTCTAACGATAACTTCGATATGTTTATCAGAGATTTCGATACCTTGTAAACGATAAACTTTTTGAACTTCTTTTAAGATGTAGTTTTCAACAGCTTCAACATCAGCAACTGCTAATAATTCCTTAGGATCAATAGAACCTTCAGTAATCTTAGAACCAATTGTGATTTCATCTCCTACAGAAACTCTTAATTTTGCACCGTATGGAGTTAAATAACTCTTAGTTTCTAAATCATTTTCAACAACAACTTCAGCACGTCCGTTGTTATCAATAATGTTACCAACAGTACCATCAATTTCAGAAATAATAGATTTTGCTTTTGGATTTCTTGCTTCAAATAACTCTTGAATACGAGGTAACCCTTGAGTGATGTCAGCACCACCGGCAACCCCACCCATGTGGAATGTACGCATTGTTAACTGAGTACCAGGTTCACCGATAGATTGTGCAGCCATAACCCCAATAGCTTCACCTAATTCAACTTTTTCACCAGTCGCTAAGTTACGACCATAACACTTTCTACAAACTCCGCCTTTTGCTTTACATCCAAATACAGATCTGATTTCAACTTCTTTGATTCCAGCATCAGTAATTTCTTTAGCAATAGCTTCTGTCATCATTTCTCCAGCTTTTACGATCAAATGATCATCAACTGGACTATAAATATCTTTTTGTGAATAACGTCCAACTAAACGGTCGAATAATGGAACGATAACTGAATTATCAGCAGTGTTGTATAATTCAGTAACAACAAATCCTTTATCTGTATGACAGTCATCTTCAGTAATGATAACTTCTTGAGCAACGTCAACTAAACGACGAGTTAAGTATCCTGAATCGGCAGTCTTTAATGCAGTATCGGTAGAACCTTTACGAGCACCATGTGTAGAAATAAAGAATTCAGATGCAGTTAAACCTTCTCTAAATGAAGATTTAATTGGGATTTCCATTGTTTCACCTTTAGGGTTAGACATAAGTCCACGCATACCTACTAATTGGGTAAAGTTTGAGATATTACCACGGGCACCTGAGTCAGACATGATGAAGATTGGATTCTTAGCATCAGCTTCGAATTCTTCTTTAACAATTGCTTGTACATCATCTTTAACAGATTCCCATAATTTAATAGTGATATTGTAACGTTCTTCTTCAGTAATTTTACCTTTACGATATAATCCTTTGATATCTTCTAGTTTATCATCAGCTTTATCAAATAATGAGTATTTACTTTGAGGAACTTGAATATCGTATACAGATACTGTAATACCAGCGATTGTTGAATAATAGAAACCTTGATCTTTCAATTTATCCAACATAGCAGTTGTATCAGTAATTTTGTTTGTTTTGAACACTTGGTTAATGATATTACCTAAAGCTTTTTTACCAAATGGTTTAATAATTGGTTGAGCAGCAATGTGTTCTTTAATATTTGTTCCCATTGGAACGAAATATTTATCTGGTGTAGCAAGTAAGTTTTCAGCACTTGTATCATTGATGAATGGGAAATTACCATCAAAGATTTGGTTGAAAATAATCTTACCAACACTTGTAATTAAATAGCTATGATTTTGTTCTTCAGTAAATGTGTTGTTATGTAATGAAGAACCTCTAATAGCAACTCTTGTATGTAAGTGAACTGTTTTTGAATAATAAGCCATTAATACTTCGTTAATGTCAGCGAAAACAGTACCTTCACCAATCTTGTTTTCTTCTTCTAATGTCAAGTAGTAGTTACCTAACACCATATCTTGTGAAGGAGTAACGATTGGTTTACCATCTTTAGGTCCTAAGATATTGCTTGAACCAAGCATTAATTGTCTTGCTTCTTGAATAGCTTCTTCTCCTAAAGGAACGTGAACAGCCATTTGGTCACCATCGAAATCGGCGTTGAACGCAGGTGTAACAAGTGGATGTAAACGGATTGCACGACCTTCAACCAATTTAGGTTCGAATGCTTGAATACCTAATCTATGTAGAGTCGGTGCACGGTTAAGTAACACTGGGTGTTCTTTAATAACTTCTGAAACGATTGGCCAAATAGAATCATCCATTTTATCAATCAATCTTTCAGCAGCTTTAATATTTGTAGCAATTTGTTCTCTTACTAAACCACTAATAACAAATGGTTTAAATAAGCTTAATGCCATTTCACGTGGAATACCACATTGATACATTTTTAAGTCAGGTCCAACTGCAATTACAGAACGACCAGAGTAGTCAACACGTTTACCAAGTAAGTTTTGACGGAAACGTCCTTGTTTACCTTTTAAAGTATGACTTAATGATTTTAAAGGTCTTCCTCCAGCACCAGTAATTGGTTTTGAACGACGTCCGTTATCAATTAAAGCATCAACAGCTTCTTGTAACATACGTTTTTCATTTTGTACGATAATTGAAGGAGTTCCTAATTCTAATAATTTTTTCAAACGATTGTTACGAGTAATAACACGTCTGTATAAATCATTTAAATCACTTGTTGCAAAACGTCCACCATCAAGTTGTAACATTGGTCTTAAATCAGGTGGTATAACTGGAAGAACATCAAGAACCATCCATTCAGGTTGGTTATTAGAAGATCTGAAAGCTTCAATAGCTTCAAGTCTCTTAATTAACTTAGAACGTCTTTGTCCTTGTGCTTCTTTTAATTCTTTAGTTACTGATTCAAATTCTTCATCTAAATCAACTTTTTGAAGTAAAATTTTAATTGCTTCTGCACCAGTTTTTGCTTCAAATTGATTTCCAAATTTTTCATAACAATTACGGAAATCTCTTTCAGATAATACTTGTTTATATTCCAAAGGTGTGCTTCCTTTGTCTACAACAACATATGATACGAAATAAATAATTTCTTCAAGTTGTTTTGGTGACATATCAAGAATAAGACCCATTCTTGAAGGAATACCTTTTAAATACCAGATATGTGCGACTGGAGTTGCAAGTTCAATATGACCCATACGTTCACGACGTACAGATGATTTTGTAACTTCTACACCACAACGATCACAGATAACACCTTTATATCTGACTTTCTTATATTTACCACAACTACATTCCCAATCCTTTGAAGGTCCGAAAATTCTTTCACAGAATAAACCATCTTTTTCAGGTTTTTGAGAACGATAATTTATCGTTTCAGGTTTTTTAACTTCACCATAAGACCATTCACGAATTTTTTCTGGAGAAGCTAATCCAATTTGGATTGCTGAAAAGTTATTGACATCTGCCATTCATTATTTCCTCCTATTCTTCGTTACTTTCTTCTTCATCATCAAAATCTTCATCAAGATCTACAAATGATTCAAGATCAAATGAATCTTCTTCATCAGAATCTTCTTCAACAACTTCTGGAGTTGTTGAAGGTTCTTCTGGTGTTGTATCAATTGAAGTTGGGAAACGACGTTCTTCATCTTCAATTTTTCTTTCATCAATTTCATTACCTTCGTCATCTAACATTTTAATGTCTAATGCTAAGGCTTGTAATTCTTTTTTCAATACTCTAAATGATTCAGGTAATCCTGGTTCTGGTAATTTTTGTCCTTTAACAATAGCTTCATATGTTTTCACACGTCCAACTACGTCATCAGATTTAACAGTTAAGATTTCTCTTAAAGTATATGCTGCACCATAAGCTTCTAGTGCCCAAACTTCCATTTCCCCAAATCTTTGTCCACCATTTTGAGCTTTACCTCCTAATGGTTGTTGAGTAACAAGTGAGTACGGACCAACAGAACGTGCATGAAGTTTATCGTCAACCATGTGGGCTAACTTGATCATATACATAACCCCAACAGAAATATTAGAGTCAAAATATTCACCAGTTCTTCCTGAAATGACTGGTTGTTTACCATCAACAGACATTCCAGCTTCTTTCATAATGTTTTCCAAGTCTTTTGCGTTAATACCATCAAACGCAGGAGTTGCATAATACATTCCTAATTCTCTTGCTGCATATCCTAAATGCAATTCAAGAACTTGTCCGATGTTCATACGAGAAGGTACCCCTAATGGGTTAAGCATGATATCTAATGGTGTACCATTTTCTAAGTGTGGCATATCTTCGATTGGTAAAATACGAGAAATAACCCCTTTATTACCATGTCGTCCGGCCATCTTATCACCTTCAGAAATCTTACGTTTTTGAACGATATAAACTTTAACGACTTTATTTACACCTGCTTGTAATTCATCTCCGTTTTTTCTTGAGAAGACTTTGATATCATGAACGATACCAGCCCCACCATGAGGAACTCTTAAAGAGTTGTCTTTAACTTCTCTAGATTTTTCACCAAAGATAGCAAGTAATAATTTTTCTTCAGCAGATAATTCAGCTTGACCTTTTGGAGTCACTTTACCAACTAAAATATCTCCTTCTTTCACTTCGGCACCAATCATGATAATACCTTCGCTATTTAAGTTCTTACGAGCTTCTTCACCAACGTTAGGAATATCTCTTGTGATTTCTTCAGGGCCTAATTTTGTATCACGACATTCAATACTATATTCTTCGATATGAATAGAAGTATAAACATCATCTTTTACTAAACGTTCTGACATAATAACGGCATCTTCATAGTTATAACCATTCCATGTCATGAATCCTACAAGAACGTTTTGTCCTAAGGCAAGTTCACCTTGTTCCATAGATGGACCATCAGCTAAAACTTCACCTTTTAATACTTTTTCACCAACTTTAACAATTGGTCTATGATTAATACATGTACCAGCATTTGAAATAGAGAATTTTGTTAATTTATAATTTCTTTCTCCATCTTCTTCTTGTACAGTAATTCTTTTTGCATCTACATAAGTTACAACCCCAGAAGCTTTAGCAACAACTGCAGCTCCTGAATCTCTTGCAGCTTGATATTCCATACCAGTTCCAACAAATGGTGTATGTGGATTTAATAAAGGTACTGCTTGACGTTGCATGTTGGCACCCATTAAGGCACGAGTGGCATCATCGTTTTCAAGGAAAGGAATACAAGATGTTGCAACAGAAACGATTTGTTTTGGAGAAATATCGATGAAGTCTACTTCACTAGGTTTAGCCATAATGTTTTCACCTAAGTGACGAGAAATAACTTGTTCATCTAAAATTTCACCATCATCGCTTAATTGAACTTTTGCTTGCGCGATAATATAATTCTTTTCTTCATCTGCAGTTAAGTAGCGAATATCGCTTTCATCAACTACGCTATTATTAACTTTACGATATGGTGTTTCAATAAATCCATATTTATTGATTTTAGCATAAGATGCTAATGTTGTAATTAACCCGATGTTTGGACCTTCAGGTGTTTCAATCGGACAAATACGACCATAATGTGAAGGATGGACGTCACGAACTTCATAACCGGCTCTATCTCTAGATAAACCACCTGGCCCTAAAGCAGATAAACGTCTTTTATTTGTTAACTCAGCTAATGGATTGATTTGATCCATGAATTGAGATAATTGTGAAGATGAGAAAAATTCTTTCATTGCTGCAGTCAATGGACGAATATTTGTTAATGACTGAGGTGTAACACTATCAATTTCAGATAATGACATTCTTTCTTTAACAACTCTTTCCATTCTTGATAAACCAATTCTAAATTGATTTTGGATTAATTCCCCTACAGAACGAACACGTCTATTTCCTAAATGATCGATGTCATCTAATAAACCAATTCTGCTCATTAAATTGACTCTATCTTCGCTTGCTAAATCTAATGAATTATAGATATCCACTAAGTTTAACATATAAGAATAAGCTGCTATCATATCAGAAATAGTTACAAATTTACAATCCAATGATAAATCAGTACCAATAACTTTCATTTTTTTAGCTCTAGATTCATCTACATAAACATGGATTGATTGGATTTTTCCATTAGATTTTAAGAAATCATTTGTATGAATTTCTTCAGTATGTGCTCCAGCTTCAAATACAGGTTGTAATAAATCGACTTTATCTTTAGTTAATAAAGTTCCTTCTTTCATAACAACATTACCATCAATGTCAATAACATCTTCTGCTAAAACACGATTAGTAATACGATCTAATAAACTCAATTTTTTACCAAATTTAAAACGACCAGCATGTGCTAAATCATATCTCTTTGGATCAAAAAATCTTGTATATAACAATGTATTTGCTCCTTCAAGAGTTGCAGGTTCACCAGGTCTTAATTTGTTATAAATTTCAATTAAGGCTTCATTTGTATCGTGAGTAGGATCTTTTGTTAAAGTGTTTCTGATAAATTCATGATCACCTAAAACATTAATAATATCTTCATCACTGCTAAGTCCTAAAGCACGTAATAAAATTGTACCTGGAATTTTACGTGTTCTATCAATACGTACGTTTAAAATATCCTTGGCATCATTTTCAAATTCTAACCAAGTCCCACGAGAAGGTATAATACTACCATTAAATACAGTTTTTCCGCTCTTATCCATAGCATCTGCAAAGTATGCTCCTGGAGAACGTACTAATTGTGAAACAATAACACGTTCAGCTCCGTTAATAATAAAAGTTCCGGCATCAGTCATTAATGGGAAATCACCCATAAATACTTCATTTTCTTTAATTTCACCAGTTCCGTTATTGATCAAACGAAGAGTAGCACGAATTGGTGCAGAGTAGTTCGCATCTCTTTCCTTTGCTTCGTCTACTGAATATTTTGGTGCGTCAAAACGGCAATCAACGAATTCTAATGTTAAAGTTTCATTAAAATTGCTAATTGGATAAACATCATTAAATACTTCTTGAATTCCCTCATTCTTAAACCATTTGTAAGAATCAGTTTGGATTTCTACTAAATTAGGTAGCTCTAAAGAACCACTAATTCTTGAATAATTGCGACGATTAATACGACTTTTTAATTGTGTTACATTGTTGTCCAAGTTCGCTTCACTCCTTATCAATTATCTCTAACTTCACTTAAAAGTACAGTGAAAAAAACACTGCTTTTTATACATGAGTAGGCATTTTATTATACTAGCAAAAAGTCAAGTATATGTCAATGCTTAATCTCAAATTTTAAAATATCTTTTAAAATTCTAAAAATCAGTGTTTTTCTTTGATTTCAATATAAAATATCCTTTGTCTTTGGTTACGACTTCACAATTCCCAAAAACATCTTCCATTTTTTTCTTTGCAGAAGGTGCTCCTTGTTTCTTTTGGATAACAATAACAAGTTCCCCATTTTCATTCAAATGATCATAGGCCTTCTCTAAAATTTCAAAAACAACTTTCTTACCAGCGCGAATAGGCGGATTAGAAACAATAATATCAAAACAATCTTTGACATTTTCATATGCAAAACTGACATATGCATGAGCTTGATCAATATGATTATGCACAGCAGATTCGTTAGCAAGTTGCACTGCACGTTCATTCACATCAACCATCTCAACAGTTAACCAAGGATTTGCTTTTTGTAAAGATAATCCTAAAGTTCCATAACCACAACCCACATCAAGTAATGTTTTTTGAGAAGGTAAAACAGTTATTGCATTCAATAAAACTCTCGAACCATAATCTACACGAACTTTTGAAAATACACCGTTATCACTAACAAATTCTAGTGACTGATTCTTATATTCAAAAGATATAAGTGTTTTTTCTGATTTTAAATCAACGTTATTTGTATAATAATGTGCCATTTCTACTCCTATTATAGCAAAAAAGCCCTAAGAAGGGCTTTTTTTAATTACAATTATTTAACTTCTACAGATGCTCCAGCAGCTTCTAATTGTTCTTTAATTTTAGCTCCTTCTTCAGCAGGAATGTCTTTTTTGATTTCTGCAGGAACTTTGTCAACTAAACCTTTAGCATCAACTAATCCTAAACCAGTGATTTCTCTTACAGCTTTGATTACAGCAACTTTAGTAGCTCCAACATCAGTTAAAGTTACAGTTACGTTTGCAGGTGCAGCATCAGCAGCTCCAGCATCACCAGCAACTACAGCTACAGGTGCAGCAGCAGTTACATCAAATTTTTCTTCGATTGCTTTTACTAATTCGTTTAATTCTAAAATTGTAGCTTCTTCTAAATAAGCTAAGATTTCTTCATGTGTTAATTTTGCCATTTTATTTTCCTCCATTAATAATGTTTAATTTTTTAATAACTATTCAGCAGCAGGTGCTGCTTCTCCTTGTGCATCAGCAACAGCTTGAATAACTCTTGCAACTTTTGCAACAGGTTCTTTCATGCAAGCAAGTAACATTGAGTACATACCTTCACGATTTGGTAATTTAGCTACCGCTAAGATTTCTTCTTGTGGTAAGTATTTACCTTCTACATAACCAGCTTTAATAACTAAAGCTTCATGTTTTTTTGCGAAGTCCGCTAAGATTCTAGCAGGAGCTACCGCATCTTCATGTCCAAAAGCAATTGCGTTAGGACCAACTAAAACTTCGTTTAATTCTGCCATGTTTTCTTGTTCAGCAGCTTTTTGAACTAATTTGTTTTTGTAAACTTTGAAACCAACGTTTTCAGCTCTTAATGCTCTACGTAATTCTGTCATGTCTTCAACTGTTAATCCACGGTATTCAACAACGACTGCAGATTGAGCAGCTTTTAATTGATCAGCGATTTCAGCAACAACTTGTTGTTTAGCTTCCATAATTTCTTTTGACATTGTTACACCTCCTATTAAATTTTTTATATATGCAACAATATATCCGTTAAAACTTTCATCAAGAAAGTTGTCAATTAAGTTTGACAATATCACCTCGGCAACATAATTAAGGTTTCCCAGTTGCTGTCTACGGTATATTGATTGCGACAATTTTTTAAGCTTATAATTAAGCTTGAACTTTTACAGCAGGTCCCATAGTTGTAGAAACTACGATGTTTTTCATGTAAACACCTTTAGCAGAAGCTGGTTTAGATTTGATTAATAAATCATAAACTGTTTTGTAGTTATCTGCTAATTTAGCTTCATCAAATGAAACTCTACCGATTGGCATATGTACGTTACCATCTTTATCAGTACGGTAAGTAACTTTACCAGCTTTTGTTTCTTGAACAGCTTTTGTAACATCCATAGTTACTGTTCCAGTTTTAGGGTTAGGCATTAAACCTTTAGGTCCTAAGATACGTCCTAATTTCCCTAATTCAGCCATCATATCTGGTGTAGCGATCATAACTTCGAAATCTAACCAACCTTTTTTGATTTCTTCTAAGATTTCTTTTCCACCTACAACGTCTGCTCCAGCAGCTTTAGCTTCTTCAACTTTAGCTCCTTGAGTTACAACTAAAACTTTTTTAGTTTTTCCAGTTCCGTGTGGTAATACGATTGCTCCACGTAATTGTTGATCTGCATGTCTTGTATCTAATCCTAATTTGAATACAACGTCAACACTTGCATCAAATTTCACATTACTTGTTTGTTTTACTAAAGCAACTGCTTCTTCAATTGGGTAAGCTTTACCTTTTTCAATAAGAGCAGCGGCTTGTTGATATCTTTTACCTTTTTTAGCCATTTTCTTTTCTCCTCTTCATCAAATTAGGCATCTAAGCCTTCAACTTTAATACCCATGTTACGAGCTGTACCAGCAACAATTCTCATTGCGCTTTCTAAATCGTTAGCATTTAAATCTGGCATTTTGTATTCAGCGATTTCTTTTAATTTATCAGCTGATAATGTAGCTACAGTTGTTTTTGAATCTGAAGCTGCTTTTTTAATACCACATGCTTTTTTAAGCATTTCTGATGTTGGAGCAGTTTTTAATACAAATTCGAAGCTCTTATCTTCAAAAATTGTTAAAACTACTGGTACTGTTTCACCCATACGGTCTCTAGTTTGATCGTTGAATGCAGTACAGAATTTAGGCATTTGAATACCTGCACCCGCTAATGCTGGACCTGGTTTAGCCCCACCAGCTGGGAATTGAATTTTCATAATTCTTGTGACTTTCTTACTCACGCGACACACCTCCTAATTAAATTTGTCCGTGCTGTGGTCATTTGGATGTCAATCCTCCCACGCATAGTAACACATATTGCGTCGTTTAATTATTATACATATAAAACAAAATAATGCAATACTTTTTATTGAATTTATCAAACTTTTTTTATTTTTTGTAAAAAGAAAAAAGGCATGTTACATGCCTTTTATAATTCCACTTTTTCTAAGTGCATAAGTTCAATTTCAACTGGTGTTTGATTACCAAAGAATTCAACCAATACAATTGCTAATTCTTTATCTAAATCAATAGATTCAACAATTCCTTCTTTATCAGCAAATGGACCAGCTAAAACTTTAACTTGATCTCCAACAACATAATCAACTTCTACTTTAGAACTTTGGATACCCATTTGTTTTAAAATAGGATCGATTTCATGTTGTTGTAATGGGAAAGGTTTTGCCCCACCACCAGAAGAACCAATAAATCCTGTTACACCTGATGTGTTTCTTACAACATACCATGCTTCATCAGTCATAATCATTTCAACTAATACATAACCTGGAAACATGTTTTTTGTTTTGTTAATTTTCTTACCATCTTTAATTTCTGTTTCAACATGTTCTGGAATAACAATATTAAACAAACAATCTTGTAATCCCATAGATTCAACACGTTTTTCTAAGTTTTCTTTAACTTTGTTTTCATGACCTGAATATGTATTAACTACATACCAACGTCTTCCTTCTTCATTCATTCCTGGCATTTTACTTCATCCCCAATACTTTTAATATCATTGCGATAATAACATCGCTTCCATAAAAATATAATCCAAATAAAAAACAAAATACTAATACAACAGTTGCATTCTTTGCTAATTCTTTTTTTGTTAGCCAATGAATTTTTTTCACTTCACCACGAACACCTTGGATTGTAAACCATTCTTTAATCTTCATCGCAGCCTCCTATTTTGTTTCTTTATGTAATGTATGTTTTCCACACTTCTTACAATACTTATTTAATTCTAATCTTTCTACATTCGCTCGTTTATTCTTTGTAATAGAATAATTACGTGACAAACATTCTGTACAAACCAAAATAACTTTTTCTTTCATGCCTATCACTCCTTCACCGTTATAATTTATCACATTTCATCATAATCGTCAATGGATTCCACACTCTTATGCATACGATACGATGCATTATATACACTTTTTATGGGGACGTTTAATTTCTCAGCAATTTCTTGATTTGAATAGTTTTGAATTTTCAAGTCCGCCACACTCTTTTCAAATGGTGTCAAGACTTCCTTCATTTTAGATTGATAATAACAATTACGTTCTTTAACCAGAAAAATTTCATCCGGCCTATATCGTACTTGATCATCTTCAATCACATCATGGTATTTAAAAGCAGAATCTTCCGCCACATCTTCATCTAAAGAAAACCTTTTACCATACCTATACATCTTATGCGTTTGAGTTAATACATAAGTCCTTGTTCTTCGTAACACCGCAAATTTTGCAAATGTTCTAAGACTGGCATTACGATCATCACGATATGCTTGCATAACATGTGTAAAGTGTATCATTCCCACTTGCAAGCACTCATCATAATCAATTCCTTTTTCAAAAAAATTTTGATAATTTAAAATCCATTTTTCGATCAATTGTTGATATCTTTTTACTAAACAACGTTCTGCCTCTTCTTCATGACAGTGTGTTAAATATAATAATTCTTCATCTGCGTAACGTTCCACGTTACCTCCTTTCTACTTCAAAGGATGACGAGAATTATAAACTTGATAAAGAATCAAAGCTGTTGCTACTGAAGCATTCAAAGATGTTACATGTCCTGTCATAGGTAACACTACATTCATATCACAGTGTTTTTTCACCAAACGTGAGATACCAAATCCTTCAGATCCAATAACAATCACAACAGGCATATTATAATCAATAGCACGATAATCTTGAGATTCATTTAAATCACAACCAACAATCCAAAAACCTTGTTTCTTTAAATCTTCAAGTGTTCTAGATAAATTTGTCACTTGTGCAACTTTTACATAGTCAATAGCACCAGTAGAAACTTTCGCAACTGTTGGAGTTAACCCAACACTTCTGTTTTTCCCAATAATGACACCATCAACTTCAATTGAATCACATGTTCTTAAAATAGCACCCAAGTTATGTGGGTCTTCCAAACCATCAAGCATTAACAATAAAGGTTGCTTTCCTTTTGGAATAGATCTTAAAATTTCATCTACAGAAGAATAATCATAACCTTCAATTTGAGCAACAATACCTTGATGGACAACATTTCCAACCAATTCGTTTAAAATGCCTTTATGTGCAACAATATTCACTTTTACATTCTTCGTTTTTGCTAATGACAAAATCTTTTCATCTTTAGCATTTTTCATAAGATAAATCTCATGAACTAGTTTATCACCCTTCAAAGATTCTAAAACAGTATTTTTTCCATAAATATATTGTCTCATAGTTTAACCCCTTCGTTTACACTTAAATCTTCCTCAATAAAACCTTTATACAACTCAAATAATTCCTCAATACGCTTTGTTTCTTTCTTTAAATACAAAGTGGCAATCAATGCTTCAAAACCTGAAGATTGATTATGCACAACAATACTTGTGTTTTTCATCACACGTGTATTCTTTGCATTACGACCTCTTTTATAAACACGAATTTCTTCTTCATTCACCCAATCATTAACAATTGCCGCCTTCATAAATGCTGCCTGCGCCTTCGCACTTACAAATTTCACAGCAGTTTTTTGTAACAAATCAGGCTTCGTAATATTTTTTTCCACTAATAGATATTCTCTTACATAAACCTCAAAAATAGCATCACCTAGATAAGCAAGAGCTAATGGATTCATTAGTTCTGGTCTCATCTAAATAATTCCTTTATCCTGTAACTGTGCTCTGACTTGGTCGGCTTTGTCAAAGTTCTTTTCTGCTTTGAAAGCTAACCAAGAGTTATACAAATCAATATCATCATCAGATAATACTTTTGTATCATGAACAAATCCCATTGTATCTAACATATGAATTAATGTTTGATACTCTCTTGAAATGAGTTGATTATCTTTTTCTTTAGAACGCATAGCACCATTTACTTTTTTTACTTGTTCTAAAATTTCAGTTAAAGCCAAAGATGTATTCAAATCATCACTAAGAGCTTCCACCATATGATCAACCACTTCTTTATTCCATTCTGTATTATTGACATGATTCACTTGTAAATATAAAGATCCTTGTTTTAAGATATTTTCAACTTTAACAACTTCTTTTTTTACATTATGAATAATATCTTCAGTATAATTCAAAGGATTGCGATAATGTGTTGATAACATAAACCATTTCAAAACATTACATCCTAATTCTTGAATTAAATCCTTAGCCCATAATACATTTCCTAAAGATTTAGACATTTTTTGTTTATTAATATTGATCATTTGGTTGTGCATCCATACATTTGCAATTGGATGATGATGGCATGCCATAGATTGAGCAATTTCATTTTCATGGTGTGGGAATTTTAAATCTTGTCCTCCACCATGAATATCAATACGACCATCTTTGAAAATGTCATTGATCATAACAACACATTCAGTATGCCATCCAGGGCGACCCTTAGACCAAGGACTATCAAATTGAATACCTTCGTCTGTTTTTTTCCATAAAGCAAAATCTGTAGAACTTTCTTTTTTATCATTCATATCTACACGTTCGCTTGCACCTGCAATCAAATCTTCAATTCTAATTCCAGACAATTGTCCATATTCTTTAATCTTAGTGACACGGAAATAAACATCACCATCAACTTCATATGCATATCCAGTATCTACTAAATCTTGAATAAATGCTATAATAGGTTGCATTGTTTCTGTAACTCTTGGAGTGTATGTAGGGAATAATAAATTTAAACCTCTACGTACATCTTGATAAGCTGCAATGTACTTATCTGTTAATTCTTTTTCTGTAATTCCTTCTTGTTTTGCTGCTTTAATGATTTTATCATCAACATCTGTAAAGTTAGAAACAAATGTCACTTTGTATCCTAAATATTCAAATGTTCTTCTTAAAACATCAAAAACAATCAAAGGTCTTGCATTCCCAATATGTGCATGATTATACACAGTTGGACCACATACATAAATACTTACTTCACCAGGGACAATAGGAACAAACTCTTCCTTCTTGTTTGTCAATGTATTAAATACCTTCATAAATCCTCCTTATAAATAAAAAAGCAGATGATAAAGAATTTCCACTCTACCATATGCTTACAATCCTACCTTTAACGCAAGTACACGTTCTTTCTTTTCAAAAGACTCAAATAAGGGCATCCAAAGTTCATCACAAAGCCATTTCCACCATCAAGCTCTCTCTATATGCATTATAACTTCTTCATTCTTATTTATAATTTACATATAATATAACAAATTTCTATTGATTTCGCAAGGTATTACTTGTGGTTAACAACCAATGTTACCAAGTACTTTGTGATATCACTAATATTTTCATCATATAATTGCGATGTTGAATGATATCCAAGAATATAATAAGCATCTGCTGTAAAATAAGCACAATGTTTAAACTTAATTCCTGTTTCCTTATAAAGTCCAGTAAATTCATAACAATCCAAACCACTTGTTGTCTCTACCAAACGATATTTCACATCATCAGCTTTATATTCTTCCAACGCTCCTGCATACAATTCAGGTAAATCTGCAACATCATTATCTGTATCATCTTTAATTGTTGTATAAAAAATCATTTCTTTATCTTTAACAAAACGTACAACATTTTTGTCTTGTTTAGAAGCAACATCTACCGTAAAATCTTTAGGGTAATAAAAAGAAACAATATCTTCTACATTGTATTGAATACCTTCTCTTTCCATTGATTGAACAGGACCTTCATTTTGACATGCTGCTAAAACAACAAAAACAAAAACCATCAATGTAACTTTCAACAATTTCTTCATAATATCCCTCCCAAACACATCTATTGTACTAAATAACATTCCATAAATCAAACTATTTTCAAATTCAACGAAAAAGAAAAGAGTCAAACGACTCTTTTCTTTTTTCTCCTATTCAATACATAACACTATCCTAACAATGAAGAAAAGACTTTCAAATAAGCATTCGCACTCTTATCCCAGTCAAGTTTAGCCTTCATTGCTCTATGAACAAGACCACGCCATTGATCTTTATCATTATAAACAGTTAAAGCATAATCAATAATGTCCATCATTTCATGAGCATTATAATTTGCAAATCCAAATCCAGTTCCTGTTTGTTCATATTCATTATAAGGTTCAACACTATCTTTTAAACCACCAGTTTCACGAACAATAGGAATTGTTCCATAACGTAATGACATCATTTGTGATAATCCACAAGGTTCAAACAATGATGGCATTAAGAACATATCACAACCTGCATAAATACGACAAGATAAACCAAAATCATATTTTAAATTCAATGATAACTTTTGAGTATGATATGATGCAATTTCTTTTAAAGGTTCTTCGTATTTCAAATCACCTGCACCAAGAATAACCACTTGAATATCACGTTTCATAAGTTCATCAATACGATTAATAATTAAATCCAATCCTTTTTGCCAAGTTAAACGTGTAACAATACCAACCAAAGGAACATCAGGATTTACAGGTAATCCTACTTCTTTTTGTAAAGCAATTTTGTTTTCAACTTTCTTAGTATCCACATCCGCTTCACTAAAATGTTGTACGATTTGAGGATCTGTTTCTGGATTGATTGTTTCATAATCAATACCATTTAAGATACCATACAAATCATGTCTACGCATTTGAAGAATACCTTGTAATCCTTCTCCAAAGCTATCAGTCAAGATTTCTTGAGCATATGTTGGTGATACAGTTGTAATCGCATCACTATAATAAATAGCAGCCTTCATCATATTAAAGCATCCATCATTACGACAGTTACCGTTATAATACAAATAATTATCTAACCCAAACAAATCACTCAACAATGCAGGATCACATTTCCCTTGATAAGCAATATTGTGAATTGTAAAGACAACTTTAATACCTTGATAAAATTCATAGTAAGCATATCTTTCTTTATATAACGCAGCAATCATAGCTGTTTGCCAGTCATGTAAATGAAGGATATCTGGTTTAATATCCAAATGAGATAATAATTCAAGAACAGCAAAATCAAAGAATGCAAATCTTTCATTATCATCATCATAGCCATATAAACCTGGTCTTCTGAAATATTGTTCATTATCAATAAAATAATAAGTCACACCATCATATTCAGCTTTGAAAACACCACAATAGCATTTTCTCCAACCTACCCAAATATCATAACTTTGAACATATTCCAAAGTATCTCCAAATTTAATATCTTGATATTTTGGAAGAACGACAATACATTCATGTCCTTTTTGAACAAGTGCTTTAGGTAAAGAACCCAAAACATCAGCTAACCCACCAGATTTAATATAAGGATTCGCTTCACCTGTTGCAAAAACAATTCTCATTAAACAACATCTCCTTCTTTAACATATAATGGTTCACCTTCACTGATAAGCTCAGTTTTCTTTTCAACATGAGCATCTTTATCAATGATAACATTTTCAAGGTGGGCACCATCACAAATCTTAGAACCATTCAAAATAATACAATTTTTAACAACAGCATCTTTACCAACAACAACGTTTCTAGATAAGATACTTCCTTCAACTTCACCATCAATAATTGCCCCATTAGCAACAAATGATTTTTTAACTTTTGCATTTTTTAAATATTTAGTTGGTGGAGTATCGTTTGTATTTGTGAAAATTGGCCAAGTACTCTTAAACACTTGAGTAGAAATGTCCATATCTAAGAATTCCATACTTACATCATAATAAGCTTGGTAAGAATCAATACATCTTGCATAACCTTTATATTCATATGCAAAGATTTGTTTTTCATCACATAAATAAGCTAAAGTATCTCTTAAATTAAAGAATGAACTAATTTGATAAGCTTGTTTTAATAATTTCATTAAAACATCAGTATTAATTACATAAGTTTCTAAAGAGATATTTCTATCTTTTCTATTTCCTTTGTTAGGTCTGATTTCAGTAACATGACGATCTTTAATAGTTATATAATCAGAAGTAACATATTTTTCGTTTGCATCATTAATTTTTTGATAAACCATTGTAATTTCTGCACCGCTCTTAATATGTTCTTGAACAACATCATTATAATTCATAGTTGTAATAATATGAGCAGGAGCAATAACAACATAGTCTGCTTTATTTTTCTTTAAGAATGCAATGTTTTCAACGATATTATTGATATCATGATTATACATAGGATCATTTGCATATTTTTCATTATATAAGAATGAAACACCCCCAGATTTTGAGTTAAAATTCCAAGAATTTCCATTTCCTAAATGTTTAAATAATGATCTAGGTTTTTCTTTAATCAAAACACCAACAGTATCAATACTAGAATTAGACATGTTAGATAAAACAAAATCAATAATACCATAACGTCCTAAAAAACTTACAGAAGCAACTGGACGTCTAGCAGTTAAACCTTTATAAGAAACATTAGAATGTAAATTTACTAAACCAATAACTTTTGCCATCTTATTAACCCCCTATCTCGCATGATCGCTAACAAGTTCAACTTTTTTAGCTTCCTTGTTAATCACAGTTTTTGCTTTAATAACAACACCTTCATCAACAATTGCTTTATGAACTTCAGCGCCTTCTTCAACAAGTACACCTGGCATAAGAACAGAATCTACGATCTTAGCTCCTTCACCAACGGAAACATTATTGAATAATACTGAACCTTCAACTTCACCATTAATAACACAACCTTGTGTTACAAGTGAATTTTTCACTTCAGCTTTATCTCCAATAATTTGAGGTTTGAAAAGTTTATCTTCTGTATAAATTTTCCAATCTTTTTTAATATTATAAAGATCTAGCTCTTTATCATTTAATAAATCCATGTTTGCTTGCCATAAACTTTCAACAGTTCCAACATCTTTCCAATAACCATCGAATTCATAAGCATATAATTTTTTACCTGCATTCAACATTGTTGGAATGATATTCATACCAAAGTCATGTTTACTATTTTCATCTTTTGCATCTTCAATTAAATATTTTCTCAATTCTTTATAAGTGAAAATATAAATACCCATTGAAGCCAAAGTAGATTTAGGCTTAGCAGGTTTTTCATCAAATTCATAAATAGTTCCATCTGGATTTGTATTCATGATACCAAAACGACTTGCTTCTTCTAAAGATACATTTAAAACTGCAACAGTTAAATCTGCACCTTTTTCTTTGTGAGCAGCTAACATTTCTGCATAATCCATTTTGTAGATATGATCACCAGATAAAATCAAAACATATTGAGGATCATATTGATCTAAAAATTCAATATTTTGATAAATAGCATCTGCAGTACCAGCATACCATGTTGCTCCAACTTCTCCTCTTTCACGAGCAGGTAAGATAGCAGCTAAGGAGCGACTTCCATCTAGACCCCATTTTGTTCCAGAACCAACATATGTACCTAACAATACAGATTCATATTGAGTTAAAACTCCAACAATATCAATCCCTGAGTTAGCACAGTTGCTCAAAGGGAAGTCAATAATTCTATATTTACCCCCAAAATAAACAGCAGGTTTTGCAACTTTTGCAGTAAGGGCTTCTAATCGTGTTCCACGCCCACCAGCTAAAATCATTGCCACAATTTCTTTACTCATTTTTTCTCCTCCTAAATTAAAATTCTTGTAAGTGCTTCCTATATTTTTATTCTAACATAAATCAAATAAAAATAACATCCTTTCATAGGATTTACTGAATTATTATATTTTAAATATCGGTAAATCCAAAATAAAAAACCAAATGTTAAACATTTGGTTTTATTTTGCAAGATCAACTAAATATTTTCTTACATTTGATATAAAATGAAGAGATCCTGTGACCACAATATGAGATTTTTTAATATAAGCTGTTCTTAAAGCTTCATCGAAATGTTCAACTTTCACAAGACCAGTTCTCGGTTCAATCGTTGATAAATCAAGCGCACGATCATCATGAAATGAAGTAATATAAACTGTATAGCCTTGTTCAAGCAACATATCCAACATGACAGAAATATTTTTATCTTGTAAACTTGAGAAAATGATACTTACATTTTCTTCATTTTTCACATTTAAAGTTTGAATCAACGCTTGAATACCAGGTACATTATGAGCACCATCAATATTCACAGTTGTATCATAATAAGGAAGTGTTTCATAACGTCCTTTCCAACTTGTTTGTTCAATAGCGTTGACAGTTGTATTTTGATCTAAAGTAATCAATTTCGAAGCAATTGTCAAAGCCAAACGTGCATTAGCAACTTGGTAGATACCTTGATTTTCTAATCTAAAATTCATATCTCGATAAGTAAATTCAAAAGGATAGTGCACAACTTGATATTCTGGAACAACACACATAATGACATTATGCACATCACATTGTTCTTGTAATCTTGCAAGTAAAGTTCCTTGCACTTCAGATGTAATAAAGATTTGCCCTGGTTTAATAATCCCCATTTTTTCATTAGTAATATCATAAATGCTATCACCAAGTTGAAGTTGATGGTCTAAACCAATATTTGTAATTGCACTAATGATTGGATCAATAACATTTGTTTTATCATGTAATCCACCAATACCTGTTTCAATAATGCGATAATCCAAATCCAATGTTTGAAAATAAGCCAACATAATCAAAACATCAATTTCAAACATAGATAATCCATCTTCTTCAATAATGTCATAATAACGATTCACATACATTAATAAATCTTCATCGCTAATAGGACAATCATCAACACGAATACGATCATTATGGCAAATCAAATAAGGAGAAGTAAATGTCCCTACTTTATACCCATGAGCATTTAAAATACTTCTTAAATAATTCACTGTTGATCCTTTACCATTTGTACCCGCAATATGAATCATATTAGGCTGTTTCATTAAAATATGACATTTATTTAAGGTCTCTCTAAATTCATCTACAGTACGCTTATTTCGCTTAGATTCGATATATGCAATCGCATCATTAATATTATTAAACATCACTCTATCCTCCAATCGATTGGTTCTATATTTTGACTTACTAGAAAATCATTTGTACGAGAAAAAGGACGTGAACCAAAAAATCCTCGATAAGCAGATAAAGGTGATGGGTGGGCACTAGTAATAATATAATGCTTTGTTTCATCAATCATTGATGCTTTTTCCATAGCCTGTTTACCCCATAAAATAAAAACTATAGGTTTTTTGCGTTCATTCAATTTTTCTATCACATGTTGGGTAAAAATTTCCCATCCTTGTCCTTTATGAGAGTTAGCTTTATGCGCTTCTACAGTTAAGACTGTATTCAACAACAAGACACCTTGTTTTGCCCAAGCTGTTAAATCTCCATGGGATGGAATATCAATACGCACATCATCATGTGCTTCTTTATAAATATTTCTAAGACTTGGTGGGATTTTCACACCACGTTCCACACTAAAAGCCAAACCATTGGCTTGATGATCATCATGATAAGGATCTTGTCCTAAAATGACCACTTTAATCCCATCATAATCAACATAACGAAAACAATCAAAAATTTTATCTTGAGGTGGAAACACAGTTTTCCTCTTATATTCATCAGATACAAAAGATTCTAACTGACGAAAATAAGACTGTGTTTTTTCATTCTCTATCATCGTATGAAAATCCATACTATAAAACAAACCTTTCTATAACTTCTTTGACCGCACCTTCATCATAGTCTGCTTCAGTAACATAATCAGAAATCTTTTGAATATCGTCATGGGCACTCTTTACACATGCACCCAATCCTGCTTGTTCAATCATTGTTTGGTCATTATAGTTATCACCAATCGCAATAACCTCTTCACTAGACATACCAAGATGATCTGCCAACCAATGCAAAGCATTTCCTTTGGTTACACCCAAAGCATTAAATTCTAAATAACGTCCAGAAGAAAAACTTACAGAATATTTATTACATACCAAACCATGAAGTTCTTTTTCCACATTTTTAAGATAATCCATATCTGGCTTTACATATAACATTTTGACAATATGTTCATCCTTTAAAAAATCCATATTATAATCATCAATCACATGAAAAACAGCCTTTTGTTTTTTCTTACGTTCAATTTCAGTAGGTTCAGGTCTAAAAAGATAACATCCTTCAAGTGTAAAAATCAATACACACATATGATAAGGATCTGCCAAATCAAACAAATATTTTGCTTCATCAAAAGTTAATCCACAAAAATGTAAAATCTTAGCATCTTTGTTTTCCACAATCAATCCACCGTTAAAACAAATAGAATATTCATTTTCAATATCTTTCGTTTCAAGTTCTTCTAAAATATCTTGAATCATTTGAAAAGAACGTCCTGTTGCAGGAACAACTTTCACACCTTTTTGACGTGCTTTTTGAATAGCTTCCCTATTCATTAATGGAATATGGTGATTGACCAATAATGTTTCATCCAAATCCGATAAAATCATTTTATACATCTATATATCCTCCCCAAATAAAAAGTTCATAAACAACGGTACTCTCTTTTTCCATTCCATCTCATTATGAGAAGCACCTTCAAAAAATTCATAATCCAAATGAGTCACCTTTTCTTTTAACAAAGCATAGATTTCTTCATTGGATTCAATATAACGCTGATCGAACTCAGCATTTCCACAACCTTCAAATTCACCCAAATCAAAATAAAAAGAAAAATCTTTTGAATAAGTATGAGATTGAATAATTGATTTGAATTCATCCATATAAAACCAAAAAGCACTTGATAAAGAAGCACATTTAGGAAAAATTTCAGGGAATTCTAAAGCTGCATAACTGCTAATAATTGCTCCCATAGAACTTCCTACAATGGCACTTTGATCAGGTAAAGTTGCAAAACGACGATCAATCAACGGCTTTAATTCTTCAATCATCCACTTGACATAATCCTTCCCTTCACCACCAATAATATAGTGCTCTTTTCCTGTTTCTTCTTGAGAATATTGTTCACATATCGGCCATGGACCATATTCATCCATCCGTTTAAATCCCTCAAAATTACAGTATATAGCAACAATTATCACTTGCCATTGATAGTGTTGGGCATAATGAAGCAAACCCCAACTCTTTCCAATATATGAAGAATAATCAAAAAAAGCATTCTGTCCATCTTGAAAATAAACAACAGGATATCTTTTTTTATTTTCATAATAATCATCTGGCTTATATACCAACACTGTTCTTGTCCTATGAAATATTGACATAGGAACATCCATTTTTGTAATCATATATGCCTCCAACAGAAAAAAATAAGCCTTCGCTTATTTTTTTGATTCTGGTAATTTCACAACATCTTCGCCATCCTTAGAGAAAATATAATTTTCTCTTGCATATCGAATAACATAATCATCATCTTTTAAGTTTTTCACTTCATCTGATAATTTGTCTTTATGTTTTTTCAAATCAACAACAGTCGTTTGAAGTTGATTAAGTTCTTGTTTTTGACGATAAATACGCATTCCTTGAGTACCCATCATATAAATCAAAAAAGCCGCCAAAGATAAACAAACAATTCCTTCAAGATTTCTTACTTTTTTCTTAGCCACTTCTATTTCACCCTCTTTTACTCATTATAGCATTAATATATTTAAAAAAGAAGTCATAAAGCATTCTATTTTCCTATAAAAAATCCATAAAAGCCAAAAGAAAAAAGAGGAAAATCCTCTTTTATTCAGTCCATTCTTTTTTCTTTTCTTCTAAAATTTCATAAAGCATATGACTATCATCTTTTAAAACATGTTCACGAAGTTCTAAAACCTTAACAACCAAAATACTACGTCCAAACTCAATTTCAATCACATCACCAATCTTAAGTTTAGTCGAAGGCTTTGCTACTTTATCATTCACTTTCACACGAGAAGCTTCACTAATTTCTTTAGAAACAGTTCTTCTCTTTATAATTCTAGAAACTTTTAAAAATTTATCTAAACGCATATATAAACTCCTATTTCTCATCTGTTAAAAAATATTTATTAGAAATCAAGATATCCACACCCAAATTCTTCAATCGCATAAATTCACGACGACTAGGAATAGTCCAACTTGCAATCTTCACACCTTGATTTTTTAATACTTCTACACGTTTTTTTGTTAAGAAAGTATGTTTTGGATGGAACGCCAATTCAGGATGTTGAAATAATTCTTCTTTTTTTCTTTTGTAATGATATTCCATCAAATATCCTGCATAAGCATCAGGACATAATTCTTTCACTTTTAATACGGAAGGTAAATAGAAAGAAGAATAGTATACTTGATTTTCAACATCAAGTTCCTTTACCAAATCTAAAACCATTTTTTCAATGTTTTGATAATGAATGACATCTGTTTTTAATTCAATATTCACAACAAAATCTTTACCTTTAATAAACTCTAACAAATCTCTTAAAGTTGGAATATCATGATGACCATTAAATTTATAAGCATAAGAATACTGTCTTAACTCTTCAAGAGTCATATCTTTCACATATCCTTTACCATTACTTGTACGATTGATTCTTTCATCATGGATCAATACAAGTTGGCCATCTTTTGTCAAATGAACATCAGTTTCAACACCATCAAAACCTTTCACATATGCTTCTTGAAAAGCTTTCATTGTATTTTCTGGATACAAATCACTATATCCTCTATGAGCCAAATTCAACATTATATCATCCTCCACATATTGATGAAAAGAGAACTGAAATCAGTTCTCTTTTTCTTTTATGATAATGCTTCTGTAATAACAGGAACAACTTGTTTTTTACGTGAAATAACACCAGGTAAACTTGCTTGACGATCTTTTAATTCAATCTTGAATGCTTCTTCAACATATTCAGGATGAGGGCCACCAACAAAGACTTCACTTGTTGCATTAATAACATCAGTTAATAACAACATAGCAAATTCCATATTATTTTTCTTAGAAGTTTCATCCATATAAGCCAACATTTCTTTTTTATATGGAGCAAAACCTTCAATATCCATAGTATTGACTTGAGCCACACCAACTGTAACATCTCCAAAACTGAATTTTTTATAATCTTGATTAAAGATTTCTTCAACAGTTTTTCCTACTAGAGACGTTCCAGCTTTGAACATTTCCATACCGAATTCCTTAATATTTACACCAGCAATTTGAGCCAATTCTTTTGCGATTTTTGTATCTTGAGGTGTACATGTAGGAGATTTAAATAATAATGTATCACTAATAATAGCTCCTAACATTAATCCTGCCATATCTTGAGGAATTTCAACACCTTGTTCTTTATAACATTTAGCAATGATAGTTGCTGTACAACCAACAGGTTCAGCTCTAAAAGTTAATGGAGCAAGAGTTTGAATATCTGCAACTCTATGGTGGTCGATAATTTCCAAAATTTCAGCTTCATCAATACCATCAATAGCTTGTGCTCTTTCATTGTGGTCAACTTGGATAACTTTTTTCTTCATACCATTTAAGACTTGGAAACGAGAAACAGATCCAACAACTCTACCTAAGAAGTCAAGAACAGGATAACTTCTATAACGTGTTTCTTTCATCACTTCTTTAACATAATCTAAAGTATCATCTGTAGAGAAAGTCATTAAACCACCTTTTTGCATAACATGTTCTACAGGGATGGATTGAATAATTTGATGAGATGCAACAAAACTATTATATGGTGTTGAAATCACACTAATATGTGCATCCATACATTGTTGTAATAATTCTTGAGGGATTTCTAAAGAACCAGTTAAGATAATCAAAGAAACTTTTCCTTTAATTAAATCTTTAACAGCTTCTTCTCTATCTCCACCAACAATAACAACATCATCTTCATTAATACGTTTCATAGCTTCTTCACCATTCATTGCTGCAATGTGAACTTCGCCTTTGATTGTTTTTAATTCTTTATCTAAATAAAGAATATTTGCATCTAAAGTATCAATAACATTTTCTACTGGAGTATTGGCTTCTTTTAAAACATCACTTTTCCATTCATCCATAAAACCTTCAATAATATTAGATGTAGATAATAATCCTAACAATTGACTATGATCATCTAATACAGGTGCACTCTTTAAATTTTGTTGTTTCATTAAAGCCCATGCAGTTTTTAAAGTTAATTCTTTAGAAAATAAAGTGACTTTATCATATTCTAAATCTTCAACTTTTTGTTTTACAGTTTTTAATAAAACAGGAGATTCAACATGAAATCTCTTTAAAATATATTCAGTTTCTTTATTCACATTTCCAATTCTTACAGGTACAGCATTATATTTACCTGTTACAAATAACAAATGCGCATAAGCAATAGCACTACAAATAGAATCACTATCTGGATTCTTGTGCCCACATACAAACACGATATCTTTCATTCTCTTTACCTCTCTTGTAATTTTTTTAAATAACGATAAATGGTAGGCTCACTCACTCCAAGTTTTTCAGCCACAAGAACCAAAGCACCTTTAATTTTAAAAGTCCCCTTTTCTTGTAAATACTTCACTACTCTCATTTTCTCAGAAACATTCAAACGTTCCACCAAGAAATAACTTGGAAAGCACATTTCTTTCAAACATTCTTTCATATACAAATCAATCATTTCATCTAAAGGAGAAGACAATATTTCTATTGGTTGATCTCTTTTAAACTCAACATCTGGTACTTGTTTAATCCCCAAAATTTTCTTTAATGATTCTTCTAAATACTCATAATCTGTAATATCCACATTAATACAAAGCATACCCACTGGAAAAGAACGTCCTTCTTCTTTAATAAAATAAGTTGCAGATCGTAACAATTTTCCATCAGGACCCAGTGTCTTATAATTCATGACATAATCATGAGTTTCATATTGTTTTGTTTCTAAATAATGAATAGATAGATTAGAAAGCTTTGCTCCTATTTGACGATGTGACATATCACCATTAGCAATAGCAACAATCTCTTTTTCTGGAGATGTCAAATCATGTAAAGCAATCTCTACATTATCCCCTAAAGCAACACCTAGAAACTCTACTAATTTCCCATATGGCTCTAAAAGTTTATACATCCCATCGCCTCCGCACTCATTATACATCATTTCTATTTAATCGCCTAGTTTTTTTATATGAAAAAAAAGAAGCCTCAGCTTCTT
>SAMEA104404106__coassemble_761_pt1 | contig 29822 bp, 31 predicted proteins | sample SAMEA104404106__metabat2_high_PE_001 | metagenome-assembled genome bin SAMEA104404106 (sample SAMEA104404106) | Balaenoptera acutorostrata
ACAAAAACCATTGGTACAATGATTAATTGTAATGCATTTACAAACAATTGACCTACAATATAAAATAAACCAACAGCTTGAGTGGCTTCAGGTGCCGTAATATCTTGGAACAATAAGTTATTGATCATTGTCCAAGTTTCTACTTGTCCAGATGCAAGTAAATTTTCTCTTAAGAAAATGCATCCTAATCCTGCTGCCAAACCACAGATTAAGGCAATAAGCATTTTTAATGCTAGTGATTTTTTCTTTTTCATATTTTCCTCCTTGAATTTACACAAACTTCTGTCATTATACACTAATTTTTTCAGAAAACAATAAAAAAAAGAAGAGTAATTACTCTTCTTCTTGTTCCATCATTTTTTCTACCACTTCTACACTTGATACAGTAGAACCAGCAGTCACTTTAATCAAACGAACACCTTGTGTATTTCTACCTGCCATCTTGACTTGATCCATTGGTAGACGAATAACAATACCTTCACTTGTAATGATTAATAAATCTTCATTACCATAAACAGCTCTTAAAGCAACAAGTTGTCCTGTCTTATCAGTTGTATTGATTGTTTTTACACCTTTACCACCACGGTGAGATTCTCTATATTCATCAAGAGCAGACATTTTTCCATATCCGTTTTCACTGATAGCTAAAATATATTCTCCTTCATGATCAGTTGTCATACCAACAACATGACCATCTTCAACATTAATACCTCTTACACCAGTTGCAGTACGTCCCATTTGACGAACATCATTTTCATGGAAACGAATTAATTTTCCATTTGAATTGGCAATAAAGATATGATCGTTACCTGTTGTCAGTTTTACAGCAACCAATTGATCATTTTCTTTTAAACCAATAGCAATCTTACCAGTTTGTCTAATGTTTTCAAATTCATCAACAAGAGTACGTTTAACAATACCTTGTGCTGTAACAAAGAATAAATATTTTGCATGATTTTCATCAATATCATCTTGTTTTACAGAAATCATTGATTTTACCATTTCATCTTTTTCAAGATTTAATAGGTTAACAACAGGTAGACCTTTAGCAGTACGGCTAAATTCAGGAATATTGTAACCTTTGATACGATAAACTTTACCTAAATTTGTAAAGAATAACAAATGATCATGTGTACTCATATTAATTAATGAATCAACAATATCATCTTCATTTGTTGCCATACCCTTAATACCACGTCCACCTCTGTTTTGCGTCTTATAAGTATCTACAGGCATACGTTTTACATATCCATTTGTTGTTAATGAAATAACAACATCTTCAACAGGAATTAAATCTTCATCTTCTAAATCAAATGTTCCTTGAATAATTTCTGTTCTACGTTCATCACCAAATTTATCTTTAATTTGTAATAATTCTGTTTCAATAATTTCTAAGACTCTTTCTCTATGAGCAAGTATGTCTTTTAAATCATCAATTAAACGTAGTAATTCATTTAATTCATTTTCAATTTTTTCTCTTTCCAAACCTGCTAATCTTTGTAATTGCATTTCACGAATCGCTTTGGCTTGTCTTTCAGACATATCAAATTCATCCATTAATCTTTGTTGAATGATTTCAGTTGTTCTAGAAGAACGAATCAATTCTATAATAGCATCAATTTGATCTAAAGCTCTTTTTAAACCATCTAAGATATGTGCTTTGTCTTCTGCTTTTTTCAAATCAAAAGCAGTACGACGTCTAATAACATGTTCTTGATGTTCTAAATAATAATTGATCATTTGTTTTAAATTCAATGTTTGTGGTTCGTTATTCACAAGAGCAATAGAATTGACTCCAAATGTTGTTTGTAATGATGTTAATTTAAACAATTGATTAAGAATAACTTCTGGTTGTACATCTTTACGTAATTCAATAACAATACGAATACCTTCTCTATTCGATTCATCTCTAATTTCAGTAATCCCATCAATTCTTTTTTCTTTAACATGTTCTGCCATTCTTTCAATCAATCTGGCTTTATTAACCATATAAGGAATTTCAGTAACAATAATTGCTTTCTTACCACCATGAATATTCACGATATCTGTTTTAGCTCTCATGACAATCAAACCATTACCAGTTTCATATGCCTTTTTGATTGCAGATTTTCCTAAAATATAACCACCAGTAGGGAAATCAGGACCTTGAATATATTGTTCCATCAATTCCATAATTGTAATATCAGGATTATGTGAAACAGCCAAAATAGCATCAATAACTTCTCCTAAATTATGTGGAGGAATATTTGTTGCCATACCAACAGCAATACCTGTTGCCCCATTCACCAATAAGTTTGGAAATCTTGCTGGTAAAACTTCTGGTTCTGATTCTTCACCATCATAGTTAGGGATGAAATTAACAGTATCTTTATTAATATCTCTCACAAGTTCCATTGAGATTTTAGACATTCTGGCTTCAGTATAACGTTGAGCCGCAGCGCCATCACCATCAATAGAACCAAAGTTACCATGACCATCAACAATCATATAACGATATGAGAAATCTTGAGCCATACGCACAAGAGCTTCATAAATTGAAGAGTCACCATGAGGATGGTATTTCCCCATAACTTCCCCAACAATACGGGCTGATTTCTTATATGGTTTATCACTATAACATCCAAGTTCATTCATACCATGAACAATACGTCTTTGGACTGGTTTCAATCCATCTCTAACATCAGGCAAAGCTCTGGCAACAATGACAGACATTGCATAACTGATGAAAGATTTTTTCATTTCGTCGACTAAGGGACGTTTTTTTATTCCACGTTCTTCCATATTTGCCTCCTCTATTATAAGTCAAGTTCAGCTTCTTGGGCATGTTCTTGAATAAATTCTCTTCTTGGTTCAACTTTTTCTCCCATCAATGTATCGAACATTGCATCTGCTTGCATAGCGTCATCCAAATCGATTTGCCATAACAAACGTCTTTCAGGATCCATTGTTGTTTCCCATAATTGATCTGCATTCATTTCCCCTAACCCTTTATATCTTTGGATTGAGTATTTTGCAGTAGGACCTAAATCATCTTTTAATTTTTCTAATTCATAATCACTATATAAATAATGTTCTTCTTTACCATGCTTTAATAAATATAATGGTGGTTGTGCAGCATACACAAAACCATTTTCAATTAAAGGTCTTAAGAAACGATATAAGAAAGTCAACATTAAGATACGAATGTGTCCACCATCAACATCGGCATCAGTCATAATAACAATTTTATGATATCTTAATTTTTCAATATCAAATTCATCACCAATACCTGTTCCAAAAGCAGTAATCATTGAACGAATTTCAGCATTCCCTAAAATCTTATCCAATCTTGCTTTTTGAACATTTAAAATTTTACCACGCAATGGCAAGATAGCTTGTGTACGACGATCTCTACCATTTTTAGCACTACCTCCGGCAGAATCCCCTTCGACAATAAAGACTTCACATTCACTAGGATCTTTTGAAGAACAATCTGATAATTTCCCAGGCAATGCAATAGAATCCAAAGCTGTTTTTCTTCTTGTCATTTCACGTGCACGTTTAGCAGCCATTCTAGCATGACTAGCAACGATAGATTTATTAATTATAATTGTTGCTGTATCAGGATTTTCTAATAAGAATTTATCTAATGCGCTAGAAATAATATTACTTGCAATTTTTCTGACTTCAGCATTTCCTAATTTTGTTTTTGTTTGACCTTCATATTGAGGATCAGGATGTTTAACAGAAATAATAGCTGTTAAACCTTCACGGCAGTCATCACCAGTTAAAGAATCATCATCTTTCTTTAAAAAGTTATTATTTTTAGCATAGTTATTAATAACTCTTGTTAAAGCAAGACGGAATCCTTCTTCATGAGTCCCACCTTCGTGAGTATTGATATTGTTACAGAAAGAATAGATATTAGGTTGATATCCATCATTGTATTGCATACCCACTTCTACTTTAATATCATCGACTTCATCTTCTACATAAATGACATCTTCATGAATTGCAGTTTTATTTCTATTTAAATAACTTACATATTCTTTAATACCACCTTCATAGTGATAAGTACTTACTCTATGTGGTTCAATACGTTGATCTTCTAAGATCAATTTTAAACCTTTATTTAAAAAGGCAAGTTCTCTAATTCTTTGATTAAGAATTTCATAATCATAAACAGTTGTTTCATCAAAAATTAAAGGGTCAGCTTTGAAAACAACTGTTGTTCCTGTATCATCACAATCACCTTTAATCACCAAGTCAGTGACAGGTTTTCCACCTTTTTCAAAACGTTGGTAATAGACATGTCCATCTCTATGAACATAAACTTCCAACCATTCACTCAAAGCGTTGACAACACTTGCACCAACACCATGTAAACCACCAGAGACTTTATAACCGCCTCCACCAAATTTACCACCAGCATGCAATACAGTTAAAATAGTTTCAACAGTACTTTTACCAGTTTTAGGGTGAATACCTGTAGGCATCCCACGACCATTATCAACAATTTTTACAATGTCATCTTTTTCTAAGATAACTTTAATTTCATTACAAAAACCTGCTAACGCTTCATCGATGGAGTTGTCTACAATTTCCCATACCAAATGATGGAGTCCGCGAGAAGACGTTGTACCAATATACATACCAGGTCTTTTACGAACAGCTTCTAACCCCTCTAAAACTTGAATATCAGATTCATCATAACTGTGTTCTACTCTATTTTCGTCCATAGTTGTCTCCTTTCACTTGACCACTTGAAATTTCAATTTTCTTCGCTTGTTCAATCACTTGATGGTGAACACCATCGAGTGATGTTGAAGTTAAAAATGTTTGAACCTTCCCTTGAATTAAATTCAGAAGTTTGGTTTGTCTGACATTATCTAACTCACTTAATACATCATCTAAAAGTAAAATAGGATATTCTCCTATCTCTTTTTTTATTAATTCCAAAAGACCAATCTTAATTGATAAAACAATTGATCTTTGTTGACCTTGAGATGCATAAATTGTTGCATCTTGATCATTTAAATAAACCAACATGTCATCTTTATGCAATCCATCACAAGTTTGCATATAAGAAATATCTCTTTGATAATTCTTTTGATAACGTTGAAGAATAGCTTCTTCATTTATATCTTTATATATTGTTTTATATGCTAAAGATAATTTTTCTTGATGCAATGAAATATAATCATACATTGTGTAAGAAATTTCATTTAATAAAGAAATAAATTCTTGTCTACGATGAATCAAATCAACTTGTAAAGTTGCCATTTGCATAGACAAAACTTCTAAATAATCATCTGCTTTTTTATGTTGATCATGAAGATGTTTTAAATATTTATTTCTTTCTTTTAATAAATGATTATATTTATTTAAATTATACATATAAATAGGAGAAATCTTTGAAATCTCCAAATCGATAAGTTGTCTTCTTAGTTTTGGACCACCTTTGATTAACATTAAATCTTCAGGGATAAACAAAACAACATTTAAATATCCAACATAATCACTAGAACGTTTAATATCTTTATGACCTATTTTTGCTTTTTTTCCTAATTTGGATAAAACAATTTCTAAAGTCATATTCTTTTTATGCGTTTCGATATCTCCAGAAAGTTTTGCAAAATCATTCTGAAAATAAATCATTTCTTGAATATTCTTTGTCTTAAAACTCTTAGACATAGCAAGAACATAAATTGCTTCTAATAAATTTGTTTTTCCTTGAGCATTTTTCCCTATAAATACATTAATATAAGGATCAAAATCAACATCACACTCTTGATAGTTTCTAAAGTTCTTTAAAGAAATATGATTAATCTTCATGCACGACTCTATAATCAATTCCATCAAAAGAAACGATATCTTGATCGCGAAGTTTTTTACCACGACGAACTTCGACTTCACCATTAACAAGAACTTGACCATCTAAAATGACGAGTTTAGCAATCGCTCCAGAATCTACAGCACTCACGTATTTTAAAAATTTGCCTAAAGTAATATAATCTGTATCTATTTTAACGTCTTTCATCATATTCTTCCTCTTTCCCATAAAACTGTACACATTATAACACATTTATATTAAAAAATACAGAATTTAAGGCGTATAATCATGATTTTCTTAAAAACATATCAAACATCAAAAAGTATAAAAAACCTCTTAAATCGAAAAATAAGAGAAAATAAAAAAATAAAGGACAAAAATGGTGATTATTTTAAAAGAATAACTTCATTTTTGTCTTAGAAATAAAAAAAGATACTTTCTATTAAGAAAGTATCTTTAAATATAAATTTTAGTAAGTACGAACTGGTAAGACAAGTTGAACGATATCTTCATTTTCAATGTCTTTAATAATGAATGGTTTCATTTCTCCAGTAAATAGAATTCTCACATTGCTGCTATTAATACTTTTAATAGCATCTGTTAAATATTTTGCACTAAATGAAATATGTAATGGTTCTCCAGTAAATTGTGCTTTAGATAAGTTTTCTTCTACAGATCCAATTTCTTGAGAATAAGATGATAACATAACATTATCTTGTGCCATTGTTAATTTAACGATATTTGATTGTTCATTAGATAATAATGAAGCACGATCAATAGAGTTTAACAAACTTGTACTGTCAATAGTCATTTCATAACCAAAGTGATCAGGAATTAAACGACTTGTATCTGGATATGTTCCGTCAATTAAACGTGTTTGAATAAGAACAGAATCTAATACGAATAAAACTTTACGATCAGAAACATATAAATCAACAATTTCATTCTTTTCAATAATACGACTGATTTCAATTAGACTTTTCTTAGGAATAATAATGTTAAAAGAAATATCTGATTCAATAGGTAAATTACGTTTTGCTAAACGATAACTATCAGTAGCAATACATTCTAAAACATGATCTTTTGCTTTAAAGTTAACACCAGTTAAAACAGGTCTTGTTTCTTTTTCGCTAGTAGCAAATGAAGTTTGTTCAATTGCCATTTTTAAATCTTGAGATTTCATTTGTAAATGAGTTCCTGACTGACTTAAATCAATTCTTGGATAATCAATATAAGATGTACCATTTAAATCAAATCGAGCATTTGCTCCTTCAATACGAGTAAGTGTTCCATCTAAAATTGTAAAATGAACATCTTCAGAATCAATCTTTTTAATAATTTCAAGAATATAACGTGAAGATAAAACAACTGATCCTGTTTCAATAATATCAATATTTTCTGTAATATGAGTTTGAATAGTGATATCACTATCACTACCTGTTAAAATTAATTCATTTTCTTTTAAATCAAATTTAATTCCTGTCAATACAGGTAAAGGACTTTTCATAGAAACGGCTTTTGAAACTTTATTTAAAGCATTTAATAATTCAGTTCTTTTAATTTTAAAATTCATTTTATTTCTCCTTTATTTATTATTATTTAAATAATATATTAATAATAATAGTGTGCACAATATGAATAAATATCATTTTATATGATAAATGCAGTGTTTTTTACATTTTTACCTATGCATAAGATGTGCATAAATGTGCATAAGTTCTACACAAGCTTCTTTTTAATATCATCAATAGCTTGACGATAATTCATATCTTTTTCTAATTTCTTTTGTACTTTACTACATGCTTTCATAACAGTAGAATGATCTCTACCTCCAAATTCATGTCCAATTTGAATATAAGAGATATCATTGATCAAATCTCTCACAAGATACATTGCAATATGTCTTGCAACAATAATACTTGAAGTACGTGATTTTGAATTGATTTGAGAAACTGTAAGATTATAGTAGTCTGCTACACATTTTTTAATATTTGACACTGTTAATTCTTTTTTTGCTGGTGAAGATGATGTTGTATAGGTATCACTGAATGCTTCTAAAGCAAAGTTTAAATCTATACATTCTAATTTCTTACCACATATTAATTTGTAGAATAATAATCTTTTTAAACTACCTTCTAGTTCTCTAACATCTGTATTGAAATGTGTAGAAATAAAATCGATAACTTCTTCTTTAATAGGATAGTCTACGTTTTCTATTTCTAACTTCTTTCTTACGATTGCTTTTGCAGTTTCAAATTCTGGTGTATCAATACTGACTGTTAAACCAGAAGTAAAACGGCTCACCAAACGACTTTCCATTCCTCTTAATTCACGTGGTGGTTTGTCACTGGTAATAATAATTTGTTTTTTGTTACTGATTAAACTATTAAATATGTTAAAAAAGATTTCACTAGAAGATTCTTTTTTAGCCATAAATTGAATATCATCTATTAATAGGATATCAATATGTCTATATTTATAGTTAAATTCATCTATTTTATGATCAGCAATTGATCTGACATATTCATTAACAAAGTTTTCACTTGTTGTAAAAAGAACACGTATATTGGGATCGTTCTTTTTGGCATAATTTCCGATAGCATTTAATAAGTGTGTTTTCCCCAATCCTGAATTACTATGGATAAATAAAGGACTAAAAGAAATCCCAGGTTTCATTGCAACTGCTAAAGATGCATTTTGAGCAATACGGTTGCTATTACCAACAACAAAGTTTTCGAATGTTAATTCTGGATTTAAGTTGTCATCAAAAATTAAGAGATCATCTTTTCCTTTAGTAGATTGTTTATAATCCTCTTCTGTCACCAGGCGTAAATGATAATGTCCATTAGTAATTGTATTATAAATTTCTTGTAATTTATCTAAATAAGGTAAGACACTACTATAACTCCATTGTGTATCAACTGTAATCGTCACGTCCCCATCAACAATATCCATGACTTTTAAAGTTGAAAAGAAGGAATCAAAAACAATTTTATCAACTTGTTCTTGAAATATGTCCAGTGTTTTTTGCCAATCTTTATTAAGATTGTTCATATATTCACCTTCCTCGAGTCTATTATAGAGGAAAAAGTGCATAAAATGAAGCAAAAAAACAAGATTCACAATATATGCACATAGTTATGCACACCAAAAAGTGTTGATTATAGGATACTTTTTTTATTAGTCACAAATTGCACATGAACAAGAATGTGAATAAAAAGTTAAGCTATGTGCAAAGTTGTGCACATATTTTTACTCACTTTTAAAATCACAACTTATGCAAACATCTATGCACAGAATAAATGTAGCAATAATGGGCATTTAAGAGTGTTTTACACATATGTGGATAAAAACATTCATACTGTGCAAAGACTGTGAATGAAGAAATGATTAATTGTGAATGAAGATAAAAAGATATGATAAAATGGGAAGGATTAGTGAATGGAGTTCTAAATTTAATCCGAGATTTTTTATATATTTTATTGACTTATACCTTGAAAACCCATATAATGATGGAGCATATGTTAGTGTGTATAAAAATATTATATTTTGGAGGTGTAATTAATGAAAAGAACATATCAACCAAATAAAAGAAAAAGATCAAAAACTCATGGTTTTAGAGCGAGAATGGCAACAGTTGGCGGAAGAAAAGTAATTGCTCGTCGCCGTAAAAGAGGAAGAAAAGTTTTATCTGCCTAAAAAAAATCCACATCATTGTGGTTTTTTTTCTAAAAAAATATGAAAAAACAGTATCGCGTGAAGCGAAATGAAGACTTTCAAAAGATTATAAAGAAGAGACAATCTGTAGCCAATAGACAATTTGTTGTTTATTCTATGAAAAATAATGATCATTTGAGAGTTGGATTTTCGGTGAGTAAAAAGTTAGGTAAAGCTGTTGTTCGAAACAAGATCAAAAGACAAGTCAGAATGATGGTTCAAGAAGTTTTTGATAAAAATCAAAAAAGAGATTTTATTGTTATAGTGAGAAATGACTATCTTAATCATAGTTATGAAGATAATCTTAAAAGTTTATCTTTCCTATATCATAAAATAAACAAAAGGATGGACAATTAAATGTATTTAAATCAACGTACTAAAAAGTTTTTAAAGATTTTTGCAGTAGTTGCCTTTGTATTTGTACTTGTGGGATGTGCACAAAATCTTGATAAAAACGGAGAATTAATAGCAAGTCGTGCTATTACTGAATCAACACCATGGAACCTTGATGCAGGATTCTTTGATTTCTTACTTACTATTCCTTTAGCGAAAGGTATTTATTTCTTAGGAGATTTATTTAGTAATCCAGCAGTTGGTGTCATCGGTATTACAATCTTTATTAATATTATTACTTTACCAATCATGATCAGATCTACTGAATCAATGCAAAAAATGCAATTGATTCAACCAGAAATGGAAAAGATCCAAAGAAAATATGCTGGTAGAAAAGACCAAGCTTCTCAAATGAGACAATCTGCTGAAATTCAAGCATTATACAAAAAACATGATATCAGTATGTTTGGTTCATTTGCAACATTCTTAACATTACCTATTATGTTAGCTGTATGGCAAGCTGTACAAAGAATTCCTGTTCTTTATACAACTATCTTCTGTGGATTAAACATGGGTGCTAAACCTATGGTTCAAATCTTAGCAGGAGAATACAAATATATTATTATTGTTGCATTAGTTGGTTTAACTCAATACTTAGCTATTGAAATTAACAATATCATGTTAAAGAGAAATCCTCGTTATACAATGTCAAAACAACAAAAATCAATGAAAACTATGAACTTAGTTATGACTGTGATGATTGTTTGGTTTGCATTATCAATGCCAACAGCAATGGCATTATACTGGATTACAACAAGTATTGTTACAGTAGCAAGAACTGTATATATTCAAATTTATCATATTGAAAAAAAAGCAAAGTAAAATCAATTAAAGGTGGTCGTTAAAATGAAGACATATGAAGGAAAGACTATTGATGATGTACTTGAACTTGCATGTCAAGATTTAGGTGTCACTCTAGATGATTTAACTTATGAAATTATAGAAGAAAAAAAAGGACTATTTATTAAAAAAGTCGTTATTGAATGTTATACACAACAAATGGTTCAAGATTATTTAGAAGATTATATTCGTAGAATTTTAACTGATATGGAATTCGAAGTAGAAACTGTATCATTTGTTCAAGATGGACGTTTATATTGTCATATTAATACAGATAACAATTCGATTTTAATTGGTAAAAATGGAGTTATCTTAAGAGCTTTAACTTTCATTGCAAAAAATGCAATTCAAAATGAATTCAAAAAACGTATTGAAATGAGCTTAGATATTAATGGATATAAAGAAAGTCGTTATAAAAAAGTAGCTTCAATGGCAAAAAGAATTGGTAAACAAGTCATGAGATCAAAAATTGATGTAAAACTTGATCCCTTACCAGCTGATGAAAGAAAAGTCATTCATCAAGTGATTTCAGAAATGAATCATTTAAAAACTGAAAGTAAAGGCGAAGGAAAGAATCGATTTGTAACAATTTCATATGTAGATTAAAATAAACGATAAGATGTTTACATCTTATCGTTTCCTTTTGTATAAAGAAAAAAATTGTATATAATAAGAGTAACATGAAAAAGTAGGTGAAATTATGAATGAAGATATCATTGTTGCTATAGCAACATCAAGATTAGAAGCTGCAATTTCTATGATTAGAGTCAGTGGTCCTGAAAGTATTGCTTTTGTTCAAAAGTTCTTTACAGGTAAAATTTTAAATAAAGCATCTCACACAATTACTTATGGATATATTGTTGATGGTGATCAAAAAGTTGATGAAGTCTTAGTTAACATCTATAGAGGAACCAAAACATTTAGTGGTGAAGAAATGGTAGAAATTAACTGTCATGGTGGTGTGTATATCACTCAAAAAGTGTTTAATCTTTGTTTAAAACAAGGAGCACGTATGGCAGAACGTGGAGAATTCTCAAAAAGAGCATTCTTAAATGGTCGTATTGATTTATCACAAGCAGAAGCCATTAGTGATTTGATTACTGCAAAGAATGATTACGCTACTGAACTTGCTCTAAAAGGTATTCAAGGAAATATTAGTCATTTCATTGAAGATTTAAGAGAAGACTTGATTAAAATCATTACACAAATTGAAGTGAATATTGATTATCCTGAATATGATGATGTTGAAGAATTAACGGCTGAAAATCTTTTACCTCAAAGTGAAAGTTTAAGAAACAAAATGACTCATATTATTGAATCATCTAAAAATGTTCATTTATTAAAAGATGGGATTTCTACTGTTATTATAGGAAAGCCTAATGTAGGTAAATCAAGTTTGTTAAATGCATTATTAAATGAAGATAAAGCCATTGTTACTGATATTGCTGGAACAACCAGAGATATCGTTGAAGGAACAATTCGTTTAGATAATATTATTTTAAATATGATTGATACAGCGGGTATTCGTGAAACAGAAGATATTGTTGAAAATATTGGTGTAACGAAATCTAAAGAATTAATTCATAAAGCAGATTTGGTTTTATTGCTTATTGATGCGTCTTCTCCATTATCAAATGAAGATAAAGAATTATTAGAATTATCTAAAGATACAACAAGAATTGTTGTTTTAAATAAAACAGATCAAGGTATGGTTCAAGATATTGAAGGTATTCAAATCAGTGCGAAAGAAAACAAAATAGAGCCATTGATTCAAGAAATCAAATCAATGTTTGAACTTGGTAAAATCACTTCTGGACAAGAAGAAATTTTAGCAAATGCAAGACAAATTCAATTATTAGAGAATGCTCAAAAATCTCTAAATACTGCAATTGAAGCAATGCACAATCACATTCCTACAGATTTGATTGTGACAGATTTGTATGATAGTTGGGAATGTCTTAAAGATATTCTTGGTGAACGTGCTAAAGAAGATTTACTTGATGAGTTGTTTAAAAGATTTTGTATTGGAAAATAAAAAAGGATCAAAAATCCTTTTTTTATTTTTGAAAATAGTGTTTTGTTGACGTGGTTTGTACTATAATGTACAAAAGTAAGGAGAGTGAGGAATGTGAGTAAAAAATATGAGATGGATATGACGCAAGGTCCGCTGTTAAAACAAATTATTATTTTTGCAGTACCGTTAATATTATCTAGCGTATTACAATTGTTGTTTAATGCTGCGGATATCGTTGTTGTAGGACGTTTTTCTGGTAGTGAATCATTGGCTGCTGTTGGTTCTACAACATCATTAATCAACTTATTGGTTAATTTATTTTTAGGTTTGTCTATAGGAACAAATGTTCTTTTTGGGCGTTATATTGGTGCAGGAGATCATAAAAATGCATCAGAAACACTTCATACTGCTATTTATATTGCCACATTCGCTGGTATCGGTATGATCTTTGTAGGGAATATTTTTGCTAAGCCATTATTAACATTGATGGGAACACCGGATAATGTTATTGATTTGGCATCATTATATATGCGTGTTTATTTTATAGGTATGCCAGGATTTATGTTATATAACTTTGGTTCAGCTATTCTTCGTACAGTAGGAGATACAAAGAGACCTCTTTATTATTTAACATTTGCTGGTATTGTGAATGTGATTTTGAATTTAATCTTTGTTTTAGGATTCCATATGGGTGTTGCTGGAGTTGCTATTGCAACGTCTTCTGCAGAATGTTTGTCAGCTTTCTTTATTGTTCGTGCACTTGTCAAATCTGATGGAGTGTTGAAATTAGAAAAATCTAAATTTAAATTACATAAAGATAAATTATTTAAAATGTTAAGAATCGGATTACCTGCTGGATTACAAGGTATGATTTTTAATATTTCAAATGTTTTAATTCAATCATCAGTCAACTCTTTTGGATCTATTGTGATTGCAGGTAATACTTCTGCTAGCAATATTGAAGGTTTTGTTTATACATCTATGAATGCGATTTATCAAACATCATTAAGTTTTACAAGTCAAAATATGGGTGCGAAAAACTATAAACGTGTTCAAGAAATCTTGTTAAAATGTTTGGGTGTTGTTGTTTGCGTTGGATTCTGTTTAGGATACGGAGCTTACTTCTTTGGAGAACAACTTCTAGGTATCTATTCTCAAAATGCAGCGGTTATACAAGCTGGATTGATACGTATGAGTTTTGTCAGTGCAACATATTTCTTATGTGGTATGATGGATGTTATTGTTGGAAGCTTAAGAGGAATGGGCTATTCTATTATGCCAATGATTGTTTCTCTTGTTGGAGCATGTTTATTTAGAGTGATTTGGATCTTTACAATATTTAAAGCCAATCATACTTTGATGACACTTTATATATCTTATCCAATATCTTGGATTATCACGTTTAGTGCACATGTGATTTGTTATCTATTGGTAAGAAAAAGAACATTTGTATAATAAAAAAAGAAATCCCTTGGGATTTCTTTTTATTTTGTAACTGCAGTTCCAAAATGTAATGCAATATATGCAAGTTCATGTTCATTAAATGATTTATGATAGTATTTTTCTACAACATCATTGAAAATTGTTGCACATTGATATTCTTTTGTATATTGAGTTTGAATTTTATCCGTTAATGGATTTGTTGTTAACTGACGATCGTATTGTAAACGATCTAATGCTGGATAGAAATGTAATGTCATTCTATCATAGAATTCATGATTACCTTTTAAATCTAAATGAAGTTCATCTTTGATTTGTCCTAATGATTCATCAATAATTGAAGTTAATTCATGATCACATAAATCGAATTCTGTATTGAAATCCATATCTAATAGATTTAAACCTGCAAGATACATTGTTACATAGTTCACTTGATTTGGGTCAATTGTAATATCAAATTTGTCTTCAAGTCTATGAATAATTTCTTGAGAATAAATATGAAATTCATGACTCATTGCATTGTAACTTTGAGATTCACTTGTTGCGATATATGATCCATTAAGTTCTCTTGAAACACATAAAGATAAGTGAATAACTAAGTTTTCTAATGTTGTTGTTGATAATTCTAAGTGATTTTCATTAACCACATTTTCGATAGTATTTTTGACTGATTGTTTTAATTTTTCGAATTGAATATTTAATTTGATTGTCATTTTTTTACCTCACACAATCTTATATTTTAAGTTGCAAGACTATAATATATGATTTGTATTCAATTGTCTATAAGAAAAATCATGAATTAAAGCGCTTAATTACAGTATTATCGAAAAAGAGAAACCTTTTAGAAAATATTTGCGAAAACAACAAATTTACAAGAAAACAAGAATACTTTTTGTCTGTTCTACAAAGATATAAAGGTTGATAAAAATGGGGTGCTATGGTAGTATATAGAAAAGATAGAGGTGCAAGCGTTAAGAATTCTTTTAAAATAGAGATGCAACGGTAAAAGAAGGAGGAGCAATTGCCGAAGGAGTAATTATTTGCATGTAGTTATATCCTGGTGTTATAGAGAATATCTATACCACTGTCACTTTGTATAAAGTGATGTGCTATTGCGTTCATATGTCGTTAGTGATTGCAATGGTATCATTGCAATTTTTTATTAAAAAGAAAAGGAGAAGAGATATGTGTTTATTTGAAGGAAGTGCTACTGCGTTAGTAACACCTATGAATGAAGATTTTTCTGTTAATTATGACGAGTTTAGAGTATTGGTACAAAGATGTGTTGATCAAGGAGTACCAGCGATTATTGTTAATGGAACAACTGGGGAAGCATCAACTTTAACAGCTGATGAAAAACATGAACTTGTAAAGATTGCTTTAGAAATCGCGAAAGGAAAATGTAAAGTCATTGCAGGATCCGGATCTAATAATACCAGTGCTGCTATTGAAGAAAGTCGTTATGTTGAAAAATTGGGTGTAGATGGTTTGTTGATTGTGACACCTTATTATAACAAGACATCTCAAAGAGGATTGATTGCTCATTATGAAGCGATTGCTAATGAAGTGAATCTACCTATTATTCTTTATAATGTACCTTCTAGAACAGGGGTAAATATTGAAGTTGATACAGTATGTCATCTTGCACAACATCCACGTATTGTAGGATTAAAAGATGCTACTGGAAATATGAGTTATACAATGAAAGTTTTAAGTCTTACAAAAGATATTGAAGATTTTGCTGTCTATTCTGGTAATGATGATTTGATTTTACCAATGATGACTTCAGGAGCAAAAGGTGTTATTTCTGTTGTTTCTAATATCTATCCAAGAGAAACAGAATTGTTATGTCAATATATATTAAAAGGAGAAATAAATAAAGCACGTCAACTTGCTTATGATTTTCATCAAGTGATGATTCATTTATTTACAGATGTTAATCCTATTAATGTCAAAGCGGCATTACAATATCAAGGAATATGTAAGGAAACATTAAGATTACCTTTGATCCCAACAACTGAGGATAAAAAAGCAGCATTATATCAAGTGATGAAAGAATTTGAATCAAAGGAGTATTAAAATGAATATTTTAGTTGTAGGTTTTGGTTTAATGGGTAAAAAAGTTGCCCAAGCTATTAGAGAAAATGATCATATGAATTTGGTAGGTGTTGTTTCACCAGTTTTTGATCAAGAGATATCAGAAAAAATGTATAGTTCTTTTGATGAAGTGAAAGAAACAGTAGATGCAATTATCGATTTTTCACATCCTCTTCAATTAAATGGATTGTTATCATTTGGACTTGCTCATCATTGTCCTTTGGTTATTGCAACAACAGGATTTAATGAAGAACAACTGGCTCAAATTAAAGAGGCTTCAAAATCTATTCCTATTTTCCAATCTTATAACACATCTTATGGTGTGTCTATGTTAGCTAAGATTGTAAAAAATGCAGTGAAAGAATTTTATGAACATGGTTATGATGTAGAAATTATTGAAAAACATCATAATCAAAAGATTGATGCACCTTCTGGAACAGCAAAATTATTATATGATGTTGTTCAAGAAGAAGTGAATGAAGTGATTCCAGTCTATGACCGTAGTCAAGTGCATCAAAAAAGACAAAGAAATGAAGTTGGTATTCAATCTGTTCGTGCAGGTACTATTTTTGGTGAACATAGTATCTTGTTTGCAGGACATGATGAAATTATTGAAGTGAAACATACAGCTTTATCAAAAGAAGTGTTTGTACAAGGAGCACTTTCTGCTTGTGAAGCAATGATGAATAAAGATAATGGTTTATTCACATTAAGAAATTTATATGAATAAAGGAGAAAAGGTAGTGATTTATCAAACACAATTTGCTGAAATTAAAAATAATTCTCTTTATATAGATGATGTTAATGCCATGGATTTGGTTAAGAAATATGGAACACCACTTTATGTAATGAGTGAAGGACATATTCGTCATCAAATGAATGAATTAAAAGAAAAGTTTTTAGATAAGTATGAAAATGTTTTACCATTATTTGCTTCTAAATCATTCAGTTGCTTAGAAATCTATAAATTAGCAAAAGAATATCATATTGGAATTGATTGTGTAAGTGCTGGTGAAATTTCAATTGCTTTAAAAGCAGGATTTGATCCTCATAAGATTTATTTTCATGGTAATAATAAATTACCTAGTGAAATTGAATATGCTTTAAGTCATGATGTTGATCATTTTGTTATTGATAATTTTTATGAAATTGAATTGATTGATGCAATCTCTAAGAAATTAGAAAAAACAGTTTATGCAACAATGCGTATTGTTCCAGAAGTCACTGCAGGAGATAATGAAAAGATTCAAACAGGACATAAAGATACAAAATTTGGAATCAGTACAAGTGATGGATTGTATTTAAAAGCTATTCAAAATGTATTAGATACACAATATATTGAATTTGAAGGTATTCATTGTCATATTGGTTCACAAGTTTTTGATTTACATGCTTATACTGAAGCTATGGAAAAATTTGTTGGATTTGCTTATGAAATCTATGACACATTGGGTGTTATGGTTCGCAAAATTAATGCAGGTGGTGGTTATGGTATTGCATATACACATGATGACAAACCTCTTGATTTTGAAATCATTACATCTCATATTATGAAAATTATTCAAGATGGATATGCTAAACGTGGATGGGACATGCCCATGGTATTGATTGAACCAGGACGCTATGTTGTTGGAAATGCAGGAATGACTTTATATACAGTTGGTGCTATTAAAGAAATACCTGGTATTCGTACTTATGTCAGTGTTGATGGTGGTATGACAGACAATATTCGTACATGTTTATATGATGCAGATTATGAAGGAATCATTGTTAATAAGGCAAATGAACCAGCAAATAAAAAAGTAACGATTGCTGGAAAGAATTGTGAATCTGGAGATATTGTTGTGAAGGAAGTCATGATTGCAACACCTGAACCAGGTGATATCTTTGCTCAATTCTCTACTGGAGCTTATCATTATTCAATGTCTTCTAATTATAATCAATTACCAAAACCAGCTGTTGTCTTTACTTATAAAGGTCAATCAAAATGTGTGATCAGAAGACAAACATTTGATGATTTAACATTATTTGATGTTGTTGATGAATATAAATAATAAAAATGTTACAAAGAAATTTGTAACATTTTTTTCATAGAAGAACTTTGTGTATTCGTTGAGGTCATATAAAAAAAGTGATAGGATATTCAAAAGGGGGATTTTATATGAAACAAATAAAGAAAGAAGATTTAAATAAGAATTTCATTTATCCAATTTATGAAGAAGATAGTGTACATACTTCTTTGTGTGATCGATTAGGATATGATTTGAATAAGGTCGCTGTAAAAACAAATAATGAAATTACAGTTGTCCATACATTAGGAAAATGTCCATTTGATAAAATTATTTTTGTTGGTTTAGGAACAAAAGATCAAATGACTACTTATGCTTTAAGAAAAACATTAACTCATGTTTTTGCATCATTAAAAGAAGATGCTGTTTTATGGGCTACACCAATCGTTTATGGAAATCATAACATTGATGATATTGTGAGATTATGTGTGGAAACACATTGCTTAGCTCAATATCAAGAACAAGTCATTGGTCATGATGCAAAAGAAAGAGTAAATTTAGACATTCTTGCTGACCAAGATGTAAATGATGCAATTGCAAAAGGATTGGCTTATGCTGAAGGAATCAATTTATCTAGAAAATTAGCAGATCGTCCTGCTAACTTAATGACACCTGATGATTTATTAGAACAAGCGCAAATTCTAGCAAAAGATTATGATTTAGAATTAACTGTTTTAAATAAAAATGATTTAATGGATATGAAAGCGGGAGGAATTTTATCTGTAAACTTAGGTAGTGATCTTCCTGCATATATGCTTTGTTTAAAATACAATAACAATGGAGATGCTCCATATCATGCAGTTATTGGAAAAGGGATTACTTTTGATTCTGGCGGATATAATATTAAAGGGAATAGCTTTGGTATGAAATATGATATGTGTGGTGCAGCTAATGTTATTGGCGTTATGAAAGTTTTGGCTTCTACACATGCCAAAGCCAATGTTTATGGAATTATTCCAACAACTGAAAACCTTATTAACGGTAGTGCTTATAAACCACAAGATGTGATTACAACACTTGCTGGGAAAACAATTGAAATTGTAAGTACTGATGCAGAAGGTCGTTTGATTTTATGTGATGCAATTACATATGCACAACAACTAGGAGCAACTCACCTTATTGATATGGCAACTTTAACAGGTGCTTGTGTGAGTGCTTTAGGTGATTTATATACTGGTGTTTTTTCAAACGATGATGAATTCTGTGATGAATTTATGGAAGTAACAAAAGCATGTGATGAAAAATCATGGCGTTTACCTATTGATGATGAATATTTTGCAAAATTAAAATCAAATAGTGCTGATTTTAAAAACTCTGTTGGTAAAATGGGAGCTGGAGCAAGTGTTGCTGCTAATTTCTTAGGAGCGTTTGTTGAAGATTCTACAAAATGGATTCATTTGGATATTGCTGGAACTGCCGATAATGATGGTTCAGCAGCAACTGGTGTTATGATTCGTTCTATTTGCGAATATTTGAGTAAATAAAAAAAGAAGCCGAGGCTTCTTTTTTTATTTTACATAATGACTCATAAATTCTGTAATTGTAGATTCATATAAATCTTTGTTTACATAGAAACTTTCAGCATGTTTTGCACCTTCAACAATTAATAAATCTTTTGGTGCAGCACAAGCATTATACAATTCGTAAACCATATAAGTAGGAACAAAATCATCTTGATCACCATGAATGAATAATGTAGGTGTTTTAGATTTTTTGACTTGATTGATTGTTGATGCTTCTTTAAAGTTGAAACCGACACGGGCTTTACTTAATAAAGTTGCTGTTGGTAAAATAATGTTTTTCGTGATATGAGAATCTTTTAATTCATGTTTCATTTCATCTAAGACACTTGTAAATCCACAATCTGAAATAATACATTTAACATCACTTGGAAGCTCTTCACCACTGGCCATAAGAACTGTGGCACTTCCCATTGAAATACCATGAAGTACAATTTGTAAATCTTTATGGAAATAATCTTTGATTTTATCAATCCATTGAATGCAATCCAAACGATCTAACCATCCAAATCCAATATAAGTCCCTTCACTATCTCCATGAGCACGATTATTTGGTAATAAAATATGGAATCCTAAATCGTGATAGAATTGTATATAACTTGCAAATTCTCTTAAATTATAATTACGATATCCATGAACTGCAATTAAAACACGATCGCTTTCTACATCACTTTTTAAGAGTTTTGCACGTAATTTTAAATGATCGTGTGAAAGAATTTCTAAGTCAACAAATTCTTGTTGATCAATCCATTCTTCACCTTTTTTATCAATAGAACGAATAGGTTTATTTAAATCACATTCTTTTTTCTTACAAGCATAATCTATGGCTAAGACAGAGCTAAAACCGATGACTGCACCAGAAACCAATGCTAGAGTTGCTAAATTTTTCTTTTTTCCCATATGTCAACATCCTTTCATGAGAATATTATAACATATATTCACTATAGGATAAACATTGTGTATTCAATGAAGTATGATATAATATTGACATATAAAAAGGAGATGTTTATATGTTAGAAACCTTATCAAATGTTTTTTATGTTATTATGCTTGTTGCCTCTTTGGCGATGTTTGGCTTAGCTTTGTGGTATATGTTTAAATAATTAGTGTCAATATAAATTTTTTATGTTAGAATACTTTCGGAGGGTGATGGGATGACTGAAATTGTGAGTAAAAATCAAATCAATCATGTAATTGACATCCTCATGTCAGATGGTGTTGTTGCTTTTCCTACAGAAACAGTTTTTGGTGTAGGTGTTCGTTTTGGAAGTCATAAAGCAATAGATGCTTTAATGGAAGCCAAAAAAAGAGATTATTCAAAAGCGATTACGTTGATGGTTCCTTATCAAGAGGATATTCAAAAGTATGCAGTTGTGGATGAAATCTCTCAAAAAATAATCGATCATTTTATGCCAGGAATGTTAACTCTTGTATTAAAGAAAAAAGAATCAGTCGATTCTTATATGACAAATGGAAAAGAGACAATTGGAATAAGAATACCAGATGATGAATATGTCTTGAGTTTATTAAAAAAAGTTGGTCCTATGTTGGTAACAAGTGCCAACTTATCAAATCATCCTAACACCACAACAACTCAAGAGGTTCTTGAACAACTCAATCATCGTATAGATGTTGTTGTGGATGGAAAAACACAACAAAGAGTGGCAAGTACTGTTGTTGAAGTTATTGATCATCAAATCAATATATTAAGAGAAGGACAAATAAGTTCAGAAAATTTAAAGGAGATTATAAAATGAAAATTGCAGTAGCATGTGATCACGGTGGATTCCGTTTAAAAAATGTATTAATCGAAGAAATGAAAAAATTAGGATATGAAGTCAAAGATTATGGAACTTATTCTGAAGATAGCTGTGATTATCCTGATTATGCATCTCAAGCTGCTAAAGCAGTAGCAAGTGGAGAATGTGAAAAAGGTGTTGTTGTATGTGGAACTGGTATTGGTGTTTCTATTACAGCAAACAAAGTGAAAGGAATTCGTTGTGCATTGGTTCATGACGTTTTCAGTGCCAAAGCAACAAGAGCTCATAATGATACAAATATGTTAGCTATGGGTCAACGTGTTATTGGTGAAGGTTTAGCATTAGAAATCTTACACGCATGGCTAGAAACTGAATATGAAGGTGGACGTCATGATAAACGTATTGAAAAAATGATGGCTTTAGAAAATGAATAAGGATAAAAATCCTTATTTTTTTTTAGAATATTATTCATATTTATTTAACATTTATGTGGTATATAATGATATAATATATGAGTGAAATCATCGAAGAAAAGGAGAGAATTTATGTCAACAACAATTCTTAATCATCCTCTTATTTCTCACAAGCTTACAATTATGAGAAATAAAGAGACAGAACTTCAATTTTTTAAACAAAATTTAGATGAAATAGCAATGTTAATGGCTTATGAAGTGACAAAAGATTTGGCTGTTCAAGATAAACCTATTGAAACACCTGTGTGTCCAACAATTGGGAAAGAACTTGTCAAACCCATTATTCTTGTTCCTATTTTAAGAGCAGGCTTAGGTTTACTACAAGGATTCCAAACTGTTATTCCAATGGCTAAAGTTGGTCATATTGGTATGGAAAGAAATGAAGAAACATTGGAACCAACCGAATATTATGCAAAATTTCCATCTGATTTGAAAGATGCAGATATTATTGTTGTCGATCCTATGTTAGCTACTGGTGGGAGTGCTTGTGACGCTATTGAAAATATAAAAAAAAGAGGAGCGAAATCTATTCGCTTTGCTTGTTTGGTTGCAGCACCTCAAGGTGTGAAAGTCTTAGAAGAAAAACATCCAGATGTTGATATTTATATCGCTGCACTGGATGAAGGATTAAATGATAAAGGTTATATTGTTCCAGGACTAGGAGATGCAGGTGATCGTCTCTTTGGAACGTTATAAAAAATATTGTCAATTTATATATTTAGCTGTATAATCTAAACAATATTAATAAAGGAGAGAACAATTTGTGTTTAGAGAAAAGCTTTTGACGAATAAACTTTAAATACATTTTGTTTTTTTCATATGAAGCAGATTTTATTTGCATTACAACTTGGAATAGAAGTCATTGGTACAATTGTATTTTGCTTAATGATAGGTTGGTATATTGATTGTTATTTTCAAACACAACCCATAGCTATGATTGTCATGATTGGTTTAGCCTTTATTTATGTTATGAAATTATTGATAGGAGTATATCGTCGTGGATGAAAAAGATGTTCTGAAGAGATCTATGAAATTAATGATAATAGGATGTCTTGTTTTTGGAGTGATGAGTATTCTATGTCATGATGTATCATTGTTGAGTGGTTTTATATTAGGATATATCATTAATGTGATTGCCTTTTATTTGATTATTAAAACTGCTGATGGTATTTTGAAATATTCTATGTCAACAGTGATTATTGTTATTACATTTATGTTGAAATTAGCGTTATATGCGTTGGGATTTTTTATTGCAGTCAAATCTCAATGGTTTCATATAGTAGGAGTATTTTTTGGTTATATGATAACAAAGTTATCAATTTTTGTTGAAGGTTATGTTCATAAAGGAGGTGAGTAGAGTGAATAATACAATACTATCTACATTGCAGCCAGAATTAATTTTTTCATTAATTATTATGATTGCATTAGGTATATTTTTTGTTTATGTTGGTAAAAAGGTTATGGCTGCAGATCCTTTATCAAAACCTAAGGGTGTTGTGTTAGTGTGTGAAACAGGAGTTGAAATGGTATATAACTATATGAAGTCTATTATGCCAGCAAAATTTGAAAAGAATTATTATCCTTATTTTGCAATGTTATTTGTTTATTTGATTGTAGCAAACTTAAGTGGGTTAATAGGATTCGATGCACCAACATCAAATTTTTCTATTACCTTAGCTTTAACTTTAATTACGTTTGCTTTAATTCAATGGAATTCAATTAAGAAAAAAGGTGGATTAAATTACTTTAAAGAGTTGGTTTGGCCTCCAACAAATATCTTAAGTGTTTTATCTCCATTAATTTCATTGTCAATGCGTTTGTTTGGTAATATTCTTAGTGGTACGATCTTAATGAGTTTGATTTACTCATTTACAGGATGGTTATCAGGATTGATTAAAATTCAATTCAATGTTTTTGGGCCAATTATTGCACCATTATTTCATGCTTATTTTGATATATTCTCAGGGTGCATTCAAACTTTAGTTTTCGTTACTTTATCTAGTATTCTTATTGCTATTGAAGCAGAAGACTAGTAAGGAATAAAAAAAGAATAAATACGGAGGAATAAAAAATGACAGATTTAGGTTTAATTGCAATCGCAGCTGGTATTGCTGTTGTTGCCGGGTTAGGTACAGGTATCGGTGAAGGTATCGCTGCAAGTAAAGCAGTTGAAGCAGTAGGAAGAAATCCTGAAGCAGAAGGTAAAATTCGTACAATGATGATTTTAGGGATCGCGTTATCTGAAACAGTAGCTATTTATGGGTTATTAATTTCAATTATGTTAATGTTTGTATTCCCAGCTCTTTATTTATAAGATTGATTAAGGAGGAATAAAGATGAGTGTTGATGTAGCAAGTAAATTATTCCCCAATATGACGACTCTTATTGTTCAATTATTATCTACAGGTGTTTTACTTATTTTATTTAAAAAATATTTGTGGGCTTCAGTACAAGCCTATTTTGAAAAAAGAGCTAGCTTTATCGAATCAACTATTAATGAAGCAAAAGATATGAACGAAAAAGCAAAAGCCTTTATGGTTGAAAGTGAAGAACAAGCACGTGAGTCTGCTAGAGAATATCGCGATATTGTGGAAAGAGCCAGAGTGGATGCATTAAAAGTACGTGATGATATTGTTGCAGATGCTAAAAAAGAAGCAGCAAGTAAATTAGAACAAGCTGAAAAAGAAATTCATGCTGACAAAGAACAAGCTAAAGAACAAATCAAAGAAGAAATTGTAGAAATCGCTATTGAAATGGCTTCTAAAGTTTTAAACAAAGAAATGGATTCTAAAGAAAATCAAGAAATGATTGAATCATTCCTTGATCAGGTAGAAAAATAATGGATAGTATATCTATGCGTTATGCTGAATCATTATTTGATTTAGCCAAAGAAGAAAATGCAATAGAAGCATATCAATCTGATATACAAAAAATTCAAGAAGTATTTTCTGATGAATCTTTTGTAAAATTCTTTAGTCATGTAGCTGTAAGCGATGAAATCAAAAATGATGTTTTGAAGAAAAGCTTTGAAGGACAAGTTTCTTTATATGTTTATCGCTTTTTACTATTATTAGTAAAGAAAAGAAGAATGAGATATATTTTAGGAATTTGTAAAGCATTCCAAACTTTATGTTATGATTATTTTGGTATTAAATTAGGAAAAGTTTATAGTCCTTTTGAAATTGCTGAAGATCATCTTCATAAAATTGAAAATGCAATTAGTCAAAAAGAAGGAAAGAAAGTTATTTTAAATGTAGTGATTGATAAAACTTTAATCGGTGGTATTAAAGTTCAAATCGACAATCATATTTATGATGATTCTCTTTCATATAAATTAGAATCACTTAAACAAGAACTATTAAGAAAGTAGGTGAAGATAGTGAGTCTAAGACCAGATGAAATTAGTGCTCTTATTAAAGAGCAAATTAAACATTTTGATGATCAATTTGAATCAAAAGATGTTGGTACAGTCATGACAGTAGGTGACGGTGTTTCTCTAGTTCATGGATTAGATAACGCTATGCTTGGTGAATTACTATTATTCCCTAACGAAGTTTATGGAATGGTTATGAACCTTGAAGAAGACAGTGTTGGTGCTGTATTACTTGGTAGTGAAGGAACTATCAAGGAAGGTGACGAAGTTAAACGTACAGGTAAAATTATTGAAGTCCCTGTAGGTGATGGATTATTAGGACGTGTTGTAAACTCTTTAGGTCAACCTATTGATGGACAAGGATCTATCGAATATACAAATACAAGACCAATTGAAAGAGTAGCAAGTGGGGTTATGACAAGAAAATCTGTTGATCAACCTTTACAAACAGGAATTACTTCTGTTGATGCTATTATCCCAATTGGTAGAGGTCAACGTGAGTTGATCATCGGAGATAGACAAACAGGAAAAACTGCTATTGCTATCGATACAATTTTAAATCAAAAAGACCAAAACATTTATTGTGTTTATGTTGCTATTGGGCAAAAGAACTCAACTGTTGCACAAATCGTAGAAAAATTACGTAAAGGTGGAGCAATGGAATATACAACTATTGTTTCTGCAGGTGCAAGTGAACTTGCTCCAGTTCAATATATCGCTCCATATGCTGGATGTGCGATTGCTGAAGAATGGCTAGAACAAGGGAAAGATGTTTTAATTGTTTATGATGATTTATCTAAACATGCCGTAGCTTATCGTACAGTGTCTTTATTATTAAAGAGACCACCAGGACGTGAAGCTTATCCAGGGGATGTATTCTACTTACATTCAAGATTATTAGAAAGAGCATGTCGTTTAAATGAAGAAAATGGTGGAGGATCGATTACTGCCTTACCAATCATTGAAACACAAGCCGGAGATATTTCTGCATATATCCCTACAAATGTTATTTCAATCACTGATGGACAAATTTTCTTACAACAAGATTTATTCAATGCTGGATTTAGACCTGCCATTGATACAGGTTTATCAGTATCTCGTGTAGGTTCATCTGCACAAATTAAAGCAATGAAACAAGTTTCTGGATCTTTAAAACTTGAATTAGCACAATATGCTGAAATGCAAGCATTTGCTCAATTTGGTAGTGATTTGGATGCTGCAACAAAAGCAACATTGGATCATGGTGCTAAAGTACGTGAAGTCTTAAAACAAGCACAATATTCACCACGTACTGTAGAAGAACAAGTTATTTCATTATTTGCTTTAAAGAATGGATTTACAAAAACAATTGCTGTTAACAAAGTTTCTCAATTCGTTAATGAATTGTATGCTGAAGTCCAAGCAAATCATCCAGAAATTATTACTGAAATTCATGATAAGAAAATTATTAGTAGTGAATTAGATCAACAACTTAAAGAATTAATGAAGGCTTTTGTAGAAAAATTCCAAAAAGTGAATAAGGAAGGATAATCATCATGGCTAGTAATATGCAGTCTATTAAAAGACGTATAAAGTCTGTTGAATCTACAGAAAAAATTACAAAAGCTATGCAACTTGTTGCGACATCTAAATTACAAAAAACAAGAAAACAGTTAGAAGAATCTAAACCATATTACACTATGGTTCAACAAACTGTTGCAGAAATATTAGCAAGTAATAAAGGTAAAATTGAAAGTCCTTATTTGGCTGAAAATAAGGATGGTAAAACTGTATATATTGCAATTACATCAAGTTTAGGTTTATGTGGTGGATATAATGCCAATGTTTTAAAAACAATTGCAAGTGAAATTAAAGATGATGATTATATTTATATGATTGGGACAAAAGGTGCTTCTTATTTAGAACATCGTCAAATCCAATATAATTATGATTATTTAGATCTTAATTCTACTTTGGACTTTAGAGATGTGGTACGTATGGTGAACGAATTGACTCATATGTATCGTCAAAAAGAAATTTCTAAAATTAAAATTATCTATACACAATTTGTAAATAATTTAACATTTACACCTAGAGTGATTACTTTATTACCAGTTGATGTTGCTGATTATAAAGATATTGAAGTAACTAAGAAGTTTACTATTTTTGAGCCAACACCAAGCGATGTATTGAATCATTTGATTCCAATGTATCTTGAATCTGTTATTTATGGATATTTGGTGGAATCAGTAACAAGTGAAAATGCATCACGTCGCGTTTCTATGGAAAACGCAACTGATAGTGCTCAAGAATTAATTGATAATTTATTATTAAAATACAATCAAGCAAGACAAACAGCGATTACAAATGAAATTTCTGAAATCGTTGCTGGAGCTAATGCTCAATAACAAGGAGGTGCCTTATGTCTAATATAGGGAAAATCGTACGTGCGGCTGGACCAGTAGTCGATATCGTATTCAACGCAGATCATTTACCTGCCTTAAATACAGCGATTCAAATTAACAATCAAGGCGAACCATTAACAGTCGAAGTTGCACAACACATTGGAGACGATGTTGTTCGTTGTATCGCAATGGGACCAACTGATGGGTTAGTGAGAGGTCTAGAAGCAGTAGATTCAGGTGCACCAATTAGTGTTCCTGTAGGAAATCAAACATTAGGAAGAATGTTTAACGTTTTAGGTAATCCTATAGATGGTAAAGAAGATCTTTCAAAAGATGCTCAACTTATGCCAATTCATAGAGATGCACCTACATACGCACAACAAAGAACAGAAACTGAAATCTTAGAAACAGGGATCAAAGTTATCGATTTAATTTGTCCTTATATCAAAGGTGGTAAAATCGGTTTATTTGGTGGTGCCGGTGTAGGAAAAACAGTACTTATTCAAGAATTAATTAATAACATTGCAACACAACATGGTGGGTTATCAGTATTCGCCGGTGTTGGTGAACGTTCAAGAGAAGGGAACGACCTTTATTACGAAATGAAAGAAAGTGGCGTTTTGGATAAAACAACATTAGTCTTTGGTCAAATGAATGAACCCCCAGGATCTCGTTTACGTGTTGCTTTAACTGGATTAACAATGGCTGAATATTTCAGAGATGAACAAAATCAAGACGTATTATTATTCATCGACAATATTTTCCGTTTTACTCAAGCTGGTTCAGAAGTATCTGCGTTACTTGGACGTGTTCCATCTCAAGCTGGATACCAACCAACATTAGCAACTGAAATGGGTAAATTACAAGAACGTATTACATCAACAAAAAAAGGATCAATTACATCAGTACAAGCAGTTTATGTTCCTGCCGATGACTTAACTGACCCTGCTCCAGCGACAACATTCGCTCACTTGGATGCTAAAGTTGTATTGGATCGTTCAATTGCTGCATTAGGTATTTATCCAGCAGTAGATCCATTAAACTCATCATCACGTGCTTTGGATCCATTAATTGTTGGACAAGAACATTATGAAGTCGCACATGGTGTACAACAAATTCTTCAAAAATTCCAAGAATTACAAGATATCATTGCTATCTTAGGTATGGATGAATTAAGTGAAGAAGATAAGATTACAGTTGCGAGAGCAAGACGTATCCGTAACTACTTATCACAACCATTTACTGTAGCTTCTCAATTTACTGGAATGGATGGTAAATATGTACGTGTAGAAGATACAATCCGTGGATTTAAAGAAATCCTAGAAGGTAAATGTGATGATTTACCAGAACAAGCATTCCATAATGTCGGTACGATCGAAGAAGCTTTCGAAAAAGCAAAGAAGTTAAACAATGAAAACATTTAAATTAAATATTGTAACCCCTAGAGGGATTTATCAACAATTAGATGTTCAAATGCTTAACTTAAGAACGACTGCCGGACAAATTGGGATCCTTGCTAACCATTTGCCACTAGCAAGTGGTGTAGAAATATCAGAAATGAATTATATCGATGCAAAAGGAGAGAGAAAAACATTTGCTGTTGCAGGTGGATTTGTCTACGTAAGCGAAGATGATACTTCATTAATTGTGAATGCTATTGAATCACCAGAAGAAATCGATCTTCATAGAGCAGAAGAAGCAAAACTTCGTGCACAAAGAAGGTTGGATTCTAAAGACGGAGATTTATTAAGAGCAAGTATGGCTTTGAAAAAAGCAATCACAAGAATTTCTGTAAAAAATCAATAAAATAAAGGTGGCTGAAGCCACCTTTTTTATATATAGAAACGATGAAAAAATAAATTTAAAAAAAGATACGAAAAAGCTTTACAAACGAGAGAATAGATGGTATTATAAGTGAGCACTCGAGGAA
>SAMEA104404106__coassemble_768_pt1 | contig 29617 bp, 22 predicted proteins | sample SAMEA104404106__metabat2_high_PE_001 | metagenome-assembled genome bin SAMEA104404106 (sample SAMEA104404106) | Balaenoptera acutorostrata
ATAACGCATAAAAATACCCTCCTTACTGGTTGTCCAGTAAAGAGGGTACATATCAGTCTTGAGGGTTTGTTTATTACTTTTGTCTTTTTTCATTCATTTCCTTTAAATTATTTAATAATTCAATGGCATAAGGTAACCATTCTTGAAGAGTCGGAATCTGAATCATAATCTTTCCAGCCATATATTTTAACTGAGGCTTTTTAAATAAACGATAAATCATTTCAAATAAAACATCCCCTTGAATATGATTAGAAAAATCTTCTGTTAAGATCAGTTGAATATGATCTCCTGTTTCTTTCACAGAATCAACAAATGGTTCATTACATAATATTTCATATTTACGTTTTAAAACAATATTTTTCACTTCTCTAGGAAGTGTACCATATAAATCTTGTAATTCTTTTTCCAAAGATTGAATTTGTGTTAAATGTTGTGCTTGATAAATACGTTGATACAAATTCAATTTTTCCATATCACTTTCGAGATAGTTTTCAGGAATATATCCATTAACATTGATATTTTGTACAGGGACTTCTTGGCTTTCTTTTTCCACACCTTGTTTTTCATCAATAGTTTCTTGTAATATTTTCATATACATATCAAAACCAACAGTATCAATAAATCCTGCTTGTTCTCCACCAAGAATATCTCCTGAACCACGAATAGACAAATCTCTCATCGCAATTTTATAACCACTACCAAGTTGAGCAAATTCTTTAATGGCTTTTAATCGTTTTGATGCATCTTCATTCATTTGCTTATTTTTAGCATAAAGCAAATAAGCATAAGCCATTCTTTCACTTCTCCCAACACGTCCTTTGATTTGGTAAAGTTGTGATAATCCAAAACGATCAGCATCTTCAATAATAATTGTATTGGCATTAGGAATATCAATTCCAGTTTCAATAATGGTTGTACATACCAAAATATCATATTCTTTATCCGTAAATGCTTGCATAACATCTTCTAACTCTTCCTTAGACATTTGTCCATGTCCAACACCCACACGGGCATCAGGAATCATTCTTGCGATTGCATTGGCTACAGATTCAATATTGGCTGTTTTGTTATAGAGATAGAAAACTTGTCCATGTCTTCCTAATTCTCTTTCAATCACTTGCTTGATCAATTGTTCACTCTTTTCCATGACATACGTTTGCACTGGCATACGATTTAATGGTGGTGTTTCAATTTGAGATAATCCACGAATACCCATTAAAGACATTTGTAAAGTACGTGGAATTGGTGTTGCTGTTAAAGTCAAAACATCAATGCTTTGTCTTAATTCTTTAATTTTTTCTTTTTGTCTCACTCCAAAACGTTGTTCTTCATCAATACATAACAATCCTAAATCTTTAAAAACAACATCTTTAGAAAGAATACGATGAGTTCCAACCAATAAGTCAATCTTTCCTTCTTTTAAATCAGATAAGATGTGTTTCTTTTGTTTTGGTGTTGTAAAACGATTCAGTAAAGCAATATTGACCGGGAAGTTTTCAAAACGTTTTGTCATTGTATGATAATGTTGTGAAGATAAAATCGTTGTAGGGCAAAGGAAAGCAACTTGTTTTCCACCAAGAATCGCTTTGAAACATCCACGTAAAGCGACTTCTGTTTTCCCAAAACCAACATCTCCACATAAAAGGCGGTCCATTGGACGAGCAATTTCCATGTCTGCTTTGATTTCATCGACAGCCTTGGCTTGATCCGGTGTCAATTCATAACCAAATTGATTTTCAAATTGCATTTGCATCGCATCATCTTGTGGGAAAGCAAAACCTGGTTGTTTCATACGTGCGGCATACAACGCTATCAATTGATCAGCCAATCCATCAACTTTCTTTTTAATACGTTGTTTTGTTTTTTGCCATTCCGTACTGTTCAATGCATGAATTTTAGGCACTTTTCCATCACGAGACGCATATTTTCTTACCAATTTAAAGTTTTCCACAGGAATATATAGAGTATCATTGCCTTTATAAGCAATATACAAATAATCTTTTTTCGATCCTTTGTTTTCAATTGTCTTGATACCCATGTATTGTCCAATACCATGCATATCATGAACAACATAATCACCAATATTCAATTCCGTATAATCATTAATGACTTTGGCATCTTTATAATGAATATATCCTTTTTTACGTTGTGTTTGAACTTTAAACAATTCTTTTTCAGTCAACAACACGACATGTTCATCATAAAACTCTATACCCGTTGGCAATGATCCCATATAAATATTGATGCCTTCAAAGATCATTTCATTATTTCCTACCATTGTATAATGCATATGATATTTGTCTAAGACATCTACCATGGATTGTATTTGTCTTTGATTATTCAAACACATCAAAATTTTATTTTTCACCAAATAATCTTTGATTTGTTGAATCATTTGACCTTCATTCATTAAATTCAATTGTACTTCACTGGTCATAAACATATATTGAGATTCTTTTGTTTTAAAATCAATAAAGTCTATTCTTGTTTGAGGTAACAGTGCATGAATATCCTCATATAAAGACAAATGACGTACGACTTGACCTATATCATTTAATTCATGAACATAGTCATATGTTTCTTCAACATATTGACGATAAACACTCATGATCTTTTCATAACTTGAAGTGATAAAAAGTGGATCTTTCATATAAGATGTCAATGTTGTAGTTGTTGGAAACAACTTCATATATTGATAAAGACGAGAAGAATAATCATGATGAATCAAAGATTCTTTATCAATAGATATTTCTTCTTCTAAATTATCTTGGTATTCTCCACAATCACTGCGTTCTTTTAAATCATCAATCTTATCTAAAACAGAAGAAACATCTTCATCTCTGTATAATAAATCTGTTGCTGGTAAAATAGTAACTTCTTTGACTCTTTCTAAAGATCTTTGTGTATCTTTATCAAAGAAACGAAGACTTTCTATTTCATCATCAAAGAATTCAATACGAATAGGATAGTCATATTGAATAGAATAAACATCAATCACACCCCCACGTTTTGAATAATAAAAGGGAGCATCGACTCTTTGAATGACTTGATATCCACTTAAGACAAGAAGACGTCTTAATTCATGGGGATCAATAATCATTCCTTCTTCTAAATGATAAGTATAATGTTGAAAAACATCTTGTCTTGGTACATATCGTATAAAACTATGTGTATGACAGACAACAACACGAGGTTTATCTTGAGATAATTCTGATAAAGCATAAATACGTTCTCCCATGATTTCTTGAGAAGAAGCCAATGCTTCAATTCTTAAAGATTCATCACAAGGAAAATAAACGACATTTTTACCAAGCAAATGAGACAATTCTTGATAAAGTTGATGTGCTTGATAAAAACTATCTTTAATAACAATAATAGAGCGTGGTTCTGTATCAAAGCGACTGGCAATAAGCAAAGCTTCATCACTGACATGAGAAACAACAATATCACCTTGACCACGCATACAAGCAAGATAAGCGGGATTATCTTTTATAATATTGATGATTTTTTTCATTTTGCGCTATTATAGGCATTCATTGCAGTCACAAAATCATGATCCAAATAAGATTCAACAGCCTTCACTGCATTTTCAATACCTTCATCAATATAAGTACGTTCTTCTTTTGTAAATTTTCCTAAAACATAATCCACTACTTTAATTCTTGGATGCTTATCAATACCTACACGAATACGTTTAAATTTTTGTGTTCCTACATGAGCAATAATGCTTTTCACACCATTATGTCCTCCGGCACTTCCACTTTCTCTTAAACGTAATTTTCCAGTTGGCATATCCATATCATCATAGATGACCAAAATATCATCACTATCAATTTTAAAATAATTCATCACTTGAATCACTGATTCACCAGAATTATTCATAAATGTCATTGGTTTTAAAAGAATCACATCTTCACCTTTATATTTCAATTTTGCATATTCACCTTTAAATTTTGTTGTTGAAATAGACACATTCATAACATCTGCCAGTCTATCCATCACCATAAAACCAACATTATGTCTTGTTCCTTCATATTCCTTTGTAGGATTTCCTAACCCAATAATTAATTTCATATCTTACCTCCAAATAACTTTTCATAGTATATCATAAAATATATTCTTTACACAGCAAAAAGATGATTTATGAATAAATCATCTTGCTAAAATAACCATTGAAACACCTGCAACAGACAGATGTTGATTCACAATTGTTTCATCTGATAAAGTCAATATAACTTTATATTGTTCTTCTACTTCTACATCGATTTTATCATTAGAAGCATTAAAATAAACAATAATATCATTGTATTCTCCAGAACCAGTAATTTGATGAAGAGAATATTTAATCATTCTATGAGATATATTTTCTACAGAAACATTCTTTTTAATAGTTTCATAATCATCATAACGGAAACAACGATTATTCTTTCTTAAATGAATCAAGAATTTTACAAATTCCACAGATTCATTTTCCAAATCTTTACGATTCCAATCCAAAGCATTGACTTGATCACCCGCATTATAAGTATTCGGTTGACCATTCTTTGTTCTAAAGAATTCTTGCCCACTATGAATAAAAGGAATACCTTGAGCCAAAATAACAGCTCCTAACATCATACATAAACGCTTCTTTCTTAATTTCTTATCTTCATCATAATTAGAACGTCTAAATTTATCATAACATGTCGCATTATCATGACATTCTACATAGTTGATTGATTGAGAAATATTATCAAACATATCCAAATTACACAATGCTTTCATAGCATCGTTTGCTTTATATGTATCTCCAGAGAAGTATCCTTTTGATTCCATATGATTAGAACCTCTTAAAGTATCTCTAAAGAAATCATTAAAGAAGCCAAGTGTTGGTGTATGATGACTGTTTTGAATTGTAGTACGTTGTTGATAATCCAAAGCTGTTTCCATATCCCAGCCTTCACCATAAACAATAAAAGAAGGATCAATAGCTTTGGCTTGAGCATCAATCAATTTCATTGTTTCTTGATCAATAATACCCATTAAATCAAAACGGAAACCATCAATTCCATATAGAACTTGCCATCTTTTACACATATCTAAAATATAATGACGACACATTTTTGCAGTCGTATTAAAATCATTTCCACACCATGTTCCATTAGATAAACGTCCATCTGGATATCTTCTAAAATAATAATAAGGAACCAATCTTTCTAAAGCATTATTATTAATATCATGCATATGATTATAAACCACATCCATGACCACACGAATTCCTCTTTTATGTAAAGCTTGGATCATATCTTGAGCTTCTGTGATACGTTTATAACCATTATTCGGTTCACTCACATAACTTCCTTCAGTCACATTGAATTGTGCAGGATCATATCCCCAGTTATACAATTCAGTTGTATTCTTTTCATCCACTGTCGCAAAATCATTGATTGGCATCAATTGTAAGTGGGTAATACCAAGACATGACAAGTAATCCAATCCTGTTGGATTTCCACTATCTGTAGAAGTATGTTCTTCTGTAAATGCCAAGAATTTTCCTTTATTCTTCATCCCACTGCAAGAAGCCATTGAAAAATCTCTAACACTTGTTTCATAAATAATAGCATCTGTCTTATGTTTAAGTGGAGGTAAATCATAAGGTTCTCTCATAACTTTATTCAAGTCAACAACAATACTTGTTCGACAATTGGATGATGATGCATAAGCATAAGGATCCAATGTCACATTATATGATTCACAATGTTTCACAAGATAAACATAATGAGCAAGTTCCCAATCTCCTTCAACTTCTTTCACATAAACACCTTTAGAAGAACGTTTCATAGGATATAAATATTCTTGTTCATTTTTAATTAATTTTAAAATAATTCCTGTAGACAAAGGTGCCCACACTTTGAATGTAGTTTTTTCTGGTGTATAATGACTCCCCAAATCATTACCATCATAAAAATACAAATCATCGAATTCTTCACATAAAGATAATCTTGAAAAATCCAATACACAAGATAAGCCATATCCATCAATGATACGATAAACACGGCCCATTTTAAATGAAATATGAAAAGCATATTCTTGAAATTCTGGATCATTACGACTATCCAAAGAATCTCCACTTAACAAAACAAGATCATCAGTTTCTAAATCTTTTAAATAAAATTTACTACTGATTCCATTATAATAATTCTTAGAAAGAAAAACTCTAATTTCATTAAAATTAACAGCATATGCTTTCATTCTTACCAAATGAGGTTGCATAACAATCATTCCCTTCTTCCAATATAAAAACACATATCTTATACATGATTATACCACATTGTCATCAAAAAAACTATGAACGCACAGCCAATAAAAAAAGACTTAGTCGAAACTAAGTCTTTTTATTTTTATCTTTTTACTCTTTCTAATTTCCAAATATCATCAACATATTCTTCAATTGTACGGTCTGAAGAGAAGTATCCAGATTTTGCAATATTGACTAAGCACATCTTAGACCATACTTTACGATCACGATAAAGTTCATCAACTTTTGCTTGTGCTTTTAAATAAGCTTCAAAATCAGCAAATAAGAAATATTCATCATTTCTATTCATTAATTCATCAAAAATCATTCTAAATTCTTCTCTAGATTCATGGAATGTACCATCTACCAATGAATCTACAACATGTTTAATACGAGGATCATTATTATAATAATTCCAAGCACTGTATTGACCATTATAACGAAGTTCATTCACTTCATTGTCTCTTAAACCGAAGATAATAATATTATCATCACCAACACGTTCAGAGATTTCCACATTAGCACCATCCATAGTTCCTACAGTAATTGCACCATTCATCATGAATTTCATATTACCAGTACCACTTGCTTCTTTACCAGCAGTAGAGATTTGTTCACTGACATCAGCAGCAGGCATAATCTTTTCAGCAATAGTGACACCATAGTTTTCAATAAAGACAACTTTTAAATATTTATTTGTTTCAGGGTCATTGTTCACAACATCTGCAACACTATTAATTAATTTAATAACTTTCTTTGCAAAATAATAAGCAGGAGCTGCTTTGGCACCGAAAATAAATGTTCTAGGATAAATCTTAAATGCAGGATTTAATTTTAATTCTTGATACAAGTAAATAACATGCATGATATTTAACAATTGACGTTTATAAGCATGTAATCTCTTCACTTGAATATCAAAAATACTATTCACATCAACTTGAATACCATTATGTTCTAAAATATAATCTGCTAAGACTTGTTTTCTTTGTTGTTTTACATTATAGAATTTTCCTTGAATAATAGAATCATCAGTATAATCCATTAATTTTTCTAATTGTTCTGGATGGAAGATCCATTGATCACCAATTGTATCATTTAATAATTCAGACAATTCTGGGTTAGCATAAGCAAGCCAACGTCTATGAGTAATACCATTTGTTTTGTTATTAAATTTTTCAGGATATAATTGATAGAAATCTTTCATTTCTTGTTCTTTTAAGATTTGAGTATGAAGTCTAGCAACACCATTAACACTAAAGCTTCCTACAATCGCAAGATGTGCCATATGAACTTGACCATCTTTAATAATCATAACACGATTTAATAAATCATCATCATAATCACTTTCTTGTTTAACAAAACCAATAAAACGACGATTGATTTCTTCAATAATTTGATAAACACGAGGAAGTAAAGCTTGCATAGTTGAAATAGGCCATTTTTCTAAAGCTTCTGCTAAGATTGTATGGTTTGTATAGGCACATGTATGAGAAGTAATATACCATGCTTCATCCCAGTCCATATCATAATCATCAATCAAAATACGCATTAATTCAGGAATAACCAAAACTGGATGTGTATCATTCAATTGAATAACATTCTTTTCATGGAAGTTTTCTAATGAAGGATAAACTCTTAAATGTGCTTTAATAATAGCACGTAAACCTGCTGAAACAAAGAAATATTGTTGTTTCAAACGAAGAGTACGTCCTGCTAATGTCGAATCATCAGGATATAAGTTTTGACAAATATCTCTCACTTCTTGAGCGTATTGTCTAAAGTCTTTATTAGATGGAATATTATCACTAGGTTCTGCATGCCATAAACGTAATGTATTGGTAACAGTTGTTCCATTTCCTACAATTGGCATATCATAAGGAACAGCACGAATACATTCAGCATCAACATGTTCCCATTTTTTTGTCTTTTCATTCCAAACGACATGTCCCCAGAATTTGACATCTACAGCATGTTTTGGTTTTCTAACTTCCCACATATTTCCTAATTTTAACCATTGATCAGGGACTTCAATTTGATAACCATTTTCAATTTTTTGTTTAAATAAACCATATTCATAACGAATTGTATTTCCAAATGCAGGATAAGAAAGTGAAGCCAATGAATCCATGAAACAAGCAGCAAGTCGACCAAGACCACCATTTCCAAGGCCAGCATCAGATTCTAATTCTTCAAGTTCATGAATATTGATTCCATAATCAGCAAGTCCTTCCTTTGCAATTTCATAAATACCTAAATTCATCATATTATTAACAAGCAAACGTCCAATTAAAAATTCCATTGAAAAATAATGAACTTGTTTTTGATAATTTGTTTTTGTAATCATTTTTGTAGTTGCCCAATTCACAGAGGCATAATCTCTTACCATTGATTCCAAAACCATAAATTTTTCAGTTATATGAGATTCTTCAACTGTTCTCCCATATGATTCAACGATTCTTTTTGCAAATTCAAATTTAAATTCTTCTTTAGTCTTAAACATATACAATCTCCCTTTAACCATTACTTTTTCTTCCATTCAAAAATCATTCCAGAAAATGGAGCAATATCAACTTGAATAGAATAATTTTTATTTAATACTGGAATGTCTTCACTGTGAATAGGTTGACTATTCACAAAACCATGACCAGTATAATAATCCGTATCTGTATTTAATATTTCATAATACGTTCCTTCTCTAGGAACTGGAATGCGATAACCATGATGAGTATTCCCCACAAAATTCATTACACATACAAGAACATCTCCACTTGATGACGTTCTAGAATATGCAAATACACTTTGATTATAATCATCAACAACCAACCATTCAAATCCTTCAGGATAATAATCATATTCATATAAAGCAGGATGATTTTTCACAATATGATTCAAATCATGAATATAACGATGGAAAGAATCATGTTGAGGATATTGTAACAATACCCAACCCAATGCTTTCTTTTCATCCCATTCTTTATATTCAGCAAGTTCATTACCCATAAAGTTAAGTTTTTTACCTGGATGAGTCATCATATACAAATACAAAGCCTTACATTGTGCAAACTTCGTATCATTGTCTCCCCACATTTTATCTAAGATTGTTCCTTTACTGTGAACAACTTCATCATGTGAGAAAGGCAAAATATAATTTTCACGATAGAAATACATCATCGAGAAAGTCAATTTATTATGTGTGTCAGGATATTGACGATAGATTGGATCTTTCTTGAAATAATCTAATGTATCATTCATCCATCCTAAATCCCATTTGTAATCAAAGCCTAACCCCCCAACAGTCGGTGATTTGGTTACATTAGGATAATCTGTTGAATCTTCAGCTATCAACATCACACCTGGGAATAATTCATTCATATGTGAATTCATACGTTTCATAAATTCAATGGCACCATGATTGATACCTGCATCTTTATTCCCTTTCCAATAAATCAAATTACTAATGGCGTCGAAACGAATACCATCAATATGATAATAATGCGCCCAAAAATGAACAGCAGACATCAAAAAGCTACGCACTTCTTCACGTCCTAAATCAAAATAACAACTGTCCCATTCTGTATATCTCAAATTAATATCTGGATATTCGTAAACGAAACCACCATCAAATTGATACAATCCATGTCCATCTTTGACAAAATGTGCTGGAACAAAATCCATAATGACACCAATCTTATTTTTATGACAAGCATTAATAAAAGCCATCAATTGTTTTGGATGACCATAACGACTGGTTGCACTAAAATAACCAGTTGGTTGATATCCCCATGAACCATCAAAAGGAAATTCATTCAAAGGCATCATTTCAATATGAGAATATCCATTTTCAACAACATAAGGAATCATTAAATCAATCAATTCCTCATAAGTATAATATTCTCCATCTTCCTCATCAGTAAAATCCTTCTTCATTTTCCATGAACCCATATTCACTTCATAAATATTAAGTATTTTATCAAAATTTTTCGTACGTTTATTCAACCAACGTTTATCAGCCCAACGGAATCCATCAAGATTATAAACGCGTGAAGCAGTACCCGGTCTTAATTCACTATAAAAAGCATAAGGGTCAGCACGATCAACCCACATGCCATTGGCTGTTTCAATACGATATTTATATTCAGTATATTGTTTGATATGAGGAATAAACAATGTAAAAATACCACCATCGGTATATTTTTCCATATAATGATTTTCCCCATCCCATTGATTAAATTCACCAATGACTTGTACATTTCTTGCATTTGGAGCATAAACTGTAAAACGAATACCAGTTTGACCATTTACTTCATCGCTATGTGCTCCAAAAACTTTATACATTTCTAAACAGTTTCCTTGATGAAACAAATGAATCAAAAAGTTATCTAATTTTGCCATGATAAAACCCCTTTCATATAATCTTATTATACATGAATTTCAAGAAAAAATCATGTGTTTTCAACGATACAAAAAAGACTAATAAAAAATCGCATAGGGACACCTATACGATTTCATTTATTTCACAATAATTTCATTAATTCCTTTTAAAGTAATAGAATAGCTACCATCTTCATGTCTATTCTTTTCAATATGTTTGCCAGATAAATATTCATCGATAGGTAAATAAATTTCAATATCATCATCTAATACAAGTTTACAAGTATCAATAGAAGGTAATGATAAAGATTGAATTTGGTCATCTTCACCGATACCAAGATCCTTTAACATAATCTCACTTTCTTCTTGGGCTTGGTAATCTTTTTCTAAAACCTTTCTTGTAATTTCTAAAGGTTTTAAAGGTTCATTCATATCAAGCTTTTCTTGTATTTCTTGTTTCATGATTGGTAAAGCTTTCCCATCATTTACATTATAAATATCATCTAATTTCTTAATGACTTTTGTCATTGTTGATAATTTTTGTTTATCAGTTAATTGTTCTTCTCCTTTGATCCATTGAGGATTTAAATAATAATCCATCTTTCCATCAATAGAGAATTTCTTTTCAATCAAAGACAAGTCTTTACGATCACAGTTAAACAAGATGGCTTCATCCACAGCTGCTCCCATCATTGGTAACACTTGTTTTTTTGTAATACGCACACCTTCATCTTCAACAACACTCATAGGAATCATACGATAATTCAATTTAAGCACAGCAATATAACGTTCACCATTTTTATAACAGTCTACAAACAAAACATTACTATTAGGCATACCATCAATAACACTACCTAAAGAGAAAAGTTTTTCAGTGATCTCTTTGGCTTGTGATTGAAATTCTTCATCAGATTGAATCATTTTTTCACATCTTAAAACCATTTCATGTAGACTACCCACATTCAAATGTTTAATTGTAGAAGCATTTAAAGCTTTTTCTACTTTCTTTCTATAATAATCTATAGACGTTTCATTCATATCAACATATTCATGTGAATAATGAATGGCTTTATGTTCAAAATCCAACATGTGCATTAAAATCTTATTTATAATAATTGTATTCATTTCATTTCACCCATGTGTGATTATAACATATTTCTTTTCTTATTTTAAAGATTATTTTATAATAACAAAGAGGTGAATCACATGAAAATCATACTATCCCCTAGTAAAACAATGAAAAAACAAAAACACAATTGGGTCACTGAACCCCTTTTATTTCCTGAACATACACAGGCTCTTCATGATATTATGAAAGACTATACACAAGAAGACTTGATCTCTTTGATGAAGATATCAAGCAAACAAGCTGACGCTGTTTATAAAGCCTATCATCAAAACGAAGAACCCACACCAGCACTTGCTCTTTATACCGGTACTGTTTTCAAACAGCTCAATATTCAAGACTATGATCAACATCTTAATTATCTTGATTCCCATTTGCGCATTATGAGTGCCTACTACGGCATCTTAAAATACAATACAGCTATCACACCTTATCGTTTGGATATGACGATGAAACCTCGTGATATCCGTTTATATGATTATTGGCAAGACGCTGTTGATCAATATTTCAAACAAGAAGATATTATTATTTCTCTGGCATCAAGTGAATTTAGTCAAATGGTCAAACATCCTCACTTGTATACCATTGATTTTATAGAATATCAAGATGAAAAGCCCAAAAGAAATTCCATGATTGTAAAAAAAGCACGTGGGCAAATGTTACATCAAATGATTCTTCATACGATTGAAACCATTGAAGAATTAAAAACATTGAACATCGATGGTTTCCAATACAATGAAGACGAATCATCTCCATATCGCTTAGCCTTTACAAGAAAAAAACCTATTTCATAAGAAATAGGTTTTATTGATATTGCATATCTAATTGTAATTGATGAGAATCAATATTCATTTGTTCTAAGATTTCATATGCAAAAGCAAGAGCTGCTCCTGGACCTCTGGCTGTAATCATATGTCCATCAACACATGTTGGACTGTTTTGATAAAGCCCGTCAATTTCATTTTCAAAACCAGGATAACATGTATAATGTCTATCTTTTAAGACTCCTGCTTTATTCAAAACAATGGGTGCTGCACAAATAGCTGCCAACCATTTGTCATGACGATAAAAGTCAGTGACCAAATCAATCACTCTTTGATCATCTCTTAATGATGACGCTCCAGGCATTCCTCCAGGTAATACAACCATGTCAGCAGTATAATCATCTTCACTAAAAACATGGTCCATTTTTAATACGATGTGATGAGCACCAACAATTTCATCTTTATCCATACCCACCATCTCACAAGAAACATTCATACGTCTTAAAACATCAACAACACTCAATGCTTCAATTTCTTCACAACCATCTTTAAATAATACGATAACTTTCATAAGCCCTCCTACCAAGATAACATCTTTTCTCTTAGTTTTATATCTTTCAATGCACTGATAAAGTCTTGTAAATTCACGACTTTATCTTTTTTCTTATCATGACTCACAATATGTACACTATTTTCATTACTTAATAAAGCAAGTGGAATACAATCATAAGTCACATGTCCATTAACAATCATATATGTTTTTTCTTTTGTTTCACTATTTGTTTTTTCAATCACATCTCCAGTTAACAACATTGTATAAGCATAATGTGTTGCTTTTTCTTTTGATTTCTTTGATAAGACTTCATTGTCTTGAGGTCCCTTCAATTGAACATATTTTTCAAAAGTTTGATCCTGTGATAAAACATAGGAACCAATTTTATATCCTTTATCTACTTTTAATTCATAAGGTTTATATTGAGTTGAACTCATCTCACGAGAAATAGAATCAACATATGTTGATATGATTTTTTTATTTTCATAGATGACTTTTGTTTCATATTGAACATCTTGCTGAGATGGTTTTGGCTGATGATGTCCAACCATAAAAAATCCCATTCCAAGCATACATACAATAATCAAACCAAAGACACAAATTTGACCTTTTCTTGTCAATTTTTTCATCAGATACACCTCTTTTTTATCATATTTTATCATGTTTTCTCCCTAAGCACAATGAACTACACTTTTACAAAAAAATATGATATGATAACTTCAGATTAAGAGGTGATAAAAATGATCGATAAAAAACAAATTATTAAAGACAACAAGATACTTTTTTACATTACATATACAATATTATTAACCTTTATTATCTTTAATCATGAAACAGTTTGGATCTTTTTAAAATACATACTTTCTATATTAACACCATTCTTTATATCTATTATTATTGCATTTTTATTAAACATACCTATGAAGAAAATAGAAAGTCTTTACAAGAAGAAAATCAAAAAGAAAAAGTTATGTCGTGGCCTTGCGATTGCAACAACATTAATCTTTGTTATGATTCTTCTTTATTTGTTTACTTCCTTTATTATTCCAAAGTTGGCAGAAAGCGCTGCTTTGATTATCAGCAATATCTTTAATTATACAAATCGTCTTGTCTATTTGATCAATGATACATTATCAAAAATGAATATTCATTACGCTATTAATTATGATTCCATTCAACAATCATTAACCAACTTAGATTTAAATCACTTCTTATCAGAAAGTGGAGATCTTCTCAGTTCAACAAGTTTACAATTATTATTCCAATCCTTTGGAATCTTTACAGTTATTGTCAATAGTATTACAGTCTTTATCATGTCTCTTTATTTATTAGCCAATAAAGAAACACATATTAGACAATGTAAAAAGATTGTTACATTCTTATGTGGTTATAAAAAATCATTAATTATCTTTGACATTTCTTCAGAAGCCAATCATTATTTCAATGGCTTTGTCTCAGGACAATTGCTTGAAGCTTGTATCATTACATCCTTAATGTATTGTGCATTTGCTTTAACAAAAGTCCCTTTCCCAGAATTGATTGCTGTGATTATTGGTGCCTTTAGTATCATCCCTATGTTTGGTTACTATATTGGTTTTACAATCGCATTGATTTTGATTCTGGCTGTCAATTCTTCACAAGCTTTGATCTTTACTATATTGTTTGTGATCATTCAACAATGTGAAGCCAATATCATCTATCCTAAAGTTGTCGGAAACGCTGTTGGTATTTCAGGATTGTATGTTCTTCTTGCCTTGGTTATCTTTGGAAGAATCTTTGGATTCTTTGGTTTATTGATTGCTGTTCCAAGTATGGCCTTGATTTATGCCGTAGGAAGTCGTATCATCAACATTTCCCTTTATCGTCAATATATAGAAGTTACTGACAAAGCCTGTCGTAAAGTAAAACCCGAACAAGAATAGAGACCAAGGTCTCTATTTTTTTATGAAATAAAATTTACATTTTTTATTTATATTTATGATTTTCCTAATTTATAAAGAAAATTTATATTTTATACTATTTTTCATATAATATTTATAGATTATTAAAGCAAGAAAATGTATAATAGACAAAGAAAGTGAGGGCAATATATGAATATAAAAGATAGATTTTTAAAATATGTAAGCTTTGACACGCAATCTGATGAAAAGTCTACAACAGCTCCTTCTTCATTAAAGCAATTAGAGCTTGCCAAATACTTACAAGAAGAAATGAAAACTGTAGGTATTGAGAATGCTTCTGTTGATGATTATGGTATTGTTTATGGAACAATTCCTGCAAATCAAGAACAACATGGAAGAACTGTTGGGTTTATTGCTCATATGGATACATCTCCTGATGCATCAGGGAAAGATATCCATCCTCAATTGATTTCTGATTACGATGGAAAGACAATCATATTGAATGAACAATTAGGTTTAAAATTAGATCCTGAAGAGTTTCCTCATTTACTACAATATGTAGGACATGAAATCATTACAACTGATGGTACAACTCTTTTAGGTGCAGATGATAAAGCCGGTGTTGCGATTATTATGCAAATGGCTGAGTATCTTCATACTCATCCAGAAGTTAAACATAATGATATCCAAATCGCATTTACTCCAGATGAAGAAGTTGGACGTGGAACTGAAAACTTTGACGTCAAACGTTTTCATGCTGATTATGCCTATACAATCGATGGTGGGGATATCGATGCTGTAGAATTTGAAAACTTTAATGCTTTTAGTGCTGTTGTTGAAATTAATGGAAAAAGTATCCACCCAGGTAGTGCTAAAAACAAAATGATCAATTCTATTCATATTTCTCAAGAATTTGATGCAATGTTACCAGTCCATGCAAGACCTGAATCTACTGAAGGTTATGAAGGATTCAATCATCTTCATGATATCCATGGTAACTGTGATAAGACAGTTATGGAATATATTATCCGTAACCATGATCTTGCACTTGCAAAAAAACAATGTCAATCTTTTGAAGACATTGCAGAATTCTTAAATAAGAAATACGGTTATCCAATGATCAAAGTCACAATCAAACAAAGTTATTTAAATATGAAAGAACATATTGTTAAACAAATGTATGTTGTTGATCATGCTGTAAAAGCTTTAAAAGCATGTGATATTGAACCTAAGTTCGTTCCTATTAGAGGGGGAACTGATGGTGCTAACTTAACATATATGGGACTTCCTTGTCCTAACCTAGGAACTGGTGGAGCCAACTATCATGGTCCATTTGAATATGTTTCATTGACTGCAATGAAAAAACAAGTCGAAGTCTTATTAAAATTAGTAGAAATAAATAAGGAGGAATTATAATGTACGCTAAAAATACATGGGAAAAATACCAAGACAATCAATATGCTGATGTTATGGCATTTAATGAAGGTTATAAGAGATTCATTTCTGTTGGTAAAACAGAAAGAGCTTGTGTAAGACAAGCTGTCGAACTTGCAAAAGCAAAAGGATTTAAAGATATTCAAGAATATGATTCTTTAAAAACTGGAGATAAAGTTTATGTTGTAAATAAAAACAAAAACATTGCTTGCTTTATTATTGGTGAAAAACCTTTAACTGAAGGTTTAAGAATCTTAGGTGCTCATATTGATTCACCTCGTATGGATTTAAAACAAAATCCTTTATATGAAAGTGATGGATTTGCTTTATTAGATACTCACTATTATGGTGGAATTAAAAAATATCAATGGGTAACTCTTCCATTATCATTATATGGTGTTGTTTGTAAAAAAGATGGAACAACAATTGATGTTGTGATTGGTGAAGATGAAAATGATCCAGTTGTAGGAATTACAGATTTATTAATCCACTTATCTCAAACTCAATTACAAAAAACCGCTGATAAAGTGATTGAAGGTGAAAACTTAGACTTAAATGTTGGAAGTATTCCTTTAAAAGATGAAGAAAAAGATGCAGTAAAAGCCAATGTTTTAAGATTATTAAAAGAAAAATATGATATTGAAGAAGAAGATTTCTTAAGTGCTGAAATCGAAGTTGTTCCAAGTGGAAAAGCAAGAGATTTCGGTTTAGATAGAAGTATGATTATGGGTTATGGTCATGATGATAGAGCTTGTGCTTATACATCATTACTTGCGATTTTAGATATTGAAAACCCAACATATACTTCTTGCTGTATCTTAGTTGATAAAGAAGAAATTGGTTCTGTAGGTGCTACAGGTGCTCAATCATTATTCTTTGAAAATACAATTGCTGAATTGTTACACTTATGTGGAGATGATTCATACTTATCACTTAAACATGCTATGACAAATTCTAAAATGTTATCAAGTGATGTAAGTGCTGGTGTTGATCCACTTTATAAAGATGTTAATGATGTCAAAAACGCTGCTTACTTAGGTAATGGTATTGTCTTCAATAAATACACTGGTTCTCGTGGTAAAGGTGGAAGTAATGATGCAAATCCTGAATACATGGCAGAACTTAGAAAAATGATGGATGACAATCATATCCATTTCCAAACAGCAGAACTTGGTAAAGTAGACCAAGGTGGTGGAGGTACTATTGCTTACATCCTTGGAAACTACAACATGAATGTTATTGATGCTGGTGTAGCTGTATTAAATATGCATGCTCCAAATGAAATCGTTTCTAAAGTTGATATTTTTGAAGCTTATGAAGCTTACAAAGTATTCTTATTAAACGCATAATAGAAAAGATCTAATCTTAGGATTAGATCTTTTTTTATACAAAAAAAAGGTTTGATTTTCATCAAACCTTATATAATAAAGGAAATGCTTTTTTGTCATAATGTTCCAAAGCAATAACCAATACAATCGTCAATAATCCAATACCCACAGCAATCATCCACACATATGTCATTGTATAATGATCAATCAATAGACCAATGACAAATTGAATCATTGCTACACAGACATTAATCGCAATACGTTTCACACTGGCAATACGGCCACGGTGACTCGAAGGAATACGTCGTGTTAAATAAGGTTGTGCACCTAAGGTATTGTAGATTTCTCCTATTGTAAAGAGAATCATTGAAATATAGTACCAAGGTAATAATCCTTGAACAAAGACATGCATAGAAATTGCAATTGTCATTGCTAAAATCCCCAGAAATATTTTTTGTACATCCCTTACATGAGTACTTATATTGGTTAATATAGGTGTTAATAATATAACAACCAAGCCATTTAAACTTGTTAAAGTTCCATAAATAATAGCACCTTGTTCACTATAAATATGTTCTAAGTTTAGTGGTAACAAGAAACCAAATTGACTATAAGTCACTTGAATAAACATAGAACATAGAATAAAGTAAAAAATAATTTTTTTATCTTTTAAAATATCAAAGACATTTTTATTTGTTTCTTTCTTTTCATATAAACCATGGTTACTTTCTACAACAGTAACATCCTTGATAAACAAATAAATCAATAATGTCGATAGCCCTGTAGAAATTGCATCAATATAGAAAACCAAATTTAAATGATGAGCAAACAACATACCTCCAATACTTGGAGCTAAAATAATACCTAAATTGACACCTAAATAATTCAAACTATAAGCACGTTCACGGTCATCAAAACTGCTTAAATCAGCAATAATAGCGTCATATACTGGATATTCAATTGTTGCAAATAAACTTGCTGTAAAAATAAAGACGATTGTCAAAAGTGACAAATCAAAGAAGCCAGCAAGAAAATAACTCACAACAGTCACCAAATCACAGACAATAATAATATTACGTTTATTGTAGTGATCGGCCAAATATCCAGAAATATAAAGCGTAGGTATTTGTATAATGCTCATAACAAGTAATAAGGATGCAATGGTTGATGCATCGAAATGAAGCTTATTTGATAAAATAAGCGTCAATAATGGATTGACCATTGATCCTAAACAAGTTACGATTCTACCAAAAAAGAGAACATAAATTTCTCTTTTTAAGCCACTATACTGTTTTATAATATTCATATTATTCTACAATATGACAAGCAACAAAATGTCCTGGTTTTACTTCTCTTAATTGAGGTTTTTCTTCATGACATTTTGCACAGGCATGTACACATCTTCCAGCAAAAGGACATCCTTTTGGAAGGTTGATTGGACTTGGAATATCTCCTTGTAAAATAATTCTTTTCTTTTCTTTTTCTAAATCAGGATCAGGAATTGGTACTGCAGAAAGTAAAGCTTGAGTATATGGATGCATTGCTTTACTATACACTTCATTAGATTCACCAACTTCAACAACATGTCCTAAATACATAACGACAATTCTATCAGAAATATATCTTACGATATCTAAGTCATGGGCAATGAATAAATAAGTTAATCCTAATTGTTTTTGTAAATCAATCAATAAGTTAATAACTTGTGATTGAATAGAAACGTCTAAGGCTGAGATAGGTTCATCACAAATAATGAATTCAGGTTCAATTGCTAAAGCTCTTGCAATCCCAATTCTTTGACGTTGTCCACCAGAGAATTCATGAGGGAATCTGTTCGCAAATTCTTTATTTAAACCAACAGTTTCTAATAATTCTCCAACTCTTTCACGACGTTTTTTCGCATCGTACATGTTATGAATTTCCATACCTTCAGAAATAATATCTCCTACAGTCATACGAGGATTTAATGAAGCATAAGGATCTTGGAAAACCATTTGTGCTTTTTTCGCATATTCTAAACGGTCTTTACTATTTTTAACATGCATTTCTTTACCGTCATAGATAATTTTACCATCAGTTGGTTGATAAATACCCATAACAACACGACCAAGTGTTGATTTACCACAACCTGATTCACCTACTAAACCAACAGTTTCACCTTTTTTAATATTAAATGAAACATGGTTAACGGCTTTTAATAAAGTTCCACCAACATCGAAACTTTTACTTAAATCTTCTATAGAAACTAAAACTTTATCTTCCATTATAAATCCCCCTCTTTTCCTTGTGGACAATCTTTATGTAATAACCAACAAGACGCTTCATGTCCATCTTCTAATTTGAAAACTGGAGGTTGGTGATGTTTACAAATTTTCATACAATGACTACATCTACTTGCAAATCCACATCCTTTAGGAGGATTTAATAAGTCAGGTGGTGTTCCTGGAATAGATGTTAATCGATCTTCTTTATTAGTATCATGTTTTGGTAATGAACTTAATAAAGCTTTTGTATATGGATGTTTTGAATTATAGAAAATATGATTTGCAGTCCCAGTTTCAACAACTTTACCTGCATACATAACAGCAATTCTATCAGCCAAAGATGCAACAACACCTAAGTCATGTGTAATTAAGATAATGGCTGTTCCAAATTCATCACGAACATCACTTAATAAATCAATAATTTGAGCTTGAATAGTAACGTCTAATGCTGTTGTAGGTTCATCGGCAATCAATAATTTAGGATTACATGATAAAGCCATGGCAATCATAGCACGTTGACGCATCCCACCTGAGAATTGGTGAGGATATTGTTTCGCACGTTCTTCCGCATTAGGAATTTGTACTTTTTTCAACATTTCAATAGCTTTGACTTCAGCATCTTCTTTTGATAAATTTTGATGATGTTTAATTGCTTCTACGATTTGTTTACCAACTGGCATAGTTGGATTTAAACATGTCATAGGATCTTGGAAAATCATACTGACTTCTTTTCCACGAATCTTTTGCATATCATCTTCACTTGTATTAACAATGTCAATACCTGCTAAAGTTAATTCACCAGATTTGATTCTTGCAGGTGGCATTGGATTTAATTTCATAATAGTTTGAGCAGTTACTGATTTACCACAACCTGATTCACCAACAACAGCTAAAACTTCACCTTCATTAACATGATAAGAAACACCGCGTACCGCTTGTACTTCTCCAGCGTATGTATCAAAAGACACATACAAATCTTTAATGTCTAATACTCTTTCTGACATTGATCTTACCTCCTTAATTTTGGATCAAATGCATCTCTCAACTTATCACCAAGTAAATTGAAACTCAACATTGTAATAGAAATAAAGAATGCTGGGAAAAATAATAGATATGGATAATATCTAAAGTTAGAGATACCAGATTGTGCTAATGTACCCCAAGAAGCAGCTGGTGCAGGAATACCTAAACCAATGTAAGATAAGAATGCTTCAGTGAAGATAGCACTTGGAATTGCTAATGTAAGATTAACAATAATAATAGATAAAATATTTGGGAATAAGTGTTTTGCAATAATACGAGTTGCAGAACCACCCATAGATTTAGCAGCAATAATAAATTCTTGTTCTTTTAAACGCATAACTTCTCCACGGACAAGTCTGGCCATACCAACCCATCCAACAGAAACCATCGCAATAACAATAGTAATAAACCCTTTAGGTAATACTGTCATTAAAAGAATAACAATTAATAAGTATGGAATACCGTTAACGATTTCCACAATACGCATCATGATGTTATCGATACGACCACCGAAGTAACCTGCGATACCACCATAAACAACACCGATGAAACAGTTAGATAAAACTGTAACAAAAGCGATCATTAATGAAATACGAGCCCCTTCCCATATACGAACAAATAAGTCACGACCTAAATCGTCTGTACCGAAAATATGGAAACAAGTTCCATTATTGAATAATGGTCCTTGGCTAACATGTTGTGTATGTTGTTCAATAGAACTATAAGGACTGATCATTGGAATAATAATTGCACAAAGACCAATGATTAATAAGATTGTTGTACAAATAACAGCAACTTTATCTTTTTTCAAACGACCAAAAGCATCTTGCCAGAAGCTAATACTTGGTCTTGTAATATCTTCACTCTTCTTTTTATCTGATCCAACCCATTCAAATTCTGAAGAATCAATGTCTGAATCAATAGTAAGATTTTCGTTTAAATTTTTTTCTTTATTATCTAACATATTCACTACTCCTTCTTACCTGCAACATTGACTCTAGGGTCAACGACACCATATAAAATATCAACAACCAAGATAGATAAAATCAAGAAAGTACCATAGAAAATAGTTGTACCTGCAATCATTGTATAATCTTGTTCATTAATAGACATAACGAAATATTGTCCCATACCTGGGATTGAAAAGACTTGTTCAACAACGAATGAACCAGTTAAAACAGCAGCAATTGTAGGACCAAGTACAGTTAAGACTGGCATACATGCATTTCTTAAAGCATGACGCCAAATAATCATTTTTTGAGATAATCCTTTTGCTTTGGCAGTTTTAATATAATCAGAACTTAGTACATCAAGCATACTTGTTCTTACCAAACGTGAAATAGAAGCAAGAGGACTTAAGCATAACGCTATTGATGGTAAAATTTTAGCCATCTCACTTCCCCAACCTGAAATTGGGAAAAATACCGATCCAGTTAATTGATTCAACTTCAATGCTACGAAATATTGTAACAAGGCAGCAACAATGAAACTTGGAACAGAAACACCTATAACAGCAATACCCATTGCAGCAGCATCAGTTTTTGTTCCACGTTTCACTGCTGATAAGGAACCAATTGCGATTCCACCAAAAACTGCAATAATCATTGCACGTAAACCTAATTCCGCTGAATAAGGAAATGCAGTACTTAACATGACTGATACATCTCTACCATATTTAATAGACGCACCAAAGTCACCATGTAAGGCATTATTAATATAAATAAATAATTGTTGAATAACAGGTTTATCCAAACCATACTTAGCCATCATCGCAGCTTCTACCGCTGGACTCAAAGCTTTTTCACCAGAAATTGGGCTCCCTGGTAATGCATGCATCATAAAGAACGTAATACAAATCAATACTAAAATAGTAACGAATGCGTATAACATACGTTTCAAAATGTACATGATCAAATTCTTATGTTTACTCATGAAATTCACTTCCTTTAATCAATTTGTAATAACAATAACATGGGACTATAACTTAAATAGCCCCATGTTTTGTTATTAAGATGGATAACTTTTTAAATCATTATTTCTTAATTTCTGCAAATCTTAAATCAAGATCTGAGAATGCGTTTCTTACAACACCTTGGATTCTATCAGAGCAAATGTAAGATCTTTGTCTATGATAGATAGTACCTACGATACAATCATCAACTAAAAGTTTTTCAGCTTCTTTTAATAAAGCTTCACGTTTAGCAGGATCTCCTTCTTTTAATGCAGATTTTACTAATTTGTCATATTTTGGATTAGCATATTGACCATGGTTATTACCTCCACCAGTTAACCATAAATCAAGGTAACTCATTGGATCATCGTAGTCAGCAGACCAACCAGCAAATACGATATCAAATTTATGTTTTTGCATTCTATCAATTCTTGTTTTGAATTCAACTTGTTCGATTTCTACATTGATACCTAAGTTTTCTTTCCATTGATTTTGGAAATAAGCATATTGTTTTAATGCATCTTCGTTTGCATCACCTAATAAAGAAATTTTAAATGTAGCAGGAGTTAATCCTTCTTCTTTTAAACCTTCTTCTAATAATTTTTTAGCTTTACTGAAGTCTTTACTTCTCTTAATTAAGTTTCCTAAACTTTCTGTATATTTACCACCATAAACTGAAGGAGCAGTAAATGTATTCGCAGCTGTTGACTTATCACCTTTTACAGTTTCGATATAAGTATCAACATCATAACCCATATTTAATGCTTGACGGACTTTAGCATTATTTAAACCTTTAACTTTATGATTAAATTCTAGATACCAAACAGAACCATCTGAGTAATTTAATACGTTTTTATCATTTTTACTTAAGTTTAAAGCTTGTTCACCAGTTAAACCGATCATATCAATTGTACCATTTTCAAATTCGTTTAATGCTGCGTTTGGTTCTTTGATCATACGCATATTGATTTGATCTAATTTAATAGCATCTTTATTCCAATAGTTTTCATTTTTAACCAATACGATTGTGTCTTCATGTTTCCATTCAGTCATTTTGAAAGGACCATTTCCTAAGAAACCTTCAACGTCATTAGCGTATTTGTCTAATCCTCCACCATTTTCATAAGCTTCTTGTTTTAATGGTGCGAAGTTATAGAAAGCCATTAAGTTAACGAAATAAGTATAAGGACCAGTTAATTTAACTGTGAATGTTTTACCATCTTCGCTAGCTTTCCATCCTTTATTTTTTAAAGCTTTAGCAGTAGCATCATTTAATGCTTTATCAAAATCAGCTTTTGCTTTATCATCTTTTAATTCAAACTTAGTAGAGACATTTCCATCTTTGTCTTTTTCAGTTTTCATTTCACCTTTTTTATTTTTAATGAATTCGTCTTGTAAATTCATAGCAACATTTAAGTAGTCTTCAGCTCCTACGATTAATGGTGCCCATGTAGATGCATATCCAGCACCATTAGTTGGTGAGAATAATTGATCCCATGCAAATTCAAAATCTTGTGCAGTAACAGGAGTTCCGTCATCCCATTTTGCTGCTTCATTTAAATTAAATGTAATTGTTTTCCCGTCTTTAGAGATTCCACCGTTTTCTTTAGTTGGAATTTCTTTAGCCACACCTGGAATGGCTTCATTATCAGGATTTAATGTTACTAACCCCTCAGTAACATGTCTTAAAACGTTACCTGCTGTTGAATCAGTACATAAGAATGATGCCATTTCAGGTGGTTCTGAACCTAAATTGACAGTCACTGCATTCCCAGATGAACCATTAGACCCACAACCAACAAGCATTGTTGCTGCAAGTCCTGAAGTTAAAATTGTTTTAAACCAACTTCTTTTCATAACACTTTCCTCCTCTATCCCTAAAAGTATATGTCTTTTAGCTATGTTCCCATCATATCACAACATTTTTAATAAAGCTAGTCTTTTTTTTACTTTTTTTCATTCTAACCAAAATTATTTTGTATTATTAAGGATTTTCCTAAATCTTATAACGCATAAAATCAAATTGCATACAAAACCTTATACAATCTTTATACATTGTATTCATTTCTATACAATGTATTAATAAAAAAAGTCTATTCATTATTGAATAGACTGATCTTGAATATGAATATCCAGTTGTCGATATGGTAATTGAATACCGTTTTGATCTAAAGCTGTTTTGATGTTTTCTTTCAAATCATCTTGTAATTCATAGTAATTTTCTGTTTGTGTCCATACCCTAATATTAATAGAGATAGAACTTTCTTTATATTCAGAAACACGCACATAAGGTAAAGGTTCTTTTAAAGACAAGGCATGATTTTCTACAACATCCTTAATAATAGCTTTGGCTTTTTCAATATCACTATCATAATGAACATCAAATACCAAATCCACACGACGAATATCTTCATGAGAATAATTCACAAATGTAGAAGATGATAACTCTTGATTAGGAATCACTACCATCTTATTATCAAACGTCATTAATATAGTATAGAGAAGTTGAATTTCTTGAATCTTTCCTATATATTGTTTCACTTCAATAATATCACCTTTCACAAAAGGTTTGGCAAATAAAATAACAATACCTGAAATGACACCTTTCATAGAATCTTGTAAACCTAATACAATCGCAGCTCCTGCTGTAGTTAATACAGCAACAAAAGAGGTTACAGGCACACCAAGTTGTGATACAGCTGTTAAAACAACAATAATACGAAGTCCGACTTTAACCATCATATTAATAAAGTTAATCACAATCGGATCAACTTGCGCTTTGGTCATGAGTTTTTCAAGAAAATGAATAAAGATTTTGACCAAATACCAACCTACACAAAATATAAACAATGATTCTAAACAAGTCACAAAGAATCCACTATATTTTGTCACTATAAATTTATAAAGCTCTTTCATTTTTATACACCTCATTTTCATTATATACATATCCTTTCAATATTCAACTTGCACAATACAAAAAGGTTGCAATATTTTATAAATACGTTAAAATAATAATGTTAAAAGACACATAAGGAGGGTTTGTATGAAAGTAGCAATTATGACTGATAGTAACTCTGGAATTACTCAAAAACAAGCCAAAGAACTAGGTATTTTTGTTATTCCAATGCCTTTTACTATCAACGGAGAAGAATACGAAGAAGATATCAATCTTACTCAAGAAGAATTTTATGACAAATTGATGAATAATGCTAATGTTTTCACCTCACAACCCGCTGCTGGTACTGTAACACGTTATTTTGACCAAGCACTTCAAGACTATGATCAAATCGTTCATATTCCAATGTCAAGTGGTCTTAGTGGTTCATGTCAAACAGCTATGATGTTAGCTCAAGAAGAAGAATACAAAGACAAAGTTTATGTTGTCGATTCACAACGTATTTCTGTCACTCAAAAAAGAGATGTTTTCGATGCCATAGAAATGGCAAAACAAGGTAAAGATGCAAAAGAAATACATGATATTTTAATGGCTCACAAATTAGATGCATCTATCTATATTACAGTCAATACTTTAGAGTACCTAAAGAAAGGTGGAAGAATTACACCTGCCGCAGCCGCTTTAGGTGGTTTATTAAAAATCAAACCAATTTTAACAATTCAAGGAGAAAAATTAGATTCTTTCCAAAAAGCACGTACAATGTCAAAAGCATGCAAAATCATGATCGAATCTATCCAAAAAGATATTCAAGAACGCTTATCAACAAAAGAAGACATGAGTGATGTGTATGTAATGATTGCTTATACTTATGATTTAGATCAAGCATTAGAACTAAAAAAGGAACTTCAAACATATTTCCCATCTCATCATATCGAATGTGCTCCTCTTTCTTTAAGTGTTGCTTGTCATATTGGACCACACTCTCTTGCAATTGCTGCAACAAAAAAAATTATTTAACAATTATGAGAATGGCAACCATTCTCATTCATTTTATTTAAAACTTAAAAAGAAGAAAGAAAGGTGAAAAAGCTATGGCAGATATGCCTCAAAAACGTTCCCCAAAAAAAGGAACACATTATAATAATAAAAATAAAAAGCATCACCATCATCATAAAAAAGAATCTCCCGTAATAGATACAAAAGTCTATGCTTTAGGAGGACTTAATGAAGTTGGAAAAAACATGTATTGTATTGAACATGATAATGAAATTGTCATTATCGATGCAGGTGTAAAATTTGCAGAAGACGGACTTCCTGGTATCGATTATGTTATTCCAGATTATACATATCTCAAAAGAAATCAAAAGAAAATCAAAGGATTATTCATTACTCATGGTCATGAAGACCATATTGGAGGTATTCCTTTCTTATTACAAGTTGTGAATATTCCATTTATTTACGCTTCTCCTCTTGCATGTGCAATGATTCGTCGTAAATTAGAAGAAAAGAGATTAACACAAGCAACAAAACTTGTTCAAATTGATCATCAATCTCAAATCAAAACACAACATTTCAATATTGGTTTCTTCAAAACAAACCACTCTATTCCTGAATCATTAGGAATTATTGTCAATACACCAAATGGTAGAATTGTTTCCACTGGAGATTTTAAATTTGATTTAACTCCTGTCGGTGATCCTGCAGATTATCAAGTGATGTCCTTCTTAGGAGAAACAGGTGTTACTTTATTATTAAGTGATTCAACAAATGCCGAAGTCCCTAACTTCTCTATCAGTGAAAAACAAGTTGCTTATAGTGTTCAAGAAGAATTCAGAAAAACTGAAGGACGTTTGATTGTTGCAACATTTGCATCAAACATCCACCGTGTGCAACAAATCATTGATGCGGCTGTAAAATTCAATCGTAAGATTTTGGTTTTTGGTCGTTCAATGGAAAACAATATTCAAATTTCAAGAAAACTAGGATATATCAAATGTCCAGACCGTTTCTTTATTAAAAATGATGAAGCAAGAAAATTACCAGATAACGAAATCTTAATTCTATGTACAGGTAGCCAAGGTGAAGCTTTGGCAGCATTAAGTCGTATCGCTAATGGAACACATAGACAAATTTCTATCAAACCTGGTGATACAGTCTTATTCTCATCAAATCCAATTCCTGGTAACCAAGGAAGTGTCAATAAAGTCATCAATAAACTTTATCGTGCCGGAGCAAGAGTTCTTACAAATGAAGCCATCAGTAATCTTCATACGTCAGGACATGCTTCTCAAGAAGAACAAAAATTAATGTTATTACTTACAAAACCAAAATACTTCTTCCCAGTTCATGGTGAATATCGTATGTTAAAGATTCATGCAAAACTCTTTGAAGAAGTTGGTTTAACAAAAGGAAATGCCTTTGTCCTTTCTAATGGTGATTCTATCTTACTTCGTAATGGTGAAGCACGCTTAGGACAACGTGTTCATGTTGATGATATTTATGTTGATGGTAATGATATTACTGGTTTATCAACAGCTGTATTACGTGATCGTCAAATCTTAAGTGAAGATGGTATGGTCTCTGTTCTTATTTCAATGGATTCTCGTGCAGGTAAATTATTAAATAAACCTATTATCATGTCACGTGGATTTGTTTATATGAAAGACAGTACAGAAATGATTCGTGAAGCTGAATTCCTTGTTGGAAAACAATTAACTCAACTTTTAAAATCAAAAACGACTTTTGGTGAAATCAAAAACACAATCAGAGATACATTGGCTCCTTACTTCTATCAAAAGACAAAGCGTAACCCAATGATCATCCCTGTTATTATGAATAAAAAAGCATGAGAAAGTTCAAACTCTTAAGACGATTAATTTTATTATTAATCGTCTTTAGCTTATGTTTTACTGCTTATTCTATTTATTTTATTTCACCAAAAAATTATACATTTCATCATCAATCCTACGTCAATGATCGTATTGGTTCTGAATTAAATGGATTCCAAATTGCTTATTTATCTGATTTAAATTTAACAGATAAAAAAAGCTTACAAAGATTAAAAGATATTGTTGAAGATTTAAATCAAGAATCATTTGATATGGTCATCTTTGGTGGTGACTTATATGATCAAAAGATTTTTCAAAACGAAGATGTTTCACAACTTCTTAAACAAATACAATGTTCTTATGGGAAGTTTGCTGTATTAGGAGATAAAGACAAAACATACGCATTAGAAGTTCAACAAATCTTAAACGATGGTGGTTTTGAAGTTCTCAACAATACCGCAAGAACAATCTATTACAAAAACACATCATTCCTTTTATATGCTGTCGATCAAGAAAAAGATCTTTCTTCATTAAAGAAGAAAACACCAACAATATCTTTGACTTTAACACATGAACCCGATAGTTTTATAAAGAATTATGCACATACTGATTTACAATTATCAGGTCATAGTTATGGAGGATCTTTCTATATTCCATATGTTGGTGCATTGCTCACTTCTCCAGGAGCTAAAACTTACAATCATGGCACATATCACAAACAAAAATCAACATTGATTGTATCCAATGGTCTTTCTGGTCCTTCTGCTTTCCCTTATAAATTCCTAGCAGAAAATGAAGTCAATATTATTACTCTTAAAACAAGTCAACAATAAAACCCCTTCCTAATGATATGTACCCAGAATCCTGGACACATTGATTTATGAACTAGGCTACACAGATG
>SAMEA104404106__coassemble_780_pt1 | contig 29197 bp, 19 predicted proteins | sample SAMEA104404106__metabat2_high_PE_001 | metagenome-assembled genome bin SAMEA104404106 (sample SAMEA104404106) | Balaenoptera acutorostrata
ATATTTCTACTTTCAAGATAGCTTTGAAATGTCATCATTATCACCCTTTCTTTATAAGAATTAAATCGGTATACCGACCTATTGTCAATAAATGAAGGATATATATACATATCTAAACCGGGTATTAGGGTGTCCCTAAAGAGTAAAATCAGTGAAGCTGATTTTAAGTTGGAACTTGCCGTACAAGTTCCCTGCTTGATACAGTATGCAACATAGCTTTCTCTCGTGCTTTGCCCGAAAGACATTCTCCGCCTCCTGCTTTCTCTGCATTGTGCTTCTCCGTTTCTGTATGGTGGCATCACGATGATGCCATCTTCTTTCTGAATATAAAAGCAGCGACATCAAAGTGATTCCACTAACCTCCAAGAAAGTCCTCCAGTGTATCCAAAAGCTGGTTTTCATCATCCGAAAGAACTGGCACATCCTTTGTTTTAGACGGCTGCACAACAGACAAGCCGTTCAGGCAATCACGGATGGTGGCTTCAATAACCTGCGTAATAGATGCCTGCAGATTTGCCATATCATTGATCGCTTTTATAATCGTCTGATTTTTAGAATCGGGCTGTTTCTGTAAATATTCCCACGCCTTGCGTTCATCCTCTTTCTCTAAATTAAACCGCAGGCTCAGCCGTTTGATGCTCATATCTTACCGCCACTTTTCATAAGTTTCATTTCCAGAATTCGCTCATAACCTTTTGCGGTGGCGCAGATATCTCCGTTAATGGTGACACGGGTGCTGTCATACTCTGCAAAGTTTCGAATCAGGCAGCTGCCGCCGCCCACCACATAGAGCTTCATCATTCCGGAATCATAGCCGTGCTCCCACAGTCTGCGGAAAATATCGGAAACATATTCTTCGGCGGTTTCCTTGATCGTTTTAAGATATGCTTCATCAATTTCAGCTGTGCCAAAACGAAGCACTCTGGTAAGCACTTCTTCGGGTGCCTCAATATGATGAATGCGCATCAGATTTTCACGAATCTGCAAAATGCACTGCTGTGTTCCGAATTTTTTAATATATTTAATTCTTTATGAAAATACTTTTCCGTATGTAGCAATTATTTAATAAATGCATTTTCTTATAACTTTCCAAAAAAAACTGAGTTCTTATTGTTTGACTCCATACATAGTCAAACAATAAGAACTCAGTTTCCTTTTCAAATTATTTTATAAATACATCTAGCTTTTGACGATTCTCTATTTACTCGTGTTTTTTCTTTCGTAAAAGAATCATCGCAACCACTAGAGCTCCACAACTACAAGCAGCCAACGTCATCCAAAGAATGATATTCGTTTGAGCACCTGTCGTTGTCTTAGACGGTGTCTGTCCTTTTGCTTGTACTTTTCTAACCGTATCGATTAGTTCCTGTGCCACTTTTTTATGAGCTAGTAAACTCTCTCGTTCTGGTTTTGTTAAATTCGATGTAGCTAATAAGGAATCGATGTCTTTGATGATCTTTTCAATCTGTGGAATGTCGCTCGACTTTACAAATTGTTTATCATATTTAGAAATAGCTTTTATCTTTTTCTGAACAGCCATTTCTATGTTATGGATTCTTTCTATTTGATCCACAACCAGATCCCTGTCAATCTGTAGTGCATTCCTTTCTGCTTCTGTGACATGCTGTCCTTTCAGCAGATCATCCATTTGCGTTCGCATTTGTTTCAATCGATGTAAATCTTTCGAATTCAACTTATTAAGATCCAATGATTGAACTTGTGTATGCAAGTCATTCATTGATGTTTGTATATTGGAAAGAATTGTTTTCATTTCTTCAATTTCTTGAGCAGCTAATTCTAATCCTTTTCTTTCCTCTTCTGTTAAGCGTCTTGACATTAACAATTCTTTAATTTTCTTAAAGGATTTATCCAATTCAGCTAAATCACTTGTTTTAACTAGATCCTTATTATATTTAGAAGCCTTTTTAATTTCTTCTTTTGCACTTTCAGACAATTGCAATACATCATCTACGATAGCTTCTGCATTCAATAAGATATCTAGATTTTGCACTTTCGATTTGGCTGCATCCGAAAGTGCATCGTATTCTTCTCTTGCCTTGATGACCCATTCAACTGTATCTGAAGTTACAATCCCAATCGAACCGATCAAACGATCAACATAGTTTGCATCCGCTTGAGCTTGATCCTCTTCTGATTTTAAACGATCGTATTCAGTTCTTGCCGTTTGTAGAGCAGATATATAATCTATATCCACAGCTTCTTTCTCTGTATCTGTTAACCCTTGATACAATCGTTCAGCTTCTTCTATAACTTCTTTACTTTGTAAAGATACATTTCCAATGGAAGAAATTGTTTGAATCAATGCTTCTACATGTTCAACTTCTGCGTTTGTTAACCAAACAGCAAGTAAGACTGTATCTTCTTTTACATTAATATTTATAGATGGTTTATATATATGTCCATTTACTTTCCATCCATATAATTGAACTGTATCTGGATGTTCGATAATTTCATCATCTCTGACTTTTAAAGTAAATCCTTGATTTCCATAAGAGCCTTGCACATATGCTCCATATTTTCCATCAAAAGAACTTCTCAATTCATTAACACCTCCGCCTCCACGGAACGATAGCATTCCATTATAATCATATATAACGCAAATTCTATCTTTAAACTTTGCAAAAATATGAACCGGATGCTCTGGCATAATGAATGTACAATCGGTTCGGGATGTTGGATTTTCTAACACAACATCTTCTTCTGCAGCATACCATCCTAAGAATCCATCACCCTCACGTGATACGCTTAATGAAATGAGAACTTTTTTACCTTGCTCCGCTTTACCTGAAAAAATTGGAAGACCATTTCGACTTGGCTGTCCTCCAGTCACAAATAAAGGATAAAATTGGGATGCATCCAATGTTTTCCATACTATTTGAACCGTTGTATCCGAATCGATAAAAATCTCATCCCCTTGATTGTACTCAACTCCATCGACTAACCAAGCTTTAAACGTTTTATGTTCTGGAGGCTCAACGTTCATTAAATATGGAAGGCACATCGATGTATTTTTCTTCACCACTTCATATTCCGGTGCCTCTGAAGGAACATAACCATGATACGTACCTCCATTTAAATCAAAAGATATCTTAGCTATATCCTCTTCAAAGATTGGTTGAAGACGAATGTCTTCATTTGGCATTTTAAATCTAAATACGGCACATTTTGCAATATAATCTTCTTTTACTTTTTCAAGCGTGATTTCAGGGCCAGATACAACCTTCCATCCCGCTATACATTGGTCATATAAATTCGGATTGCTATTTACATCCGCATAGATATATACATCTGAACCACTTAGTACATATCCTTCATTTGTATCTGGATACGAATTAAGAACTTCGATGGAATACAAACCGGCTTCAACAAATAAATGCTTTCCTTCTTCGACTTCAACCCCAATTTCTACATCTCCTTCTGGCATATAGAAATAACAATTTATTGCTGAATCTGGATATTGTAAATCAACATTCCCAGACTTCACTATAAATTTTTTAAATATTTGATTCGTCGTTCCATCATCGAAATAAGATAATCGAATTTTTGTTCCAGGTCTAGCCGCATTTACATTAAACATTTGTTCATCCAAATTTATAGCGTGGATGTTAGCGTCCTTTTTAATTAAATATCCATCTTCATATACAACTTGAATCACAACATCTTCATCGGGCATCGTAAATGAATACACCATTTGAGAATCATATTCAATATCCTTTTTAATTTGAACATTTGTTCCTTGGACTACCTTTAATTCTTTAATGACCTTTCCTTGATCATTTTGAATGGTCCATATATGAAATGTCACAGGTGTTCCAGGTTTATATGTTTCTACAATGTCCTCTTGATATTCATCTTGAATAGTAAATACACGTCCAGATATATAGTGCGGTTCCAGACGTACATCTTCTTCTGGCATAATGAAAGACCAAGTATCTTCCATCGTTTCTTTAGTCAAAGTAATATTATTGGAAGTTTTCCATCCATCAAAGACTTGTCCGATAGGAACAAACGTATTATATCTATCAAATCTAACTTGTACTTTTGCCCCTGGTTTCACATATACTTTTTCACCTGTAGGATAGGATGAATTTTCAATCATAACCTCTCCATTCATTGCTTCTACTGCAAAGCCTTTATCATATTCAATGTCAATCACAACATCTTCATCCGGCATCGTAAAGATACAATCATATTTTGAATATGGATCACTTAGCGCAACATTTCCAGAAACTACCTTCCACCTTTTAAATATTTTTCCTTCCGGTGCATAATAATCACTATATGATAATTGAACCGTAGAATTTTTAGATGCATAGGATTGATTATTACCCTCCACTATACTGCTTGCTGGTTCAGGCAATGAAATCCAATGGTTGTTTTTTAATTTTGCGGAAATGTGAACATCTCCTTCCGGCATCGTAAATGTACATTCTTCAAAGGAAGTTGGATTATTTAGTATTGCGTTTCCTTTAACATCTTGCCAATATTCAAATACATCTCCTTCAGGCATCATCCAAGACTGTCCACATAAATGTATTAAATCACCTGGCAATGCGACATCATTATAACCATTAGTTCTTTCATTATAGATAGAAGCACAATCCGCTTGGATACGATATCCTTCCGCAAATGTGGGATGTACTTTTACATCTTCTGCTGGCATCGTAAATGAAATGTACATATCTCTTTCATTACCCAATGTCAGATTTTCTGTATCTACTACCCATTTATCAAAACATTGTCCTTCAGAAGCCTCATCAATAAGTCGTACACTCACCATTTGATTCGCCATAGCTTGATTCGATAATTCCGGATATATTCCATAACCATCATCAACATAAACATGAACTTCTCCTCCAACAGCCTCAATATTATAAAACTTTTCATACTTTGGAATAATTTCAATGTCTCTATCTGGCATCTGAAATGTACATGCTGTTTTAGACGTCGGATTATTAAGATTTACGGTTGCAGATGAATCTGGAAAATCATTCGAAGCTTCCCATCCAACAAAGCCATAATTTTCTGGAATTCTACTCTCATCTAACACAAGTGTGATAGTATTCCATGGTTCCACTTGATTCGTTGGTACAAGTTCTCCATTTTCCCCATATACAAACGCTGTTCCATCTTGCACATTAACAGAATATGTCGTTACTTCTGGAAGAACATTTTCTTCTATTATCGGGGGTTCATCCATTTCTACAGGTACTGTTTCGTTTGCGAGTGTATTGACACTCATACCCAAACAAATCAGACTTGTTGCAAATGTCTTTGCTACAAAAGAAATTCTTTTTTTCATATTATCCACTCCAATCAAAGAATTTAGTATAACACCTGCATAATTCAGCATAATTTATATTTCCAATATATCATTCATCCTAAAATAATTACATTCTAAGTGATATTTGTATTTTTTTGAAAATAAAATGTAAGCTATTACATCCATTTACATCCTATATATACCTCATATCATTTTCATTTTAAATTAAAAAAATAGCACTCCCAGGAGTGCCAACAAACAACATTTAATAAGTTTATTTTTTTATGTTTGTATATTAAGAGATCATCAAATGTTCTTTGCACCGCGATTATACTGCAAGATGCTTGGCATTACCATTCAAACGAAAAAAAACGCCGTTTCCGACGCTTTTTGTGAACCTGTTGCTTCGAAGGTATGTATGAATTTCAGGTTCTGACAGTAGGCATACAAGTATGCCTCGTTTATTTTAGCACAAAACGAAACCAAATGCGATTTGAAATGAACCATTCTTTTTATTTCATTAAATCCTCTGCGATGGACGTTTGGACGGATGGAAAGAGATGCGCATATCTATAAGTAATATGTATACTTTCATGACCCAATCGTTCAGCAATGGCCACAGCGCTATATCCCATATCAATCAACAAAGAACAATGTGAATGTCTTAAATCATGAACTCGTATAGGCGGTAACCCGGCCTTTTTTATCCCCCTTTGAAAGACCTTTGTCAATTGACTTTTCGTATACGGAAACATCCGAACGGCTTCATCGTCGATACCATATGTATCTAAATACTCTTGTAGTTCATTACATAGATATTCCGGTATTGTAACCACTCGAATACTTCGTCGTGTTTTCGGAGATGTAATATACTCTTGTCCATTGAGTTTATAATACGTTTTATCAATATGGACCGTTTTCTTATTAAAGTCAAAATCATTCCTTGTTAAAGCTAACATTTCCCCTTCTCGAATTCCAAGCCAATATAAACATTCAAACGCATAGAAATACAATGGTTCTTCCTTCATGCATTCTCCAAACTGTAAATATTGATCTTTGGTCCAAAAGTTCATTTTAATTTCTTTATCTGTTCCCATATTCCCTACAATCTTCGCAGGATTGCTCGGTAATTGATAATAAAGAACGGCAAAGTTTAATATAGCATTTAATTGATTATGGACCGTTTTCAAGAAAGACTTACTATACTTTTTATTGATTAAATCATTTTGCCAAGTTAAAACATTTTGAACTGTGATATTGTTCATTTTCATTTCTCCAAAAAATGGAATCAAATGCTTTTCAATAATGTTTTCTTTAGTTGCATATGTACTCGGCTTCAATCGTACCATTTGTTTTTCCATGTACAATCTTGCAAATGATTCAAAAGTCATATTTAAATTCCCTGTTGTCTTTTTACGACTTTCCGCCTCCCAAGCCAACGCTTCCCGCTTCGTATGGAATCCACGTTTGGTCACTCCATGGAATTTATGATCCAATTCATTTTTATAGGAGTATTTAACAAACCATGTATTTTTCTTAGGGTCCTTATACGCTGGCATGTTCCGACCCTTCTTCAATTCCTCCAAAGATTTTACTTTCAAAATAACGACGATTAACTTTCCCAGAAATCGTTAAGAAACCTTGAGAGTCCAATTCATCATTCAATCTTTTAATAATCTTATATGCCATAGGCACAGACACAGACATTAACACAGCCACTTCACGCGCCGTTAAAAACAAGGATTTTTCATGTACCACAACTTGTTCTTCTTTCATACGTTCATATCCTCCTTAATATTTTTCTTTCGTTTTTTGTACGATATTTTCAAAGCCAAGCTCCTCTAACATTTCAAACATCTCTTTTTTTACTTTTACATTGGATGTTGACCTTATACGTATTGGAAATACGTGTTCTTCAATCCAATTCATAGACCAACTTCTTCGAACACATATCCAACATCTCTTTGTTCTTCATTGCTTTCTTCGTTTGTTTTCGTTTCACCTCCAATTCATATTGTTAAGCAAGCTAACAATTGCTTTTCATCATAGGAAAAATATCAGCTTTTCTTTCCGTATTCTTTATTATGATTTCTTTATAGAATTGATCACTTTTAATCTAATAAAATTGATGTTAAATTTTTGTTAATTTTTTAGATAAATTACTATTCATCCTTATATTAATAAATATTGCACATATTTATTAAGTTGTTATATAGCGCGTGATATATATTTAACACGATAACAAATATATTTTCATATAAAAATCGCTTAAGGCAAATTGCCTTAAGCTTTTCTTAGTCTTATATTTTGCATTGTAAGACCAATTTTATTTTGTTTATCATCGACTCAATACACATGAAAAATAACTTGTTCAAACTATCTAGAGACTTTTTTTAAAATCTAGCATGTTCGAAAAGACTCGAACCTTCATCGTTTCGCTTCATAGGCTGATGTTTTATCCAATTAAACTACGAACATATGTGGTATCTACTTACTTATACGAAGTAAAATCAAAAAATGTTTAAAAATAAATATAATTATTTAAAAACTAAAAAAAAGGCTATGCCACACGAATGTGACATAGCCTTTTCATCATTTTTCATCATCTTTAAATTCTATATATACGCCCATTTCATAATCGATATCAACGACGATATATTTGACCTTATCATCAATATACTTTTTCTTATACGCCATCGATTTTGTTAAAAACCTTTTGGATATTGAAATGGTAATTCTTTTAATTTAGAGGTTACTGTTTCTTTATTCTTCTTCAATCTTTTTATTGAATCGACATAATTCGAAACATCAATTTCCCCATTCACATATTTTAAATAGACATCCTCAATTTTATTATTGATTTGAAGAAGATCCTTTTGTTTATGGACATAGAGTTGATTCATATCTGATTCATGAGCATGCATCAAGATACTAATGATACATTGTTCAACGATCTTATTTTGATTGATCCGTTTATTACATTTCGGACACAAATAATAATAGTAATGGATCTTGTGTCAACGAACGACCTTATTTGTACTTCAGTTCAAACACTTTTCGCCACAAGAACACCAAATCTTATTATAAAACAAATACTTTTCAAAATCGTTTCTTTGTCTAGAACTGATGGATTGATGGATCTGATTGTAGCGATTTCTTGTCATGATGGGTGGAACAACATTCGTGAATTCCTTACCACGAAAAACGAGAATTCCAATATTCTTCTTGTCCAATAAATATTTTTTGATGCAATCCACACCTCTATTGATATTATATTTTTTCTTCAAATATGCTTTCATATCAACCAATGTATACCCTTGGATTGCCAGATCTCCTATTTCATTTATAATATCTACTTCTACATTGATGGATAAATACTTGCCCTCATCTTTATCCCATTACTATAATATACTCATTATTTAAATCCTTTAACTCCGAATCTATTTTTTCATAAACATTAAATAATTCTTCATTTATTTTTCCTGCAACGAAATCATTTCTCATTTCTTCTTTTTCGCTAATGATCCACTTAAGTTGCTTGTATGAATATTTTGCAAACGTAATCCACTGCGGATAATTAATAGACATAGGATTTTGAATAAAATATATCTTACCTGCATTAATAGCTGTTGCACTAGAATGAGCAATAAATAACATTGTAGCTAGTTTCGGCTTTTTTTCTCTATCCAAGTCAATAGGCAATGCATCTTTTAGAGCATGTCCTTCTTTCATTCTTTTAATTGTATACGCCATTCGAACGGTTACTTCAATAACCATTGTAGGAATTGACATAGAACAAAAATGAATAAAGTCATAACCTTCGTAATACATTCCCTGAACAATTTCAGCAACAGTCTGTTCTTCTTCTCCTATGCTTCCAAATTGAAATAAATTAAATAGTCCCATCAGCGGAACGGGAAGTCCCATCGAAGTTGTAACATCTGTTTTTAAATGAATTATTTGCTTTGCGATTGCCTTAAAAACATCCATTTCTTTCCGGTCGGAATAATTTTCCATTACTTGAGATATTATTTTTCCGTTTTTATCTATTATTGTCATTCGTCCAGTTACAATATCTAATACACCAAATAAAAAACCTAACAAAGGATCATGACCTAAAGATAACAATCTATGATAATAAGTAGACAGTCCTTCTACATATGCTGATGTATTTCTATTATCTTGCGCATCATATGGCACTTTGCTGACTCTAGAATTCGCTAATTTTTCCATTTCTTCTCTAGGAAATTTTTTATCAAACATATCTCTAATATAATTTGATAACGTTCTTGCAGATAACCCCTCCGGAGTGCTTTGAGGAATTCCAACCATCAAAATATCAATAGCTGCTCCTAATAATCCCGCAAAAACAACTATCGCAATATCTATTTTATCAAGCTTATGTATATCATTAAATTGTCTATTAAGAACATGAATAGCTTCTATATTTTGTTTTAATTCTTCTTCCGTAAAAATCGACTCTAATTCACAATTATTTCCTACAAATTTTTCAGCTTCTAAACACAATGATTCCCAAAAAGGAACAATTGCAACTTTCTTTTGTGCTGGATAATTGATAGATTTTATATCTTCGTATGAATACCCAAGACTTTTCAACAACTTTTCTGTCGAAGAAATACTTTTTTCAATAGATTCATCCCCAAATGAAATATCCTTTAAAGTTGTATCTTGATACTTCAACACATTATTTAATTGCTGTTCAAATTCTGTATAATTATACTTTCCCATAATTAAATAATCCCTAAATCTTTTTGCAAATCCTTAATCACTTGTTGCAATAAAATATTTAAACTTTGTAGATACTCTTGTCTCTCTTTATTTTCTTTTGCTTCATTTTTTAAAGCTTGAATAATTGCTTCATGCTTTACTAAAACTTCTTTATAAAGTCGTTCTTTTTCTTGTTTTAGTTGTTTATTTTTTAAATGAGATGCTACACCCACACCTGCTCCAGCACCTACAGCAATTGGTGTAGCGAGAACAAATATTCCTGCAACCATTGGAGAAACCAATCCACCTACAACACTCGATGCAAAGACACCTACCGTACTTAAACCAGATGTAATTCCTACAGCAGACAATCCAACCGTACCTAAACCATACAATGCAGCAAACGAACCCACACCTCCTATTCCAGCTCCAAAAGCACCTGCAAGAACCTCAGGAATGGAGCTTTCTTTCATAGTTCTCTTTTTATCACCTAATGCTAACGCTGACTCATTTACAACATTAACTATATGTTGTAGCGCATCAACGCTTTTAAATTTCATTTCTGATTTTTTTGTAACATAATGTCCCATATGTACACCTCCTTCGTCCAATAAGTTATTTATGTATCAATACATATTCTGATAAAACCGACATACCATTGTTTTACTTGTTGAATACATTTTACCATGTAACAAAAACTTTTATTTAAATCAAACACTAAAAACATAGCAATGGTAAGTAAAGATTTTAATTTAAACTTCATAAACCGTCTAATAATTAAATGTATTCACTTTCTATAATGTTCCCATTCATTTTTTGCAATTACATCCTACCTTCGCTAGTAATTTACTACACATCACACCAACCACGATATAGATCTTCATTTACTAGCCATCACCCATGTTGGATGTACCAAAAAGGAGCAAAACTTCCATCTCTGTTGTTTGCTCCTTTTTAAATTTTATTTCTTAATAGAATCTAACTAATACGATTATTAATTTGATACCTATCTATTTATTCAACTTCAACATTAAATACAAATAAATCAGAATCGATATCCCAATTATCTGAATGTCCTTCACACATTAATTGTAAACTTGCTTGATCAATGTTTTTAAATGATAATACGCCTTCTTCCTTTACTCCTGAAGGAATATCCGTTTCAATCTGTTCGTAATCTGCTTCATAATTATATTCTAAAGTATATTGTTTAGAATTTTGAATTAATTTTGATTCATACAAATAAAAACAATATTCATCCGAAGATTGATTATCAATCAAAACATATGCTCTTGTTTCATTATCTGCAAATTCGATTTTTTGTAGTGTAACCGTAACACCTGAAGTATTAGAATTTAACGTTTGATTGATTTCAACTTCTTTTGTTGTTGGTGCAACAACATCTTTATAAGAAGATTTTTCAACTTCTTCAGCTACAATTTGAGGTGCAGTAATAGTACCGCCCATCATATTTTCTCCTTCATATGTTCCATCAACATATCCAGTTAATTCAACATAATCATCTTCTTTTAAATCACCAAAAATTTCAGCTGTAGTCATTATAATCGTATTTTGTTTACCATTAATAGGATCGTGCCACATTTGAAAAAACACATCATCGCCATCTTCTTCAATACTGAAAATTTTACCTGTCAGTTTCACATATTTTCCAACAAAGTTATCTGGTTTAGAATATAGACTTCCGATTTCTTTGTCTTCAATGAAAACCTTTTCTTTTGGCTCTTCATTTCCACCACATCCAAATAGAGAAAATGCTAAGAACCCACTTAATAAAAGCTTAAATAATTTGTTCATAATAATTCTCCTTTATTAAACTTCTTTACTAAAGTATACCACAAAATGAAAGCGTTATCATTTTAATGGCTCGCATTTTACTAAATTTAAAAAAGAATAAGTTTAAAAATTATATTCTCATGTTAACTTTCAAACGGAATTTATTCGATAGGTTTTAACCAAGTTTCTCTAACGACTATACCCTTTTAAGACTCCTAGAAGTATAAACAGTGTACTCAACAAAAAGAAGTAGACACATTTATCCAGAATCTTTCACTACAATTCTTCTATGTGTTTAATAGTGCAACCATTATTTTTTATATATGTGAAGTTTTGTACAAAAATGCATATCTTGGTTCTCTTCTTTCTGTATCCGGGAAGAAACAGATAAAAAAAGTCCCTATACACCTGCTTTACGAATCATACTAAAACAGGCAGCATAAAACGACAAGACAATTATCTCTATAACCATCACAATAGATTGTTAGAATAAGCAAAAGTTACAATTTTTCCAAATATAGAACAGAAAATAGCATCTAAAAAAGAGAGCTTCATTTTCGAAGTTCTCCCTTTTTTTCTATAATTTTAAAATGAATTGAATTTAAAAAATTGCAGTTCCATTTTGACATGGAGTCACATCAAAATATTTACACACTGTTGCTCCAATATCAGAAAGAGTGTTTCTTTCACCCACAAATCCTGGACCAAGCGAATGAGACATTAACAATAATGGTACTTGTTCTCTTGTATGATGATTATGCCCAATTTCTGGATCATTTCCATGATCTGCACAAATTAATAAAGTATCGTTTTCTCCAATTAGAGGTAACACTTCATTTAATTTATTATCAACGATAGTAAGTACTTCTTTATACCATTCTGTATTCATCGAGTGTCCTGCTAAATCTGTTTCCTGCACATTTGCACAGATAAATCCTTCATCCATAGTTTTCAATTCATCAATAACTAAATCCATTACATCTCCAGTTGGAACACAACTTATACTTTTACCAAAATGATTTTGACAAACATCGGCAACTTTACCTAATAAAGTGACATTAATGCCTTCTTTTCCTAATAAGTAAGGAGCTTGATTTGTTTCATCAACACCGTATCCTAAATGACGTACTTCATAGTTATTTTCATAAACCCCTGTTTTAACAGCAACATTTCCAATATAGTGTTTTTCTTTAACTTCTTGCGCATTGATAATGTCATCAATTGTTACGTTAGACCCTCCAAACGCAATGACTCTATTACAAGTTACAACACTACGTACAAGTTTCCCGATTTTCAACAATTCTTCAAATGAAATTTTATCAAAAGTAGCAATACAATTCATCGCCATTCCTAAATCTGAATCAATGTTATCTGAAACCGTTACCGCTTCATTCACAACAAAATATTCCAATTCATCTAAAAATACACTACGGATGCTATATCCATTATCTTCAAGTACTTTGCGTACTTCTTGTTTTACATCTTGAAAACAATGTGCAACCGGAACTTTCGTTTTTGTTCCCATAATTTCTTGATGACCTAAAAAAGTATCCGCTCCAAAATGCATTAAATTACATTTCCCATAAGAAGCAGTTGGACTATAATGCATATTTTCTGTTTCAAATCCTAAAACATTCATTAGTCCTAATTTTTCTAAATTTTTCCAGCTTATTTCTGGATATTTATTAAAAATACTTTTTGCTGTGTTAGCCAATACATCTTGCGGACGTTTTTCCCTATTGTCCGCCATTGCTCCTACTCCGAATCCGTCCAATACAATTACAACAAATCTTTTCTTCATTTCACTTTTTCTCCTAAGCTAGTATAAATTCCTTCCAATTGCAAATTCCCTGATTGAATTCCATTAACAATAGCTACACGACTGCGGGTAACAAATATTTGAAAGCGGAATGACATAACTACGCTTTCATGTACTTTACATTCTTTAGCTAAACCAAAATAATAATCGATACTTTCAAGTGACGGAGGTAAGATTTTAACTTTTTTACACGTCTCTAAAGAAGTACCAACCAAAGCTTCACCTACATGAGATCTTCTGTAGTATCCTCCTCCAAAACAATATGCTTTTTCATCAAAATTATGAGAAATTTCACTTACATATGTTACACAAGGAATCTCAACACACTCTTTATGAGCGTGCAATGGTGTCGTTCCACTTAACCCATGTCCTGGTTCCCCACTATCAATAGAATAATGGGCCATTTCTCTTAAAGTAACTGTCGACGTAGTAGAAGGTGCATTTAGATTTTCAATATGTATACCTTCTTTTTCTAACAATGTTTTTGCTTTTTCTAAAGTATGTAAATTAGGTGTCGCTTCTATTTTCTCCGAATCTTCATCATATAGAAAACATGGAAAAGAAGTAACTCCAGCAATTTGTACATTTTCTAATTTTTTTATCTCATCAATAAGATGTGGTAAATCTTCTATTTGGAACCCAGCAGTTTGACCGCTGTAGATTACATCCGATTTACTAACAACCTTTATGAGGAGTTTTTGTTTTTTGTTCAGTTTCTTAGCACACTCATCAATTAATTTAATTTTTTCTAAAGAAAATACAGTGAAATATTGACAACCATAATTAATTAATTGTTGAATCATGTTTTTAGGTGGCTGAACTAAATGTCCTACATTACAAATAGGAATTCCATATTTCATCATTATTTCTGCTTCTTCAAAATCAACGACCACAGCCCCTTTATATCCCATTTTCACTAATTCATTAGCAATATAAGGATTTCTTCCCAGCTGTTTTAACATGAAATATAGATCTATATTTTGCTTATTCGCTTCATCTAAAATACATTGCGCATTCTGTTTCAATGTATCTATATCAATTACATATGTATCCGGTAGAATCGTTCCATCTTGATGTAATTGAAAAGAAGCCTCGATTAACTTTTTATTTCTTTCTATTGTTTTGTTTAAAAACATCACATCACCTTCTCCATACTTTCTTTTAAAATACGGATAACTGTATCAGCACCACTCCGATTTGGGTTTATACGAATCATTCGATCATCTAGTGTTGGATCAGTTGCTCTAAAGGTTCCCGAAACCCTATAAAACAAAGGACACATCTCATATTTTGATTCAGCACCAACAGGATTGCATAATGCTCCCATTTCTTCTGCATGTTTTAAAACCTCTTTTGCAATCGGTTTTTCAAATTCAACCAATAACACTTTGGACTGTGCATTGGCTAAAAATGCATTCTTAATGCCAGCTAGTTCATTCCCCTCTTTTAGACGTTCTACAAGTTCATCATTGGTTTGTGCTTGTAAAGCTAAAGAAACAGGAGAATAAACCAATCCATGAAGTACATCCATAGCTTCCCAACCTTGTGTTTGGCTTCCACCTGAATAATGTTCCTTCACTAAAAAATCTATATATTTTTTCTTACCGACAACACACCCAATACCTTCTGGTCCTTGTAATTTAAAGGTTGAGAAACAAGACAAATCCGCTCCACATTGACATCCAATCTTCTCAACTTTCATAACCGCATAATTATCATCCGTTACAACTGGAATATCTTTACATGATTTGATTGTATGAATAACTTCTTCGATATCATAACAATCATCGATGCTCTGTCGAGTATATTGAACCAAAGCCGCTTTAATCTCCGGATGATTTTGCATAACTTTTTTTATTTCATTTAGATCATTGAAATTGGCTTCTACTGTTTTCAAACCTAGCATTTTAATCGTAGTTTGCGTTGTAGAATAAATAGGAGAAGTATGTACTAACAATGTTTCTTGGCTTTTCATCACTGAAAATAAAGCATAACGAATTGCACTGGTTCCAGATCCTCTGACCAAGATAGAAGCTTCCTCATCAAAAAAACGTGCAATCGCTTTTTCAGCTTTTAATGTTGTATTTGGTTTATTAATCCCTGCTGTAACACCTAAATCTCCTCGTGATAAGCTTTCTTTTCCTCTAAATTCGTTCGTAATACAATCCACCATCTTATATTGGAATTGAATGGCTCTATTCAATGAAATACTTTTTAAGGGAAATACTTTCATTTTTTTATCATCTCCTTTATTTAAATTTTTATATATCGTACATATCTAAATTTTTAAAATATCGATCACTGACTTCAAAATCGATTTGTTTAAATTTTTTAGCAAACTCCAGCATATTACTTATTTTTTCAATATTAGATTCACAAATAAGAATATATCCCGTAGCAAGATCTTCCGAAGGAATGGTTATTGCCGTAGCATTGACCATATTGACCACTCTCAAAAGACCTTTCTTTGAGTTCATTTGGATTCTTTTCATATCCTTCCCATATGAACCAAAAATACTATCTCCAAACCCATATACATCGATTGGACCTTCTTTTGAAATCAAAAAATCGCATTTAGGTAATTTATTCTTTAAAAACTTGATTAGTAGTTCTCTACCTCCGTATAAAAATGGATATTCGCATTTTATAGTTTCAAAATCGTATTCCGTTTTATCATCTATATTCGAAATTATTTTCAATTGAGTTTTTTTTGATTGTATAGGAAGTATGAGTTTTATAGTTTCAATTAATAAATCATAATTTCTTGTGATAAAACCAATCGATGGAGAAAATAAAATGGCATCTGTCGAATACTTTTTATATTTCACCATCTTTTCTTTTTCAATAAGAGGTGAAATGAAACTATATAAATTCAAAGATAGAGCTGGCGCTAATACAGAGCCACCTCCATCTGTTCCAATTCCTAAATCGTTTATGAACGTAAATACATTCACTGCTGTTCCGCTGCTACTTCCTGTCATGCATCGTCCTGTGATAGGATTTTTTATGTTGATATCCACAGCTCTTCCACCCATCGAGTGTTTATCCAATGTATGTAAAATATATAAATCAGATGCTTCCAATTTTTCTATAATCGAATCAGGAATTTCTTTCACATCTTTTACGCCGATATAGTATTTATCTTCTACAATATCATTTAAGCTTATTTTAGAAACTGAATTATAAGGGTCTAATTTAGCCAATTCATTTCTCTTTTGATTAAAAGATTTTTGAAACATTTTATTCCTCAAAAATTCTTTTCGGATTTTCAATTAATAGCTTATTTACGGATTCTTCCTTAAACCCAGCTTCTTTTAATTTTGGAATAAACGTTTCTAATAAATAGCTATATCCAATTCCACCTTTATATTTAAAATGAGATTTTCTTGTAAGATCTTCGGACATGACCACTTGACCAATAAGATTTTCTTTTTCTAAGATAAGCAACATTTCAATTCTTTTATCATCGGATAAATAAGAATTTTTCCCAACTGTATCAAAACCTACGTTTACGCCTGTTTTTAATACTTTTCGGATTAAATCGATATCTCCTGAAAGATCGATATGTCCAATGACAACTTTTTTAGGATTCACTCCATTATTAACTAAATAATTTGCTTGTTCTAAGGCCAGTGTTGCAAGTGTTGTATGCGTAGAAATAGGTTTTCCTGTTTTCTTATGTGCGAGAATGGCCGCATCAAATAATTTCTTTTCGCAATCTTTCCATTCATTTTTACTTGTTCCAATTTCACCAATAATGGATGCAGAATCATCGATCCCTTCAAAACCATCTTCTATTTCATGAATCATAATATTTGCTAATTCTTCAACCGACATATTCAAATATTCTTCAGGAATGAATGGATTTTTATACCATCCAGTGGCTTTTAGGATATTCAATCCCGTTGCTTCTTCCACTTTTTTGATATATTCAACATCTCTGCCCATTCCAATATTTGTTAATTCAACAATATTTCTAACACCAAGTTCATATAGGTGTTTGAATTCCTTTACCGTCTCATCAAAACAATTCAAATAACAATCATCATCATTTTTAACTTTTGATAAATCGATTGTCACATGCTCATGCATGTAGGTATATCCATCTTTAAGTTTCATAAATAAATCCTTTATGCAACCAATGTAATAATGTTACAAACAGTTAATACATTTAATAAGATACCGAATAAAATACATGCAACAGGACCAATCGCTAATTCAACAATCGGTTTCTTTGAAAGACGATTTAATAATAAACATGCAATCACAAATAGAGCTCCCGCTCCTGCTAATCCAAATGCAGATGACATAGCTTCAGCCGCTACAACTCCACCAACTAACAATGCAATTTCTAATACTTTATTCATAGATGTACGAATGTGTTCTCCCATGTCTTTAACCCCTGGGAATTTATCCATACCTTTTGCAAAAACATTGATCAATGCTAATTCAGCAATCATCACAGCTCCACCTAAAACAAACGCTACAAGTGGATTGTTTACAAACAATAAACCAATTACAAATACAAATGTACAACCTGCTGGTGCATAAACACCGGTAACGATAGCTGTTGTAAATACCAATGGAACGAATCCGATGGCACGTGCAAATGCTGCCAATGCAGCTTCTGAATAGGCACCATTACTTGCTAAATTCAATGAAATTGGGTCACCGGCAATTAATAACATACTAGTTCCACACGCAATTAAAGCTCCCATGATAGCTAATAAAATCCAGTTTTTACGAATTCTCGAAACTTTACTTGAGAATACATTGACTAAGTCCGTATTGGATGTATTGTTATCTCCTTTGACTGAAGCTGCATAAATCAACATCATAACGGTACCAGCTAACATTGCCATACCTTCCCCATTTAATGTAAGAGTAGCTCCATCCGAAATAGCGAATGTACCGAAACGTTTAACAAAGAAATATACTAGAACAGTTACAATCCCTGTAATACAACCCTTTTTAAATCCATGTTGACTACCAACAGATACTGTAGGGAAAATAGCAAAAGCTGCCATAACGTATACAGATACTTTTCCTAAAGCGTCTAAGAAGTTGTAAGGCAAGTATCCAAACAATGTAATGATAAAATCAAGTCCAACAACGATTAGGATTCCATAAGCGGCTCCAATAATTGCAGCTAAAATGGTACCTTTGTTAGAGTCAGGACACCAAGTCCCAATAATGTCTGTGCTTAATAAGATACAGTGAATCAATATAATAGTTGCTGCAATGGATGTTGGGATTCCAAAACCGATAACCAACCCAAAACTAATAGCAAAACTCATTGCGGCTAATTCTTTACGATTAATACTTCCATCAAAATATTGTGGAACGATTGGTCTAAAACCATCATTAAATACAGCAATTCCTTTATTAGATAATACGGATGCCAATGCTCCTATCAGAGCAATTACAATGTACTTCATATTTATTCTCCTTTTTCTGCAAGCGCTTTCAACAATACAGGTAAAACTTGTGTCATGTGTTGAGCTGTAAATCCAAATGCAATTTTTCCACTCTGAACAGCTTCTACGATTTCTTCATCACTACTAATTCTTCCCGGCATACTGATAGTTTGACATTTGTCTCTTCCTAATAATGCAATAGCCATTGCTAAAGCACCTCCTCCACCGGTGTTACATGCTCCAACGTAGTAATCAAATTGCCCCATTTTAATGGCATTAACAGCATCTAGATCGTTTTTTACAGCCGTTTCAACAGACCCTTTAAAATAATCTTTAATAAACTCGTCAATTTCTCTTTTATTGATTTGTCCACCTACTACAATTTTCATTTTCTTCTCCTTCAATTCATCTCCAAATTAATTTTGATATAAATTACACAAGTGCATTAATAAAAATCTTTGCTCACTCTCAGGAAATTGAACAGGAGCATTTTTACTAATAAGTTCATATAAATTTTTGGCATTTTCAAAGTTTTTATTTTGAGTCACTTCATTCCAGATGGATGCATCTAACAATTCGATTTCTTCCTTATTGATAATTCTTTGTGTTGCCATAGCAAGGTGTGTTGTTAACATTTCCATACCATTTTTATTTTGAGAAAAATCCTTATTTAGCATATCAATGACATCATTAACATAAGTTTGTACAGATTTTGATATAACTCCTGCTTGTTCCAAAATAGCGATTCTGTTCTTCATGATGGCCCTCCTTTCTTCAATATACATTTTTTTGTACTATTCATCCAAAAAAATATTACACTGTGCGTAATTTATGTTATCAATAATGAATATACAATATTTTGTATATTATTTGTATAAACAATATATCATTTGTCATACTAAATATCAATATTCAATATTCAATTTTTTATATATTGCTCATAGGTCTATTTCATACCTAATATCTAGGCATCAATCTTCCTTCTAAAACTAATTTTTGATAATACAATACTTCATCTACATCTATCATATCTAATAATAATTTAGAAAGTTCTTTTTTGCTGGCATCCACTACTAAAACAGCTTCTGTATCTGTTGTTTGAGCCATATTAATTTGTTGGTAATTAATTTTTACTAGTTTATCTGTAATCTCATCTTCATTCCAAACTGCAGCATCAATTTCTCCATTCATTGTCTTTTCCAAAACTTTACTGTATTCAATAGGAATAAATTCGACATTTTTTCCCTGGCACAAGCGCATCGTTAATTCCGATTGATCGACAGAATCCTCATCAATACCAATTTTCATTCCATCTTCAATCTCTCTTTTGTCCAAATCATGGAATACAATAACGTGATGAGACAAATAAGAATAGTCTCCAAATGATTTTATTATTTCTATATTTATATTTCGTTTTTTCATCTCTAACGCTGCATATTTCGATACAATTGCGTAATCATAACGATCTGAAAGCAACATATTAACTCGATTGTGTGCCCCTCTCATATATGCCAACGATACTGGTAAATTATACGCGTTCGTCATTTCCATGATTAACCCTGTAGCCAATCCTTCATATCTTTTTGAATATGGTAATGGCATAACGCCTACAATAGAAGTAATCCCTGAAAATTCTAAAAGAATTTGTGTGCTTTTCTCAATTAAGAAAGTACCTAAATGCCCTCTAGATTCTAAAACAATTGCTTTTTCCTTTTGAAGCAATTTTATAGAATTTTGTATAGTGCCTCGTGCAGCTCCAATCTTTTCATTAAATTCTGTAACCGTTGGTATTTTATCCCCAACATTTATTGTAAGAAATATTTTTGCCAATTCCATAGTGGCCAATCCATTCACACTATACAATAGTTTTCTGTACTTCATAATTTCTAAATCTCCTTTATTACAACATAAAACAATTCAATACGATACCCATGATTTATGAGTGAATTTATAAATAAACATAAAATTATCACTTAAATTATAGTCTATAACTAAAAAAAATATACTAATATTGAATATTTTCGATGGATATGAGAAAAATATATTAGAAATAGTAGAACTATATTTTGGTATATAATCACAATCAATCGTTAATACTTGTTTATTAATATATTGAATTTACAATTGCAAGTCAGTTTCGATTGAATTCATTGATTATTTCATCTGAAAAAACCACTGGATTCATAGATTTTGGCACATCGATTCACAGTTTAAGCACCACCCAATTCACACACAATGCACCACTATTAAGTGGTGCATTGTTTTATGTTATTTGTTTAATTTTGATTCAACTTATTCAAGTGATTCAATTCAACTTGAATTACTTGAGTCTTCTGGTTTAAGTATAACTTTATAAGATTCAAACTGAAATTCACTATATTATTAAACGCTTACTATCAACTGATAGGCTTTTTATTTTTTCTTGTTTAAAGCATTAAGAACCGCTTTATGACCCAATCTAATTTTTTTATGATTAACACTCCATTTTTCTCCATTAATTATGGAAGTAAAAGAAATGTAATTATTTTTGAATTCTTCTTGATCTATTTTAAGGTCTGAAGAATATCTTAAATTTTCATAGCAATTAGGGCATGAGATAAATTCATACATATAATTGTTTTCTTTAAATCTATATAGCCTCATTCCTGTTAGTTCAGTCAGGACTTTAGCTCCGCATAAAGGACAGGTTCTAGCATAGCCTCCAATTATTTTATTGTTGATATGAAGAGGTTTACACATAAAGTCTTTAATTTCTGAAACATTATCATGATTTAAAAATGATGCTGCAATTGTCATTTCAAATTCGTCATTATCATTATAATCTATACTTGAAATTTCTTCATAATAATCTCTAGTGTATCTTTCTGTATCTCTAGTAACATTTAAAGATAAAGAAAAAGCATTTTGAAAAAATGTTTTTAAAGTAGAAACAATATCATATTCTGAAGTAATATTTTGATTAATTAGAAGCGTATAGTGATTATTATGTAATCTAATTGGTAAGATGGAAGTTCCTAAATTTTCAAAATAATAACAATTATCTATTAGAGAGTTTGCTTGAATTATTCTTTCTTCAGACTTTCTGGTTTGTAAATCGTTTTTGATATCATTTATTACATTATAATTATCAAATTCAATTAATTTATCCATATTTTCCAATTTCAAATAATGATTTGGATATGAGGAAAAAATATTTAAAAGAGTAGAACTATATTTAGATATATAATCACAATCAATTGAAAATGATAGGTTTTTGATATGTTGTATTTTCATTTCTAAACCAATTTCAATTGAATCCATTAATTTTAAATATACCTCGTTTTGAATTAAATAATAATAACCATAAGCAAACATTGATAAATATAATTGATTAAAGAACTGGATGTTTTTTGATAATGATTTTAACTTAAATAAGTCTAATAAACTATTAGAAGTAAAATGAGAGGTAAGTAAATTTATTTTATCGATTTCAGAAATACATTCAACATTTAGAAGTTTTGCCAATTCTACATATTTATTGTCAACTATAACGTAATCTAAAATGGATCCGATTTCATCTTCATAAGGTAGATAACAATTTTCAAGGGAAATAATCTCATTTTTACGATTTTTAAAATATATATCAGATAATTGTATCTCGTCGATTCTTTTTGATACACATAATTTAAAAGTTTCTTTACTAGAATGATATAACTTTAATAACTCATTTCCTATGTTATTCTCACTTTCGTATGAACATATGCTATTTATTTTTTCTACGAATTCATCTAATATAATGGTTTCAGAATATTCTTTAATATTTATATACTGATTTGGATTACTATCATAGTAAATAAATTGAAATAAATCAATGCTCATGATATCTTGCTCTAATATCATTATGTCTTTAGGAATATTATGGATATTTGAGGCAGAGTAGATATTACCAGAATATTTAACATAAGATGTTTTTTTATTTTGAGTTATAGGAATAATTTCCCAATCCTCTAACCCAATTTCTTTAAAATCAGATTCTGAAATATAATCCTTCTCATATTTTTCCTGTAGAAAATTATAAAGAAGATTTCTAAACGTCTCGTCTTTTAAATTTTTTGGATGAATAACATCGTATGAATCTGAATCTGCTAAATCAAGACAATAGTCAACAAAATTTGGTTCAGTATAAAAAGTAGAGTCAGTAATTTTTTCTAGATCAAAATCAATGCAATCTGGTCTATAATAAACTCTTTTTGTTACATCTTTGGGATTAGGATAACCCCATTTTTTTATAATAAATTTATCTAATTCATTGGCGATAAATCCATTTTTTAATGATATAAATTTATTGTTAGTATTATAAACCTTGTAAACTGGCAAAGATTGAATATCATCTTTTAGATAATAATCAGAACTAAAATTTTGAGTTATATAACCATCGTAGGGGATGATTTCTGCTAATTTTTTATAGTCAATGTTTTTAATTTGATCCAACGTCCATAAAAATCCATCATGGATATGTTTAATGATTTCTTTATTCCAAATATTTTCTTCTAAAATAGATTCTCTAGAAGTATTTAGTTTTAAATTGGCATCAATTATAACAGGTACTTTTGTAGTTTCTAGTGTAGGAAAGGTTGAATAAATATGGCAATCTTTATTCTCTTTTGGAACTAAATAAGTAATTTGCTGTTTTTCATTGGCATTAGAATCATCATATCTTTCTTTTCTAATATTGATATCACTAATGTTAAATGAATATACAAATCTATAATATTCATGTTTTTGATTAAATTGAACAATTCTTTCGTTGCTTTTTTCAATGATTTTTAATGGTTTATTATTAATAGTTAGATTTTTAACCTTTTTTAAACATAGGCACATTTTGCATAAAAAATTTTCATTAAAATATTCATCTATATGTCCGTTTTTTACTTCTATTTCTAATCTTGTCCCTTTCGTGTTTTCTTTAGTATCGATTCTTAAAGGTAATGTAGGTTCATCACTAGTTAATTTAAAATGAAATTTATTACTGTGGATTTCAACCTTATTGGCAACGTTAAAGATAGATTTAAATCCAATTCCTTTTTCACCTGTTAAATTTTCATTTTCTATGTATTTTTTTGTTGAATCTCCAATTGCAGTAATTGAAGCAACATGTTCTTTTTTAAACCCTGTTTCATTATATAAAACAACTAATTTATTATTTTTAAAGGAAATATCAACAGCGGGAGTTTCTTCATATATACAATCATCTATGTTTTGTAAAATTTCCATTAAAAACCGCTGTGGTTTAGTTCCTGATTCATTAATTAATTGCAATACATTCTTATATTGTCTACCCAAAATGTTTTTTTGTAATTTTCTAATTTCATATATTTTATCAAGAAATTCAGTTTCATTGCATGAATTAGAATTTATTAAGTGATTCATTTCTTTTTCTATTTCATCAAATCTTATAAATGAAAGGAAGTTTTTATATCGAATATTGACATTTTTTAACAATGAATTAAATGTTTCTATTATATTTGATCCAAATAGACAATTCATAAAATAAATATCTTTTTCATAAAAATCGTCTTGAACAAAAGAAACGTTACTAATAAAAGAAGATAGCGTTTTATCTAAACCATTTTTAGCATTACAATAATCCTTTACTCTATTTAAATCTTCATCGCTTTCTTTAGGTAAAGATTTGAGCCGAAAAGAGATAGATGGAGTGTTTTTTAAATAATTGATAGTTTGTGTATTGATAAAGTCTATAATATTTGGAAATTCAGAAAAATAAGTAATTTGATTTTCATCCAAAATATAAGAATTTTTTCCTTTAAAATTATTTGGAATATAATCTTTTAAATATTTAAGACAAATATTAGTTTGACTTTTATCCGATAAAGCTAGTTCAAATAAGTGATTGTCTATATCTTCTATTTTTTTAAATCCGTAATCTTTTGTATATCTAAGCTTTGGCTTTTCATTTAACATAGGAGTTTGAATGTTTAAAAGTTTATGTATTATTTTTGCATCATTTAAAGAAATATCTGATTTGTCTAAAATGCATAATTCATTTGCTGCAAGATGTTCTCCCGTAGTAGATTCAAATAATTTTAAGTTTAATATTTCATCTCTAGACAGTTCTGTATCATAAAGTAGGCAATCTAAGTTTGAAACAATATTAAAATCTGGAATAAAATTAATTATTTTAAATCCAATTTTTAAAGCTAAATCGCTTAGAACTTCATAAATAAACTGAATAGTTTCATTTTTTGTATGTATAAACCAAAGATTTGTACTATCTCCAGTTTTACTTTGATTAGCTATTTTAGTTCTTGCTGAATTAAGTTTAAAAGGAGAGTGGATGATCATTGGGACAGATAAGCTTTGTTCAGTTGGGAAAAAAGAATATAATCTTCCTTCAAAAAAGTGTTTTAAATCTGCTAAAGTAATTATTTCAATTTTGTATTTTCTTTCTTTTTGTTCGTCAACTCCAAATCGAGATTTACATTCTTCAATAGTATAATTTATTTCTTTTGTATATCTATAGCACTTGATAGTTCTACATTGTTCAGGATCTGACGAAATATATTCAATTTTCATCATTTCTCCTTTGATATTACTTTCATTTGTATTTCGAGAGACTTTAAAACCAAAAAATCCATTTTTACATGTATATCTAATTTCTGTAATTTTGTTTAAAAATAAAATGGGATTTTCATTAATTATAGATGTAGTATTTTTATATTTTTTTTCTAACATTTTGTATAATTGGGAAGTTATATTTTCATTTAAATAAATTTTTAATACTGTACCATTTGTTTTTTTAGTATTTAGAACTTTTAGAACTTTTGGAATTGTAAAATCTTCACAATCAAAATAGAAATTAAAAAAACCGCTTTTAATTTCTACTTTATCAGCTAATCCGAAAATCGATTTAAATCCAATTCCTTTTTCACCAATTTCTTGGAAATCGTTTTGATCAAGACCAACTTCTCTTTGGTCGACACTTTTGTGATGATTTTTAGTTGAATTTCCTATATCACTGATTGCAATGACGTCTTTTGGAAGAAAGCCCTGTTCATTATATGCTAATGTCATAATGTCATTATCTAAATCAAAATCAATATCTAATTTACAATCTTGTAAGGATGAATATTTACAATCATCTACATTTTGGATAAGCTCATACATAAAACGATTATTAATGTAACTGTTATCGTCAACATATACACCTTCTTCTCCAGTGGATAAAAGAGTTCTAAATGTGTTATTTCTTTTTTCACCTTCCATTGCAATTTGAGCTTTTCGACAAAGTGCTAAAATATTAATAAAGTCATTGGCTTCTTTTACGCTGTTGACAGTTTGGATTTTTGATAGATTTGATAATATGTTGTTTTTTGTATCTGCATCAATTTTATTAGCAGATTTATCTTTATATTTTATATATAATTCATTAATGTTCATAAACCTTAGCTCCTTGTGATACTAACATTTCTACTAAATCTCTAGAAATGAAACTAACGTCTGTATTTATATCGGTGTCAAAATATATTGAAGATTTTATATCTTCTTCATCAATGTTCATTGGACAACCTGTATCCTCAACATATTTTAATTTTTGATCATAGTCGATAATTATACATGATAATTTAGATCTTAAAGATAAATTGTTGCTAAATAATTCTATAAGATTTGTTTTAGTGGATGCATCTAATTCAATTGTTCCAAAAGTTTTAGAAGGAAAGTTTAATTTTTCATCTAAAATTTTTTTCTGTACTATTAATTGTTCATCTGTTAATTCATCAATTTCTTTTTCATTAAACAATGAAATAATATTTTTTTTATTTTCAACAAGTAAACTAAGCAATTCGGATTGTTTAATTTCTCTTGATGTAGATACACCTATTTTTCTTAATATTTTTTTTATGACAGTGAAATCATCATTTGTCATAGAAAAATTAGAATTTTTCTTAAAATATGAAATGAATTTATCAAAAGGTGACATCCCATCTTCCATAATTGATAGATGATTTCCTACACCATATTCAGAATAATAATTAATAATTAAAAGCTTAGAAGAAAGTATCATATGTAAACGATCATCATATGTATCATTAACATGAAAATTAAATATATTCATATTGTTCTTTTGACACATTCTATCAATTCGACCTATTCGTTGTTCTAAAATTGACGGATTAAAAGGAAGATCATAATTTATTAAACATGAGGCAGAATCTAAATCAATTCCTTCTCTACAACTATCACTACATATAAGTATTGTTTTATCATTTAAATCTTGTTGATCAAACCATGCTTTTGCATTTGAAAATTTATTTTTCTTATCTACTACAATGGAATGATTACTAAATATATTTCCATAAATATATTCACAGTTAAAATAAGTAGACAATTCACTATGAAGATATTTAATAGTTTCGATATAATGTGAAAAAATAATTATTTTTTTATCTTCAATCTCTGAAATTAATTTAATTAAAGTTGTAATTTTCGAATCTTCTCCATTTAAATTGAATCTAGAAATTTGTTCACTAATATTTTGAATCTCAGTAAATTCATTGTAATCTGATTCTAATAATTCCTCTAAAGCTTCCTTTAATTCTGCTTTTACCTCTGATTCATTAGTGGCATATTTTTTTGAATATTTTATTAGAGCATACAGACAACTCGCTCCAATATGACGATAAATAGTTCCACTAAAAGGATCCAGGTTATTTGTAACATTATATAATTCTTTTTCTAATGGGTTTAAATCAATATATATTTCATTAATATTTCTTTTTGGAATATTAATATATGCTTGTTTTTTTGTTGTACTTGTTTTTATAAAATTATTTCCCAACAAATTCTTTATCGATTTGTAATCACTATCTTTATTATTTATTGGCGTAGCTGTCATAAAGACTTTTCTTTGAGTTTTATTATTTTTTAAAAAATAGTCTAAATATTTATATCTTGAACTTTTATTATTTTTAAAATAGTGAACTTCATCTACAATCACTAAATCAAATTGTTTTATATTTTCTTCATTAAATTTTTTTAATCTAGATAACGGTAAAATTGTAGTTTTAAAACTATCACTATTTTCTCCATAAATTGAACTATTGATATAAAATTTTTCTTTAAGCTCATATTTCCACTTATTTCTTAAAAAAGCGGGACAAATAATTAGAACTTCCGCTTCAGAATTTTCTTTATATTCTTCTTTTATAATGATTCCTGCTTCAATAGTTTTTCCTAATCCTACCTCATCTGTAATTAAAATTGAATTATTATTTTCATTAAACATATACAGCCAAGGTAAATATTGATAAGGATTATATATAATGTTTGCAGAGTTGTATGCTGCAGCAACTTTATTGCTACATTTAAGGCTTTTAAAATCAGAAATAGTTTCATCATTATTTATTTCTTCTTCGTAATTTAGGCTGTTTTTAAAATTAATGTTTATGTTTTCTCGTTTTCCATGAAGTGGACACTTCACCATAATATCATCTCCTATTCAACAAGCATAAACTGTGTACGATGTTTCATATTTTGCGTTGCAATAAAATCCCAGCTCATAATATCAGACAATCCTAAAAATATAGATGTGATAAAACCAAAAATAAAATTCACCCCATTCTTTAGAAGTTCTTTTAACTTGTTGTCTACTTTTTTACAAATTCTTATTGATTCATTTTTAATCTTTCTATCTTACAAAAAACTGCTATGCATTTATTTTTCATACACCAATAAAATCTTCTTTAATCCTTTATACTTTTTTTGATAATACACTATTTTATACATAACTTTTTTAATATCATCATTGGTAAAATTATCAAAATCAGTTATGATATCGACGAAAATTCTTAATATATCTAACAATAAATCACATTTATTTTCTAAGACAGAAGAAACATCTTCTCCTTGTAGCTCAAGATCTTCTTTTAAATCCATTGAATAAAAATACAAAGTTAAATAAATTCATGTTACAAGATATAAATCAAATTGTTCAGTTTTCACAACCACATCACAAAGATATTCGTTTTCCATTTTCCTATTTCTTTTATTAATTTTTTATAAATTTCAACCAACAAAGCTTCAGTAATATTTGACACTTTTTGATCAAATAAAATGTTTTCATCTAATAAGTCCACATCATGTCCTTTAAATATAATC
>SAMEA104404106__coassemble_796_pt1 | contig 28662 bp, 25 predicted proteins | sample SAMEA104404106__metabat2_high_PE_001 | metagenome-assembled genome bin SAMEA104404106 (sample SAMEA104404106) | Balaenoptera acutorostrata
GCATCCCCTTCCTCGAGTGCTCATTTATAATACCATCTATTCTCTCGTTTGTAAACCCCTTTTTCATAATTTTATGAAAAAATATCGAAAAAGTTATTCACAATAAATTTGGATGTTATATATTTATAAATTATATACTTGTTTTCCATACTTTTCCATAAATATGCTAAACATTTATTGAAACTTCTTTAATATAACCTATAATAAGAGAGTACATACTTTATTAAGGAGAAAAATATGATCAAACCAACACTCGTCATCATGGCTGCTGGAATGGGAAGTCGCTATGGTGGTTTAAAACAAATTGATCCCATTGATCATGATGGACACATTATTATGGACTTTTCTCTTTTCGATGCAAAACGTGCTGGCTTTGAAGATTTTATTTTTATTATAAAAAAACAAGATGAAGACATCTTTAAAGAAGCCATTGGGTATAGAATAGAAAAAATCATGAATGTTCATTATGTCTTTCAAGAACTTACAAATATTCCTCAAGGATATTCTTTACCTGAAGAGCGTATCAAACCTTTAGGTACTGCACATGCTATTTATTGTTGTAAAGATGTTATTCAAGGTCCTTTTGCAGTTATTAATGCTGATGATTATTATGGGGTTCATGCTTTCCAAACAATTTATGATTATTTATCTACACATCAAGATGATGATTTCTATCGTTTTGCAATGGTGGGATATTATATAGAAAAAACACTCACAGATAATGGTACAGTTGCTAGAGGTGTATGCCAAACAAATAATAACAATGAACTCACTTCTGTAACTGAACGTACAAAGATCAAAGCAATGGATCATGAAGTTGTGTATACAGAAGATGAACAAACATGGCATACCATTCCTTATCATACTTTGGTTTCTATGAATTTATGGGGATTTTCTCATCATATTTTTGATGAATTAGAAACAGGATTAAAAGCTTTCCTCAACAATGACTTACCTCAACAACCACTTAAAGCAGAATATTTTATTCCAAGTGTTGTATCTCATTGTATAGAAGAAAACAAAGCCAAAGTGAAAGTTCTTTCTACTAGTGATCAATGGTATGGTATTACATATCGTCAAGACAAGCCAATGATTACTGCAGCTATTCAAAAAATGAAAGATGAAGGATTATATCCACAAAAATTATGGGAGGAAAACAAATAATGAATCAAGATAGATTTTATGAAATCATTAGCCAATATGATTTTCCAGGGGAACTCATTTCTTATCACAATCATGGTAATGGACATATCAATGATACCTACTTATTAGATTATCGTTATAACGATCATACACAACGTTATATATTACAAAGAATCAATACAGATATCTTCCAAAACCCTAGTGAACTCATGGATAATATTATTCATGTCACTGAATTTTTAAAAAAGAAGATTATAGAAAACGACGGAGATCCTGATAGAGAAACTTTAACAGTCATTCCTACATGTGATGGCCACTCTTATTACAAAGACTCTAAAGGAGATTGTTGGAGAATTTATCCTTTCATCACCAATGCAACAAGTTATGATGAAGTTCAATGTGATGATGATTTTTATCAAAGTGCAATTTCATTTGGAAGATTCCAAAACTTACTTGCCGATTTTCCTGCCCAATCTTTATATGAAACAATCCCAGAATTTCACAATACAGAAAAAAGATTTGCTACATTCAAAGAAGTTGTTCAAAACGATTGCTGTCATCGTGCTAAAGATGTTCAACAAGAAATTGATTTCGTACTTCAACATGAAAGTACTGCTCAAATCTTAAATCAACTTCAAGATCAAGGCAAATTACCTTTACGTGTTACTCATAACGATACCAAATTAAATAACATTCTTATCGACAATGATACACACAAAGGAATTTGTGTTATCGATTTAGATACAGTTATGCCTGGTTTAGCTATTAACGATTTTGGAGATTCTATTCGTTTTGGTGCAAGCACAGGAGCAGAAGATGAAAAAGATGTTTCTAAAATAGAATGCGATATGCATTTGTTTGAATTGTATACAAAAGGATTTATTCAAGGTTGTGGTGGTAAACTTACTCAAGAAGAAATCAAAGCTCTACCTTTAGGTGCAAAAGTCATGACTTTTGAATGTGGTATGCGTTTCTTAACAGATTACTTACAAGGAGATACTTATTTCAAAACAGATTATCCAACACATAACCTTGTGAGATGTCGTACTCAATTCAAATTAGTAGCAGACATGGAACAAAAATGGCAAACAATGAATGCTATTGTTGAAAAATATAACCAATAAAAAAAGCTGAAAATCAATTCAGCTTTTTTTATGCACAAATTTCATTGCTATCTAAAACAATTGTCACTGGACCATCATTTAATAAATCCACTTTCATGTCTGCACCAAAAATACCTGTTTCCACATGTCCTAAACATTGAGTGATTTTTTCATTATAATAATCATAAAGTGGTATTGCCAAATCAGGTTTAGCAGCTGCGATAAAGCTAGGACGACGTCCTTTACGACAATTGGCATACAATGTAAATTGAGAAATAGATAAGATCTGACCTTGAACATCTTGTAAAGATAAGTTCATTTTTCCGTTTTCATCCTCAAATATTCTTAATCCAATCATTTTATCAACCATTTTATCAACAATATCTTTTGTATCAGTTTCACAAAATCCTACCAATGTCATAAATCCTTGACCGATTTGGCCATGAACTTCACCATCAATTGTTACAGAACTTTGTTTCACTCTTTGAATCACAATTTTCATAACTCTCTCCTATTCAATTCTATAAAAAAATGATATACTCATTATATCAAAATTCATAAAGAAAGGAATATATTTATGGCAAAAACTTTAGCACATCGTATGCGTCCTACAACTTTAAATGATATATTAGGTCAAAAACATATTGTTGGCGAAAAAGCAATTTTTACTCAATTTGTAAAGAAAAACCATCCTATGTCTACAATTCTTTATGGTCCACCTGGTTGTGGAAAAACAACGTTAGCGATGGCTTTAGCTCATGACCTTCATATTCCATATCGTATTTTTAATGCTTCTACAGGAAATAAAAAAGAAATGGATATGATTATTGAAGAAGCAAAATTGAGTGGTGAACTCTTTGTTATTATTGATGAAGTTCATCGTTTAAACAAAGACAAGCAAGATCATCTCTTACCTCATATTGAAAATGGATTATTGGTTATTGCTGGTTGTACAACAGCCAATCCATTCCATTCCATCAATCCTGCCATTCGTTCTCGTTGTCAAATCATTAGTGTAGAACCTCTTACTGATGATGACATCGTTGAAGGTTTACAACATGCATTAGAAAGTGAAAATGGACTTCAACAACAATTCCAAGTTGAAGAAGGTGTTTTACAATATATAGCAAAACTAAGCAGTGGTGATATTCGTTTTGCATATAACTGTTTAGAACTTGCCAGTGTATTAAGTGATCGAACAATTACTTTAGACACTGTCAAAAATGCAATTCCTAAAGCCAATGCTCAATATGATAAAGATGAAGATCAATATTATGATACTTTAAGTGGATTACAAAAATCAATTCGTGGTAGTGATCCTAATGGAGCGATGTATTATTTTGGAAAACTGATTGAAGCCGGTGATATCGAATCACTTGAACGACGTTTAATTACGACCGCATATGAAGATATAGGTTTGGCTAATCCAAATGCATGTATGCGTACCGTGATGGCTTTCCAAGCTGCCAAAATTATTGGTTTTCCTGAAGCCAGAATCCCTATTGCCAGTGCAATTTTAGATTTATGCTTATCGCCAAAATCAAAATCATCCGAACAAGCGATTGATGCTGCTTTGGCTTCATTATCTAAGCATCCATACAAAGCACCTCAATATTTACGTTTAACTCCTGTTGGATTAGACGATGATGAACGTTATAACTATAGTCGTCCAGAACTTTGGGAATATATTCAATACTTACCAGATCCAATAAAAAATGAGCAATTCTATATTCCTTGGATGACAAGCCATTATGAAAAAGCACTTGCAGAAAATTATCGTCGTATTTTAAAACACGGACGTACAAATAATATGAAACAATTGAATCATACACAAAAAAAGCAATAGAAAAATCTATTGCTTTTTAATATCATTTAAAACATCATGAACTGTTTTGTCAAAACATTCTAAACAGACATCATACCAATGGACATCAAATTGATTTCTAAACCAAGTATATTGTCTTTTGGCATATTGTCTTGAATGTTTTTTTATATTTTCATAAACTTCATCAATATCAATAAGAGCATCAAAATAATCAAACCATTCTTTATATCCAATAGCTTTCATACTTTGATTTTGTCTTGTTAATCCTTGTTTATAAAGAGATTCAACTTCTTGTTCAAGTCCTTGATCTTTCATCAGATCTACACGATGATTGATACGTTCATATAAAACATCTCTTTCTAAAGTTAAACCTACAAAATAAGCATCATATAAACAAATATGTTGTTGTTGCATTTCAAGATCACTTTTCTTTTGTCCTGTTTCTTCATAGATTTCAATAGCTCTTAAAACACGTTGACGATTATTTGGATGCAATTGTTCACAAGTTTTTGGATCAATTGTTTTTAAATAATCAAATAATGCTTCATTATCATAATCTTTATATTTTTGTTGATAAAATTCATGTTGTGTCTCTGTTTCACTAAAATCATAATCATAAAGTGCAGCTTTAATATAAAGTCCTGTCCCGCCAACAATAATTGGTAGTTTTCCACGCGCTGTAATATCATCAATCAAAGCACGTACTTGAATTTGAAAGTCTCTGACGCTGTATTCCTCTTGTGGTTCTAAAATATCAATACAATGATGAACAACACCTTCCATCTCATCATGAGTCACTTTGGCTGTACCAATATCCATACCTTTATAGATTTGCATAGAATCACCACTAATCACTTCACCATTTAATGATTGTGCAAGTTCAACACCCATTTTTGTCTTTCCAACACTTGTCGGTCCAACAACAACAATCACTTTTTTCATATTAATCACCAATACCTAGTAAACTATATAAAATAGAAATACATACTGAAACAACCATAGTCATCCCAAAACCATCAATAAAGAAATCTGGTTTTAAAATATCTGTCACCAAAGTTAAAAGAAAACCATTAATAACCAATTGAAAAATCCCCATAGTCATTAAAGTAATAGGAAAACTAATAATTGTTAAAATAGGTTTAATAAAAGTATTTAATAAAGTTAAAACAAGAGCAACCAATATAGCTACTGTAAAATTTTTCACATAAACACTACCACTAAACAAATAACTCATTAAAACAATAACCAGTGCTCCTAAAATTAATTCTAAAATAAAATGACCAATTCCTTTTTTCATTTAAACCACCCTCTTAAATATTTTTTCTAATTCATATTCACTATAAAATAACATTGTTGGTCTTCCATGAGGACATACATAAGGATTATCACATCTCATCAAATTATCAAAGATAATTTGCATATCACTTTGAGATAAATATGTATTGGCTTTTAAAGACGCTTTACAACTTAAAGTTGCTATTGCGTGATCTTGTAATTTCACCACATCCAATGTATTTTTCTTTAATACTTCTTGTATCATTTCTTCTACAAAAACATTTTCATCTATTTTCTTCATCCATAGAGGTAAACCTCTTAAAATATAACCATGTTCACCAAAAACTTCTAAATGAATTCCTACTTTTTCTAGTAATTCCTTACGTTCTTCTAAAATTAAGAAATCACTCATTGGATATTCAAATTGTAAAGGAACAAGTAAAGGTTGCATCGTCAAATCCAAATGAGAAAAATGATCTTTATAATATTCATAATTGATTCTTTCTTGAGCTGCATGTTGATCAACCAAATACATTCCTTTTTCATTTTCACCAACCAAATAAGTACCATGAATTTGAGTCTTTGCATAAACTTTTTCTTTAATAATTCTTTGAGCAAACATATCACGATAACTTGTTTGAGGTTTTTCATAAGAAGGCATTGAATATTCATATTGAGGTTCTTGAATTGTTGATTCACTATCTTGAACTGGTTCAACATAAGTTACTGCTTCAGGAATAATCAATGGTTCTTTTTCTAAATCAAAAGAGACTTGATCTAATTGAGGTTGAAATTTTTCTCTTTCTGTTTGTTTGTTTTTCACTTCATAAGTCAAACGACTTTGATGTAAAACTTCACAAATTCCTTTTTCAATCAAATCACGTAATTCTCTTTCTTTAGAGAACTTCACTTCTAATTTAGAAGGATGAACATTAACATCCACCAAATAAGGATCAACTTCTATATTGACTACAGCAATAGGAAAACGATTGTCTGCCAAATAAGGACGATAGACATTATTAATCGCATCAATACTCATTAAATTCCTTACATAACGATGATTCACAAGTGTAATAATATTGGCTTTGGTTGCACGTGAAGTATCAATCTTACTGATATATCCATGAACACCAAATTCTTCATTTTCTAATTCAATCGATAACATATTTTTTGCAGTGGCAATCCCATAAATACTTGCAATAACTTCTAACAATTGCCCTTTTCCGTTAGTTTGAAAAATCATCTTGTTATCATGATAAAGTGTCATAGCGATATCAGGATAAGCCAATGCTATTTTTTCAATATAACGATGAATAGCTGCAAATTCAGCATTCACTGATTTTAAATATTTTAAACGTGCTGGAACATTTTGAAATAATTTTGTCACAATAATTTCTGTTCCTTGTGTCATTTCACAAGAATCTTGTTTTTTAAGTTTACCAAATTCATAAACAACAGTATGTCCTTCATGATTTTGTGCAGTTTTCAATTCAAAATGGCTCACAGAAGCAATAGAAGGAATGGCTTCACCACGAAATCCTAAAGTCGTAATATTAAACAAATCACGATCTGTTTTAATTTTACTTGTCGCATGTCTTTGAAAACACAATAAAGCATCTTCACGAGACATTCCTTCACCATTATCAAGAATTCTTATTTTGTTTAATCCGCCTTCTTCAATAAAAATATCAATTTTACTTGCATTAGCATCTATACTATTTTCAACACATTCTTTAACAACACTATAAGGTCTTTCTACAACTTCACCAGCAGCAATTTTATTTGATAAAATATCATCTAATTGTCTTATCTTTGCCATAATATCCCTCCTTTTAAATTAATTTTTTCAATTCAATTAAAGTACTCAATGCATCAAGTGGAGACATTGTCATAGGATCCAGTTGTTTTAATAAAGTCTCGACTTGACTTTCTTTTTGAACAATCACAGGTTGTTGTCTTTGTTCACTCACGATTGTTTCAATATTATTATTTTCTAACGATTGTAAAATCACTTTTGCACGTGCAATCACTTCATCTGGTAATTTTGCAAGTTGTGCAACATTGATACCATAAGAACGTTCACTACGTCCTGATTTGATTTTGTATAAAAAGGCAATATGATCGCCTTCTACTGATGCACTAGCATGAACATTTTGAATATGAAATTTTTCATCCATTGTTGTAAGTTCATGATAATGCGTAGAGAATAACGTTACACAATGAAGATGCTGAGAAATAAATTCAATAATAGATTGAGCAATAGCCATACCATCAAAGGTTGCTGTTCCTCGACCAATCTCATCAAAAATAATCAATGAATTTTCCGTTGCATAACGAAGCGCGTTATTGGCTTCTAGCATTTCAACCATAAATGTAGATTGACCAGAAATCAAATCATCACTGGCTCCAATTCTTGTAAAAATTTGATCAAAAATAGGTAAATTGGCTTTGTCACATGGAACAAAAGAACCAATTTGTGCCATAATCACACATAAAGCAATTTGTCTCATATATGTAGATTTCCCACCCATATTTGGACCTGTAATTAATAATATTGGAGAATCCGTTGGGATATATGTATCATTTGCAACATAATTTTGTTTAGAAATAACTTGCTCAATAACACCATGACGTCCATTTTGAATATCAACAATATGTTGATCATTAAATAATGGTCTTACATATCCATTATGTGTAGCAATATTGGCAAGAGATTGATAAACATCAATACGTGCAACAATACTTGCAACATCTTGAATAGAATGAACATCTTTTTTAATAAATTCACGCATTTGAACAAAGATTTCATATTCTAAAGCAATGATTTTATCATGTGCACTTAAAATCTTTGCTTCCATTTCTTTTAACTGAGGTGTTACAAATCTTTCAGCATTAGAAATGCTTTGTTTACGTGTATATTCAAATTCATCTTTGATCATTGGTAAATAACTTTTTGTGACTTCAATATAATAACCAAACACACGATTATAACCAATTTTTAAACCTTTGATTCCTGTTCTTTCTCGTTCTTGTTGTTCAAATTCACTTAACCATTGTTTTCCATTTTCATGAAGATAACGAAGTTCATCTAACTCTTTATTATAACCTGATTGAATAATTCCTCCTTCTTTAATAGATAAAGGCGGATTATCAACAATAGCTTGATCAATCAATTCTGTAATATGTGATAAATCAATCAATTGATTTGCAAGTTCATGAGTATAAGGTGTATCTAAAGATAAAAGTTGATGTTTTAATTCTGGAATCACTTTTAAAGATGAAGCAATCCATTTTAAATCTCTTGCATTTACATTTCCAAAAGCAATACGTCCAGCTAATTTTTCCAAATCATACACTTCATTTAAGATATCTTTCATTGTCTCTCTTTCAATAAAATTATCAATGAAACATTCAATAATATCTTGTCTTTTTTCTATTTTTTCACGATTAATTAATGGTTTATCAATCCATTTTCTAAGCAATCTTGCACCCATTGCTGATTTGGTTTGATCCAATAACCATTGTAAAGTCCCATAAGTTTCATGATCTGCACTCTTTGTCAGTTCTAACGCTTTTTTTGTATAAGAATCCATATAAATATAGTCTTCTGTTTGAATTTCTTGAATTCTTTGTAAATGTGATAATTCTCTTTTTTGTGTTTCAATCATGTAATTCAAAAGTAAAGAACATGTTTTGATTTCTTTTAAATCTTGTATGTTTTCAAAGATTTTTTTATATTGTTCATTAAAATGATCGTCTTCATAATGCGAGATAAAAACATGATCAAATAACATATCCTCTTTTAAGACAAGTTCTTTTAATCCTAATGATTCAATATGATTCTTTAATAAATGATCTTGTTTATCTATATTAAAAACATAGAATTCACCTGTCGAAATATCACAATAAGCCAATGTATAATAAAAATCAAAAACACCCAAAGCACCAATATAATGATTTCTTTTTTCATTAAGAGAAGAATCCATAATTGTTCCTGGTGTAATAATTTGAACAACACCTCTTTCAACCAATCCCTTTTTCCCAGGTTCAGTTAATTGTTCAACAATAGCCACTTTATGACCCAAATCAATTAATCTTTGAATATAGCTTGTCACAGAATGGAAAGGAACACCACACATTGGAACTCTTTCCTTTGCACCTGCATTTTTACCAGTTAATGCCAAATCCAATGCTTTTGATGTAATAATGGCATCATCAAAAAACATTTCATAAAAGTCTCCTAAACGAAACATCACTATAGCATCTTTATTTTCTTCTTTAATCTTTAAATATTGCATCATCATTGGTGAATATTTTGCTTTCATAACATCAGCTCCTCAATTTTCATATTATATCATATTCGTCATCTAAAAGAAAAGATGATATAAATATATCATCTTTTCCCATGAATTTCTATTTTTTACATCAAATATTGACGTTTGAATTCTCTTAAATTTTCAAAAAATAAATTATTATCTTCTAAAGACAAATCATCTTTTGCAATACTTTGAATATAACAACGATTCACTTCCATAAAATCATCAATATTCTTTTTGCATTCAGGTTTTAATTCTAATAAGTATTGATAAAGAATATCTTCAATACGATCATCATCAAACATAACATATTTTTGATGATGTTTCACATCAATAATATTCATAATATTACGACATAATAAATCTCTCATAACAGACTCCTTTCCATAAAAAAAACCACATAAGTGGTTTTTTTATTATTGATTATGAGATGGAGTTGAATCTTTTAATACAACGTCATGAGCTCCACCTTCAACGATACTTGTTGCAGAAACGAGAGTAATTTTTGCTTTTGCTTGTAATTCAGGAATGCTTAATGCTCCACAGTTACACATAGTTGATTTGATTTTAGCTAAAGATAAACCAACATTGTCTTTTAATGAACCAGCATATGGTACATAAGAGTCAACACCTTCTTCGAATGAAAGTTTTTTGTCTCCTCCTAAGTCATATCTTTGCCAGTTTCTTGCACGAGCACTTCCTTCTCCCCAATATTCTTTCATATATTGTCCGTTAATATTTACTTTATTTGTTGGAGATTCATCAAATCTTGAGAAATATCTTCCTAACATGATGAAATCAGAACCCATAGCTAATGCTAAAGTCATATGATAATCATGAACAATACCACCATCACTACAAATTGGGATATAAATTCCAGTTTCTCTATAATATTCATCTCTTGCTTTAGCAACTTCGATTGTTGCTGTTGCTTGTCCTCTACCGATACCTTTTTGTTCACGTGTGATACAAATTGATCCACCACCGATACCGATTTTAATGAAGTCAGCACCTGCATCTGCTAAGAATCTAAATCCTTCAGCATCAACAACGTTACCAGCTCCAACTTTTACTGTATCTCCATAATGTTCTCTGATCCAGTCAATAGTTAATTTTTGCCATTCACTATAACCTTCACTTGAGTCGATACATAATACGTCTGCACCTGCTTCAACTAATGCTGGAACACGTTCAGCATAGTCTCTTGTGTTGATTCCGGCACCAACAACATATCTCTTAGAATCATCTAATAATTCATTTGGATTTGATTTTCTTGATTCATAATCTTTTCTAAATACAAAATATTGCATATTTTGATTATCATCAATAATTGGTAATGCATTTAATTTGTTATCCCAAATGATGTCATTAGCTTCTTTTAAAGTAATACCATTTTTAGCTGTTACTAATTTTTCAAATGGTGTCATGAAATCAGATACTAAAGTATTTTCATCCATACGTGATACACGATAATCTCTACCTGTAACAATACCAACTAATTTACCATGAGCAGTACCATCTTCAGTAACTGCCATAGTTGAATGTCCTGTTTCTTCTTTTAAAGCAATAACATCTTTTAATGTTTGATTAGGTGCAATATTGCATACACTTGAAACAAATCCAGCTTTATGGTTTTTCACTTTTCTTACCATTGCAGCTTGGTTTTCAATACTTTGAGATCCAAAGATAAATGAAACTCCACCTTCTTTTGCTAAAGCAATACCCATAGTATCATTAGATACAGATTGCATAATAGCTGAAACTAAAGGGATGTTTAAAGTAATTGCAGGTTCTTCACCTTTTTTGAATTTAACTAAAGGTGTTTTTAAACTTACATTTTTAGGTTGACACTCTGCACTAGAGTATCCTGGAACTAATAAATATTCATTAAATGTGTGTGATGGTTCATTAAAAAAATATGCCATGTTTACTCTCCTTTTCTTTTCTGTGTTTTAATTTATAGATGATTATATAGAGTAATCATGAAATAGTCAACCTTTATTAGAGAATTCATTCACCTTTTTCTCTAATTCTTTATTCATATCCAATTCTATTTGATGAATCAAAGCATTAACCTCTTCTTTAAGATTCAAATAATTCAAAACCAAAGGATGATTTTCAAATCTTTGATATTTCATCTCATACTCATTAATAATATCTTGACAATCTTTTGCTTCGTGTTTTGCAAGAACAATCTGTTTTTGCAAATCTTTCAATTCATTTTCTAAAGCAAGTAACTCAGGATGTTTTTGAATCTCTTGTTCATATTTTTTAAATTCAATAACAACGTCTTGATCTAATATCCATTGATTCAAAGCTTTGGCTTTCTTTTCAATAATATTATTCAACTTCTTCACCTTTTAAAGCCCAAGTTTTTGCTTCAGTAACTTTTACGTTTACAATTCTTCCAACATGTTCTGGTGAACCTTTAAAGTTAATTAATTTTTGATGTTCAGTATAACCTGTTAACATTGTTTCATCTTTTTTAGAAGGTCCATCAACCAATACTTTTACAGTTGTATTTAAGTATTTTTGATTTTGTTTAAATGCTTTTTCATTGACCAATTCATTCAAACGATATAAACGTTTTTCTTTTGTTTCATGGTCAATGTCATCTGGCATTTTGGCTGCAGGAGTTCCTTCTCTAGGAGAATAGATAAATGTATAAGCCAAATCATATTCACAATGTTCATATAGAGTCATTGTGTCTTCGAATTGTTCATCTGTTTCTCCAGGGAATCCAACAATAATATCTGTTGTTAAAGTACAGTCTGGAATTCTTGCTTTGATATTATCAAATAATTCCAAATATTGTTCACGACTGTATCTTCTACCCATACGTTTTAAAACTTCAGTATTTCCTGATTGTACAGGTAAATGGATGGCTGGCATTAAATTATCATATTTTGCAATAACATCAATCATATCATCACGGAAATCCCATGGATGACTTGTTGTAAAACGAATTCTTGGAATTCCAATTTTTGCAACATCTTCTAATAATGATGCAAATGTATAATCTGTGTCAAAATCTTTTCCATAAGAGTTAACATTTTGACCTAATAAAGTCACTTCTTGATATCCTTGCTCTTTTAATTCACGAACTTCTTGTAAAATATCTTCAGCACGTCTTGATCTTTCTTTTCCTCTTGTATATGGGACGATACAATAAGTACAGAATTTATTGCATCCATACATAATATTTACCCATGCTTTATAAGGATGTGCACGATGGCTTGGAAGATTTTCAATAACGTCTCCTTCTTTAGACCATACTTCTAACACCATTTCTTTTTCAAGCATTGCTTGTTTTAACAATACTGGTAAACGGTGAATGTTGTGTGTACCAAAAATCAAATCCACTTGATGATATTTTTCAAGTATTCTATTAATAACAACTTCTTCTTGTGCCATACATCCACAAATACCAAAAATAATATTTGGATTTGTTCTTTTTAAATTTTTTAAATATCCTACTTTTCCAAATACTTTTTCTTCAGCATTTTCACGAATTGCACATGTATTTAATAAAATGACTTCCGCATCTTTAATTTCATTTGTTGGTTGATAACCTAAATTTTCTAGTATACCCGCAAGTGTTTCTGAATCTCTTTCATTTGCTTGACATCCATAAGTATGAATGTAATAATTTTTTCCTTTTCCTACTCCTATCATATCTTGAGGAATGAAATAAGCATCATCAATATGATGAATTTCATCTTTCCCTCTATGCTTTGCATCTTTTAAAGAGGGTCCCTTAAAATATTCGCTATAATCTTTCATTTTATCACCACTTTCTGCCTCATTATATCAAATAAAAACAGATAAGCAAACAAGGAAATGTGAGAAAATAAAAAAGAATAAGGCATAACCTTATTCTTATCCAAAGAAACCGTCTGGTTGAATTGAGAAATATAAAACTGCACCTTCAGGTGTTTTTTTGAATAAACCTTTGCAATAAGATGCAGCAGCATCTGGTGCTAATTCTGTTTCACATTCAAATTCAGCTCTAATTCCTGTTTTCTTAACGAATTTACATTTCACTGAATCATCTTCATATCCATCAAAAAAATCAACTAATTTTTGAATTTGAGCAGTAGACATTAATAATTTACATTTAGCCATAAATACTTCCTCCTTATGTCACGTACATTATACAAAAAAATCCAATAAAAAGAAAGCCTTTTTATTGAATTTATCTATAACATTCTCCTCACATTCACATTCTAAAATTCAAAAGGATGTTGAGGATCAATACAAATTCTTTGGATTTTTTGACAGACATTCTTTTGATCAAAAGTAAGAAGTGTTGCTAAGAATTGTCCTTCTCCTGAAGCAGGAATAAATTGTGTCATTAAACCTGTTTTCATACGATAAATAATAGATTCGTGATCACATCCAATAACACTCTTATAAGGTCCAGTCATTCCTACATCTGTTTGATAAGCTGTATGATTTTCTAATATTTTTTCATCAGCTGTAGGAATATGTGTATGTGTTCCTAAAACAGCTGAAACTTTACCATCTAAATAATACCCCATTGCTACTTTTTCACTCGAAGCTTCAGCATGAAAGTCAACAATATGAATATCACTTGTATCTTCTTTTAAAACTTCATCAATAGCTTCAAAAGGATTTTGTGCTTTTCCATCCATAAAAGTAATTCCAAGTAAATTCGTCACACGAATTCTTTTCCCTTGGAAACTGATTTCGCGGCTTCCCACACCTGGTAATGCTTTTGGTTGATTATAAGGAACAATCAAACGATCAGCATCGTCAATATAATCTAATAACTCTTTTTTAGAAAATGTATGATTTCCCATAGTCATTAATGAAATACCTTGAAACAAGAATTCTTCATAATGTTTTTTTATCAATCCTTTTCCATGTGTTGCATTTTCCACATTTGCAATTACCATATCAATATTATACTTCTTTTTTACAGAAGGCAAATAACGTTCAATCATTTCTCTTCCTGCCGAAGAAAAAACATCACCTATAAATAATATATTCATATTCGTACTCCTTTATGTCTTCACTATCATATCATTTTCAATCTTATAACACAATTTATTTGAAAAAAAATAGTACAGAATTTTCTGTACTATTTTGCAATTTCATTAGCTCTTATTTCACGAATAACAGTGACTTTGATATGTCCTGGATAAGTTAAATCAGATTCAATCTTATCTTTGATATCTCTTGCAAGTTTATGACTTGCCAAATCATCTACTTTGTCCGGTTTAACAACCACACGCACTTCACGTCCTGCTTGAATAGCAAAGACTTTATCGACACCATCAAAGCTTTTTGAAATTTCTTCTAATTTTTCTAATCGTTGAATATAATTTTCAATTGTTTCACTACGACTTCCTGGTCTTGCTGCTGATAAAGTATCTGCTGCAGCAACCAATACAGAAATCACACTTGTCGGTTCACAATCACCATGGTGAGAGGCAATAGCGTTAATAACTGTTGCATTTTCACCATATTTTTTAGCAAATTTTACACCCAATTCAACGTGACTACCTTCCATTTCATGGTCAACAGCTTTTCCAATATCATGAAGTAAACCAGCACGACGTGCAAGTTGTTGATTCAATCCCAATTCAGCAGCCATCATTCCAGCAAAATGAGCAACTTCTAATGAGTGTTGTAAACCATTTTGACCATAACTTGTACGATATTTTAATTTACCAATCATCATGATCAATTCTTTATTCATGCGTGATAAACCAAGTTCGAATATTGCATCTTCCCCAGTTTTTAAAATCACTTCATTTAATTCATTCTTTGTTTTTTGCACAACTTCTTCAATACGACCTGGTTGAATACGACCATCTCGAATTAAAGTTTCAAGTGATAATCTTGCAATTTCTCTTCTTACCGGATCAAAACATGAAACAGTAATCGCTTCAGGAGTATCATCAATAATTAATTCTACACCAGTAGCATTTTCAATTGCTTTAATATTACGACCTTCACGACCGATAATACGACCTTTCATTTCTTCACTTGGTAAAGCCACAACATTTACTGTTCTTTCAACAGTTTCTTCTTGAGAATAACGATTAATTGCTGTTGCAATAATATCTTTAGCAAACATTGCTGCTTTAGATTTGGCTTCATCTTCTTTTTCTTTTATATAAGCAGTGACTTCTTTTTCCATTTTTTGTTCCACTTGCTTAAATAATTCTTCTTTTGCTTCATTTGCACTCATTGCAGCAATTTTTTCTAATTCTACAATCTTTTCATCAATTTGATTTTTAAGTTGAGCCTCTAATTTTCCTAGTTCTTCACTTTTCTTTTCTAATTGCTTTGCTTTATCATCCAAAACATCTTCACGTCCTTGTAAAGCAATATCACGACGATCGATATTTTGTTCTCTTTGCAATAGTTTGTTTTCAAATTTAGTAACTTCTAAACGATGTTCTTTTATTTCTTTTTCCGCTTCAAGTTTAAATTCATAAGCTTGTGTTTTTGCATCTAAAATCGCTTCTTTTACTATATTATCAGCTTTTGCTGTTGCATGACTTACAATTTTTTCAGCATCGACTTGTGCTTTGGATGCCTTAACTTTTGTAATAATATAATACAACGCAAAACCGAATCCAATGGCTAGAACATAGGTTAAAATATTAAGAGGTGTTCCCATATTTGACATACTATTCCTCCAATTTCCTATGATTACTTTCTTCATGTGTAAAAGCACACATATTTATTATATATTATTTTCACACAATTGACAATAAAATAATCATGTTCTTTAGAGGTGATAACATAAAAAAAGACATTGCTGAGCAATGTCTTTTCGTTTTATTAATCTAAATCTTCACCATTAGATTCAAATGCTTTTTTCACCCAATTGAATGATTTCTTTTTGATACGTTTTAAATCTCTCATATCTTTGTTAGTTCTGTTAACATAAACAAAACCATAACGTTTGTCCATATTACACATACTTGCTAAGATATCGATTGGTCCCCAAGTGATGTAACCGATGCAGTTTACACCTTCTTCAAACATAGCATTTTTCATTTCTTTAATATGATCTCTATGGTAAGCAATACGATAATCATCTTCGATTGTTCTACCTTCTGCTAACATTTGATCAACTTCTTCTTGAGTCATATCTTCACGCCATCCAAGACCATTTTCTAATACAGAAATAGGTAATCCTGAACGTACATATAAATCATTTAAAGTCCATCTAAATCCGATTGGATCGATTTCCCATCCCCATTCACTTGCTTCACAATGAGGGTTTTGAATTTGATGTTCTGATACAATTTCATGATAAGGTCTTTCATAATCGAATTCACCTTCAGTAATAGTATTAGAACGATAGTAACTAAATGCGATGTAATCTACTGTATATTTTAATAATTCTTCATCGCCTTCTTCGAATGTTGGCATCCATCCTCTGTTTTCTAAGTAAGCAACCATGTAATCAGGATATTTACCTTTAGAGAATACATCAACATGGAATCCATTCATGTATTGATAAGCTTGCCATGCAAATAAGTTATTTTTTGGTGTATTTGTGTAAGGATAAATATTAGTAACAGCTGACATACCACAAATTTTATCTTCTGGTCTTAATTCTCTTAAAGCTTTAACTGCTTTACAGTGTGCAATAAAGATATTATGGTTCACTTGGTATAAATGTTTAGGATAGCTCACACCTTCAGGAATATCTTCAGCATTAGATACTCTTAACATCATAGCATGTAAGTTTTGTTCATTGAAAGTCATCCAATGTTTAACTCTATCTCCAAATCTTTCCATACAAACACGTGCATATCTTTCAAAACAATCAACAACATAACGAGAAGCAAATCCGTTATAGTTTTTAACCAAATGATAAGGCATATCGAAGTGAACTAAAGTAATCATTGGTTCAATTCCAGCAGCTAATAATTTATCAATTAAGTTATTATAGAATTCTACACCTTCTTCATTAACTGGTTCATCTAAAGTTCCGTTAGGAATAATACGAGACCAACAAATTGAGAAACGATAGAAATTGAATCCCATTTCTTTCATTAATGCGATATCTTCATCATAACGATGATAAGCATCAATTGCTACATTCCAATCAGAAAATTCTGGATTCATAGGTCTTACGTCATAAACACATAAACCTTTTCCTCCCTCATTTCTAGCACCTTCAGTTTGAAAAGACGAAACTGATCCACCCCAGAAAAAGTCTTTTGGTAATTTCTTTTCCATTTAAAAAATCCTCCTTGTTAATATATGCCCATTCTATTTGAAAACTTTCATCATGTAAATATATAAACAGATATTTATAATATTGTTTCATATTTTGTATCAAAAGAACTTCATACATGAAATATTGTTTCGCGTATAGATAAAAATGACAAACGTTTACAAATAAAAAAAGATTGAGTTTATCAACCCAATCTTTTCTTTATGATAGATTATTCAAATTCATTATTTTTAGCAACTTCTGTAATCCAAGATGCTGATTTTTTCAAACGACGTTTGTATCCTTCATCTAAGCATACACGAACAAATCCATAACGGTTTTTGAATGCATTACACCAAGACCAGTTATCAATAACTCCCCAGTAATGATATCCTAAACAGTTCGCACCATCTTCAATTGCTTTTGCAATCCAAATTAAGTGATCTCTTACGAATTCAATACGGTAATCATCTTGGATAACTCCGTTTTCATCCATAAATCTTTCTTCACCTTCAACACCCATTCCGTTTTCAGAAATAAAGAAAGGTAAATCTGGACATTCTTCTTTAATTTTCATACCGAAATCATAAATTCCCTTTGGATAGATTTCCCATCCTCTGTAGACATTCATTTTTCTTTCTGGCCAAATATATGGTTTAGAAATACATGGTAAACCATTTTCATCAAATTTAGAATCTGGAGCTTGAACACGTGTTGGAGAATAATAGTTAAATCCTAACCAATCTACTTTACCTTGAGCAATAATAGCATCATCTCCAGGACGACGTTTAATTTCTACTTTCCAATCATTTTCTACAGTATCCAATACATCTTGAGGTAAATGTCCATGAGCAACAACATCTAACCACCAACGATTATGTAAACCATCAGTCATACGTACTGCTTCTAAATCATCTTCAGATGGATTTTCTTTTGTATATGGTGGAGCGAAACAGTTAATCATACCGATTTTAGCTCCTTCACATAGTTTTCCAGCTTTTTGTAATTGTCTAAAATTATAAACAGCCAAGCAATGTGCCAAAGTAATATTATATTGAACATTGATTGATTGTTTGAAATCTTTTAAATATGGATACCAAACACCATTTAAGAATTGTTGTTCTGGTTCAACAATTGGTTCATTGAAAGTAAACCAATATTTTACTTTTCCACCAAATTCTTCCATAGCTTTTTTCACGAAGTTTGCATAAGCTTCTACAACTTCACGGTTTTGCCATCCACCACGTTTTAATAAATATTCAGGCATGTCAAAATGATACATGTTCATATAAATATCTAATCCATTTTCATGAGCACAATCAATTAGTTTATGATACCAAGCGGCACCTTCAGGATTAATATTTCCATCTTGATCTAATAATCGAGTCCATTGCATAGATGTTCTGAATGATTTAAAGTTTAAGCTTTTTAAAAGTTTAATATCTTCTTCATATTTATGGTACATATCATTTCCAACATAAGAACCTACGTTGTTATGGAAGGCATTGATTTCCATATCAGAATACATATCCCAATAAGAACGTAATCTTCCTCCAACATTCCAAGAACCTTCAGTTTGTGGTCCAGACATTGCTGCACCAAAGAAAAAATCTTTTGGTAATTTATAACTCATTGTCATATCTCCTTTTCTATAAACATACTTATATTATAATAAAAAACATATGCAACGTAAACAAAGACAATACATATTTAATAATATTTGACAACTTTTCCATAATCTAAGACTTTTATGAAACATTATTTCATGATAAACTAAGATTGGTGATAATATGAGTATAATGACACAATTAGAATTCGAATTAGAATTCTCACAATCAGAAAAACAAATTGCAAAATATATATTAAATAACGGAGATCATGTTTTAAGTATGTCCATTCAAGAATTAGCCACAAAAACATATACATCTCCAGCAACAATTGTGCGTTTATGTAAAAAAATAGGCTTGGAAGGATATAATGATTTTAAAATTAAGTATTCAGCAGAGCTTCAATATGATCTTCATCGTAATGATCGTTTGGATATCAATTTCCCTTTTTCTAAAGAAGATTCCTATCCACTAATCACACATAAAATGGCCACACTTTATGAAGAAGTCATTTCTGATACAGTAAAACTCATCGATTTTAATGAATTAAATAAAATTGTTGATTTATTGTATCATCATCAAATAATAGATATTTATGGAGCTGGAAATTCATTGCTTGCAGCCATGAGTTTTCAACATAAAATGATGCGTATAGGTCGAGATGTGAATGTAAAAATTCTCCATGGTGAACAAGTCTTTGTTTCTTATAATTCCAATCCACAAAAAATAGCCTTAATTATCTCTTATTCTGGTGAAACACATGAGATGATTCAAATCGCACAAACTTTAAAAGAAAAGAAAACACCAATTATTGTCTTAACATCCATCGGTGACAACCATTTATCACATTATGCCGATTATTTATTACATATTGGTTCTCGAGAAAAGATTTTTACAAAGATTGCTCCTTTTGCTTCACAAATTTCCATGGACTATCTTTTAAATATAATTTTTTCATGTTTGTTCCAAAAAGACTATGATCAAAATATTCAAACAAAAATCAGTTATGATAAAAAGAATGACTCCCGTCATCCTTTATTAAGCCCAATTAATGAAGATTAAAAAGCTGTTGCCTAAGCAACAGCTTTTTTTATTTAATAAACATTGTCCAATATCCTTGTAAAACAATAATCACAATAATTACAGGAATAATATATTTTAAATATGGTTTTACAAAGCGAGGGAAACGAATACCAACACCTGTATTGGCTTCTTCTAAGAAGTTTTCAAATCCCCATCCATAACGTGTTGTACAGAAAATAACATAAGCTAAAGATCCTAATGGTAAGAAATTATAAGTGACTAAGAAATCTTCTAAGTCTTGAATTGTTGTTCCTGCACCAAGTGGTTGAATACCACTAAGAATATTAAATCCTAGAGCACATGGTAAAGAAGCAATAAGAATGAAAATCAAATTCACAACAACTGCTTTTTTACGAGACCAACCTAATAAATCAATTGCAAATGAAATTAAGTTTTCAAATACAGCCAGAACTGTTGATAATGCAGCAAAACTCATGAATACAAAGAATAATGTTCCCCATAATTGACCTAACCACATTTCATTAAAAATACCAGGTAATGTAATAAAGACAAGACCAGGACCACTGTCAGGACTTACACCAAAAGCAAAACATGCTGGGAAAATAATTAACCCTGACATAATAGCTACAACTGTATCCAATGTACAAACGCTAATAGATTCTCCAAATAGACGACGATCTTTATCAATATAACTTCCAAATATAGCAATTGAACCAATTCCTAAACTTAAAGTAAAGAATGCTTGACCCATAGCTGCAAATATAATTTCGAGTGCACCATATTGTGCAAAAGCATCTAAATTTGGTACTAAGTAGAATGATAAACCTTCACTTGCTCCAGGCAATGTGACAGCACGAATAACAAGTACAGATAAGATGATAAATAATAATGACATCATTGATTTTGTTACTTTTTCAACACCGTTTTGCAAACCTAAAGAACAAATACCAAATCCAAGTAAAACAACAAAGACCATCCAAAAGACTTGAGCACCAGGATTTTGTAATGCTTGCGTAAAGATTTCTGAAATTTCATTTTGTCCAATACCTACGAAATCACCTTTGATCATTTTTAATACATATGAAATCATCCAACCAGCAACAGTTGTATAGAACATCATAATGACATAATTACCCATTGCTTGTAAGTATCCAATGATTTTCCATGGCTTTTTGCCAGGAACCAAAGTTGTTAAAGCTTTGACAGCACTTTTTTTACTCGCTCTCCCAACTGAAAACTCCATAGTCATAATTGGGGCACCAAGTAAAACTAAGAATAATAAATAGATAAGAACAAAGATTGCTCCTCCATATTTACCAACAATATAAGGAAAACGCCATACGTTTCCTAAACCGATTGCACATCCTGCAGATATCAAAATAAATCCAAGACGTGACGCAAATTTTTCTCTCTCCATAAAAAAACTCCCCTCTTATAAGTGAATATTCTACTAGAATATTTAAAGTTCGTCAATGTTTTTTTATAAAATGTCTAAATTTAAACTTTAAATTTTCGCTTTTACGACTTTTTATTTGATATTTTTGTAATATTTATAAAATAAAAAGTAAATTTAAAGGCAATAAAAAAAGCACCTAAGGTGCTTTTTCTTATTTAAAGTATCTGTCTAATAAACCTTTAAATGCTTTACCATGTCTAGCTTCATCTCTAGCCATTTCATGAACTGTATCATGAATTGCATCTAAATTTAATTCTTTAGCACGTTTTGCTAAATCAAATTTACCTGCAGTTGCTCCGTTTTCAGCATCAACACGTAATTCAAGGTTTTTCTTAGTAGAATCAGTAACAACTTCTCCTAATAATTCAGCAAATTTTGCTGCATGTTCAGCTTCTTCCCATGCTGCTTTTTCATAATATAAACCAATTTCAGGATATCCTTCTCTGTGTGCTACTCTAGCCATTGCTAAATACATACCAACTTCACTACATTCACCTTCGAAGTTAGATCTTAAATCTTTAATAATGTCTTCTCTAGCACCTTGAGCAACACCTACTACGTGTTCTGCAGCCCAAGTCATTTCTCCTTCTTCTTGTTTTACAAATTTTTCTGAACCTACTTTACATACTGGACATTGTTCAGGTGCGCTATCACCTTCGTAAACGTATCCACATACGCTACATACCCATTTTGCCATAATAAATTTCCTCCTATTCAATTTTATTCTACCCTACACTTCTATTATACATCCTTTTCAAATTTATTCAATATTTTTTTATAAATAATAGTAATTATTATCATTTATTTTTCTCTTTTCCATTCATTGTATTTGTATTCAATGTCATGTATAATGGGTCTGTAAATAAACCTTAAGAATCGAGGAAATCAAATGTCAAAAAAAATTATTGTGGGTATAACAGGTAGTATTGCTGCTTTTAAAGCCGTACAACTCATCAGTGATTTGATCAAAAAAGGTCATGATGTTGAAGTGCTCATGAGCGAAAGTGCATCACAATTTATTACACCTCAATGTATCCAATCATTAACCAAAAAGAAAGTCTATATAGATACATTTGATGATGAAAATCCAGCCATCATTACACATATTGATATTGTCAAAAATGCTGATCTTTTTATGGTTGTTCCAGCCAGTGCACACACTATTGCAAAACTTGCTTATGGTCTTGCAGACAATATGTTGACTTGTGCATTTCTTGCTGCCACATGTCCAAAATTAATTGCACCAGCAATGAATGTGCATATGTATCAAAATGCAATCACACAAAAGAATATTCAAATATTAAAAGATTTGGGTGTTTATTTTGTTGAACCTGTTTCTGGTTTGCTTGCTTGTGGAGATATCGGGCAAGGTAAACTTGCAAGTCAAGAAGACATTATGGACATGATGGACTATGCTATGTCTCCTAAACCATTAAAAGGAAAAAATGTTTTGGTCAGTGCTGGACCAACTCAAGAAAGTTTTGATCCTGTACGCTATATAACAAATCATTCAAGCGGTAAAATGGGATACGCCATTGCTAAGGCAGCATTTTGCTTAGGTGCTCATGTCACATTGGTAACCGGACCAACACATCTTAGAAAACCATATGGTGTAGATGTTTGTGATATTATCAGTGCTCAAGACATGTATGATACCATCATCCCTCTTTCATCAACTCAAGACATTATTATCATGTCAGCTGCAGTCGGTGACTACCGTGTTGAAGAAATTGCCGATGAAAAAATCAAAAAAAGCGATGATACATTGACTTTAACATTCCATAAAAATAAAGATATTCTTTATCAATTAGGACAAATGAAAAATGATCATCAAATTTTATGTGGATTTGCAATGGAAACTTCACATCTTATAGAAAATGCACAATTAAAACGAGAAAAGAAAAACTGTGATATGATTGTTGCCAATCATTTAAAAACAGAAGGTGCAGGCTTCCAAGGAGATACCAATGTTGTTTCCTTTATAACAAAACAAGGAGTCGTTCATTTAGAAAAACAAACCAAAGAAAGTCTTGCTTATAAAATATTAGAAGTCTTAACAAATAAGGAGGAAAACTCATGTTATTAGCAATAGATATTGGTAATACAAATATTACTATGGGAATTTATAACAATGATGAGTTGATCAGTACTTATCGTTTAACTACGAAATTTCAAAGAACTTCAGATGAATATGGATTTATGTTACTTTCCTTTCTTGCAACTGCAAAAGTGACAGTGGAAGATATTGATGATATTATCATGAGTAGCGTTGTTCCTAAAGTCAATTATTCATTTACAAGTTGTATTAAAAAATATTTACATAAAAATCCTATTATGATTGATTCTCAAACACAAACAGGAATTGATATTCAAATTGATAACCCTTCAGCTTTAGGTGCAGATCGTTTGGTTGATGCTGCTGGGGCTTATTATACTTATGGTGGTCCTTGCTTAATTGTTGACTTTGGTACAGCCACAACATATGATGTCATCACTGAAAACAAAGAATTCATTGGTGGAGCGACAGCTCCAGGTATTGGAATCTGTGCTACTGCTTTATCATCACAAGCAGCAAAATTGCCAGAAATCGAAATCTGTAAACCTAAATGCATTATTGGTAAAAATACAAGTCAAAGTATGCAAGCCGGTGTTGTCTTTGGATATATCGGTCTTACTGAATATATTATCAAAAAGATCAAAGAAGAATATGGTCAAGATCTAAAAGTCATCTCTACTGGTGGACTTGGTCGTATGATTACACATGAAACAGAATATATTGATATTTATGATCCCGATTTAACTTTTAAAGGTTTAAAAATCATTTACGATATCATTACAAAAAAATAATAATGAACATACTCCCTTAGCCCCGTGCTCATAAGGATGTTTTTAAGAATAATGGTGTAACCTCACGAATGAGGTTGCACCATTATTTATTTTATTATGTCTTCACCTTCATAAAACTTTTACAAATACAATTTGTTTACTTATTAAACTCATAGTGTCCTCAATCTTATAAAAATTAAAAAATATATTCTTATGTTATTTACATCTTGTTTATTGACATGATGAAATAACAGCAGTAACATGAATATGAATTCATATTCATATGGAGGTCGTTATGCCAAAACAAACATTTTATAATTTGAAAGAAGACAAAAGAAATTTAATCATCAATGAAAGTAAAAAGGAATTTGCAGAATATGGTTATTACAATTCCAAAATTCAACGTATTAGCACTAATAGTAAGATTCCTGTTGGAAGCTTCTATCAATACTTTAATGATCTAGATGATTTATTCTTTTATTTGATTGAATTATTAGCTAAGCGCAAGTTAGAAATCATTGAAGAATATTTAGATAAAGTTACAGAAAATTGTTTTAAAGAAAAACTTAAAGCCATATTTTTAGCAGGTATCGATTTTACAATTCATGAAGACAAAGCTTATGAATTATCTTGTGTACTTAATTCCTTAATAAAAGATCCTAATATGAGTGCAAAATATCAAAGTTTAATCAAAAATACACCAAACTTTTTTGAAGAACTTGTATTAGAAGGTATTCAAAACAAAGAAATTCGCAGTGATATGACTACTGAGTTATTCTCTATTATCTTCTTTAAGTTACATGAAGGGATTATATCTTATTTAGGTCTTTTAGAAGATAAAAACAAATTAGATGAAACCAAGTTAAATCGTTTAGTCGATTTAGAAATGAGTTTACTATTCAATGGTATTAAGGGGGAAAATAATGATTAAAGTTGAACATCTATCACATTCATATAATGATGATAATAATTATGCAGTTAAAGATATTTCTTTTCATGTCAAAAAAGGTGAAATTTTTGGTTTCTTAGGTCCATCTGGTGCAGGTAAAAGTACTACTCAAAATATCTTAACAGGTTTATTAGCTTTAAAAGAAGGCAAAGTTCTCGTTAATGGTATTGATATTAAAAAAGAAGATAAGAATCGATTTAATGAAATTGGAGTAAGTTTTGAACAAAGTAATTTATATTCTAAACTTTCGGCAATAGATAATCTAAAATACTACGCTGAATTATTTGATGTTGAGACAAGAAATCCTTTAGATTTAATTAAAAGCGTTGGTTTAGAAGGTAAAGAAAAGCTAAAAGTCAAGGAATATTCTAAAGGTATGAAACATCGGTTAACTTTCGCTCGCAGTTTGATCAATAACCCTAAATTATGGTTCTTAGACGAACCAACTACTGGTTTAGATCCAGCCATCTCTAGTTCGATTAAAGATATTATTCGTGAAGAAAATCAAAAAGGGACAACCGTTTTTTTAACGACTCACAATATGCAAATAGCTGAGGAATTATGCGATCGTGTAGCTTTTATCGTTGATGGTGAAATCAAACTCATTGATACACCCAAAAATCTAAAATTAAAATATGGTAAAAAAGAAGTTGATGTTGAATATCGTTTAGATAATCAAATCGTTAAGGAAAGTCTTAATTTATTAGATAAGGTCGCTATGGCTAGACTTAATGAGATTACTACAAATTACGAAGTGATTACAATGCATACTGCTGAAGCTAGTTTAGAAGAAATCTTTGTCAAGGTTACTGGAAAGGTTTTAAATCATGAAAATTATCAGTAATTATCTTAAAGAGATGAAGATTGCTACTTCTGGTTTTTATTTCTATATCGAATTAGTGGTTGCATTAATTATTATGTTGACTTTGGTTCTTGTCGTACCAATTGAATCAAATCATGTTGTTAAAGAAGTGATTTTTATGAATGTAGATGCAGTAAAATTTGAAGAACTAATGGATCAAAAAGTTGGTAAAGCCTATAATGAACGCGTTGAAGATTATACTTTTAAATTAAAACCAGCGACTTTAACTTATACTGATGAAAATGGTCAAGAAATCGTTAAAGTCTTTACAGATAAAAAGCAGATCGTAGCCAAATGTTATGAAACATATGATAGCTTAACTGGTAAACATAATAAGACTAAATACTTCGTTGATAATTTTGATGATATGTTAAGAATTGCTTATCAAAAGAAATATATTGCAACTGAAGCATGGTATGAAGGTGACTTAGATTATTATAATAATATTCTCTTTGGTTATGAAACTAACAAATATCAAAATGTTGTTAAGCTGGGGCATGGGACTCTTGATACTAAAATCATCTATCAAGAGATGCAAAACAATTCCAATAATCAAATAACTCTGGTTAATAAAGATACACTTAATAATCGTGAGGCTTATGTACCATTACTATTAGTTTTAGTTAATGGTTTATTAGGCATGTTAGTCATCACATCATATATTAGCGTTGATAGAAAAGAAAAGACTTTAGAAGCTCTAAAGGTAACGCCATTAAAAGTTAATAGTTATTTGATTAGTAAAATCCTGGTGAGTTTAACAACGATTATTATTTCTAGTCTCATCATCGTCTTTCCAATCTTCTTATTTAAAGTTAACTATATATTAGTATTACTAACAATTTTAAGTATGAGTCTAGTAACAGCGATGTTAGGTTTAATTGTTGGTTCTTACTTTAAAGACGTTAAAGATAGTTTTGGTGCTTATATGATTTTAGCTCTTTCATTGGTTTTACCTGTTTTAAATCAATTAGTACCAAGTTTTAATCCAAATTGGATTAAACTTATTCCAACTTATTACATGTTAGAAAGTATGAAAGAAGCTTTACTGGTTAATCCTGACTTCATTTTTATAGTAATGAGTGATTTAGTCATGTTATTGGTTAGTATTGTTTTATTTGCTTTCGCGAATAAACGCTATAAGAAAGTTTTGGTTTAGGAGGTTAAGATGAAGAAAATAATGAGTATTTTTAAACGTGATTTTAAAATTGCAAAGTCTGACCCATTAGCCTTATGGATTTTCTTAGCGCCGTTATTTTTTAGTTTGATTGTCACGCTTGTTGCACCAAAGATAAATGATACATCAGTTAATTTGGTTCTCGATAAAACAGTGAGTTCTGATTTTATTGTAAAAGCTAGTGAAATAGCTAATATCGATGTCTTGGACGATTTAGATGAAGTGAAGTCAAGAGTATTAAGACGTGATGAAGTTATTGGGATTACAAATATCGATGATAAATTAACTCTCGTTTTAGAAGGTAATGAATCTGGTGATACAGTTAAATTTGCTAATCTAACAATCAGTATGTATAACTTAGATTTGCTAGATATCGATAATATTGAGAGTCGTCTTAATTTCTATTCATTCAACGAAAAGATTCCATCTTTAAAACGCAGTTTATCAATCTCTGTAATATTGATGTGTACGGTCGTTGCAAGTATGATTATCGCTTTAGGATTAATTGATGAAAAAAATGATAACACCATCAAAGCAGCTGAAGTTACGCCAATGAGTATCACAAGTTATATCATTAGCAAAAGTATTATTGGAGTTATTTTACTATTTGTATCCTGTATTTTAAGTTTATTAATACTTGGTATGTTCGATATCAATTGGTTACATATGTTATTCTTAATTTTAAGTATTGGACTCCTTAGTATCATTATTAGCTTTGTGGTTGGGCTTGCAAGTAGTGATTTTATTGAAGCAGCTGCTAATATTAAAATCACTTTACTACCTATGGTTCTTGCAGTGTTAGTCATTGAATTAGCAAGTGAAAAATGGCAATTGACAATGTTTTGGAATCCATTCTATTATGCATATAAAGGC
>SAMEA104404106__coassemble_815_pt1 | contig 28227 bp, 20 predicted proteins | sample SAMEA104404106__metabat2_high_PE_001 | metagenome-assembled genome bin SAMEA104404106 (sample SAMEA104404106) | Balaenoptera acutorostrata
CAACGACACCACATTCATAGAAATAAGCCAAGTTACACGTTGCACGAGTATAGTGATGTTCAATGGCACGTTCATAATAATATCTGGCTTTTTCATAATCAACTTCACAACCAATTCCTGATTCATAACAATAAGCCAAATTACACATCGCCACATCATAATCACGTTTTGAAGCTTCTTGATAAATCTCAAAAGCTTTCTTTTCATCCACTTCAACACCAATACCTGATTCATAACAATAACCAACATTGGTAAAGGCTCTTAAGCTCCCTGCTTCTTTTCCTTGATTATACCATTGAAAAGCATCTTGAGGGCTGGCTTTACAACCAATACCATTTTCATAGAAATAACCCACAGTACACATCGATTCTTCATCACCCAAATCAGCACCTTTCATGGCATATTCAAAGGCCAATTCAGGTTGAGGATCACATCCAATACCATTTTCTAAATAATAAGTATATTTACGAATACCATAGATATAATCCATATCAGCTGTCTTTTTATATAAAGCCAATGCTGTTTCCATGTCTTCTGATTCAATCAAACGTCCATAAGCCAACATGGCACGTGGATAGTTGGCTTCAGCACTTTTTTTATAAAGATGTTTGGCTCTATCCAAATCTGGTTCAACACCAACACCCACTTCATAACAATATGCCAAATAACAATATGCTGGTGGATAATTACGATTGGCCGCTTCACGATACCAGAAAACAGCTTTTTGAGGATCTTTGGCTGTTCCAATCCCTGATTCATAACAACATCCTAGTTGTAATTGAGCAATTTCTAATCCACTTACAGCAGCTTCTAAATAATAATTCACAGCCTTCGCTGCATTTTGTTCAACGCCCAAACCATTTTCATAACAGTAACCCACACTGTATGTGGCTTGTGTGAAGTCTAATTTTGAAGCTTCTAAATAATTTTCAAAAGCCAACTTTTCATCAGCTTCTACACCACGACCAAAAGCATAACATTCTCCCACATAAAAAAGTGCTCTTGGATTTTGATGCATGGCTGCTTCATGGAAATAAGCAAACGCTCTTTTTTCATCCACTTCACAACCAATACCTTCATATAAACAAAAAGCATAATTACATAAAGCATGTTGATCACCTAATTTACCTGCACGTTCATAGTAATGAAGAGCTTTCTTTTGATCAACTTCTGTTGCCAGTCCCACTTCGTACATATATCCAAGGGAACATAATGATTCTGGATGTTGAAACTGTGCAGCTTTTTCAAAAAGTTCAAAAGCACGATATTCATCTTGAACCGTTTCATATCCATTCATAAACTTCAATCCCAAGTCAAACATATCTTGAGGAAGAAGTGGAGTCGGTGTATCATCGAAATGATCACACACCGACAACAAGCAAATATCCAAACCAACAATTTGGTTTTCTTTTTCTATACAATAATGTTCTTCCTCCTGATAAGGAGAACCAAGCAAAATTGGATAGTTCATGACATCATATTTATACATTGTCTCATAAAGGGCTTTTTCAAATGTCTCTTCTTGAACAGCCAAAGTTTTCACTTTCATCAAACAATACTGATCATCATAAGCACGTTCATCTTTTAAATACACCCACGCCATATCAGCATATTCCATGGCTATAAAATCTACTTTGTATCGATTAAAAAGAGGTTCATACATTTTTAATCTATTCATGAGGTCAAGCATTATTATCTCTCCTTAACGTATTATCGAATAGTCAATTCAGAAACAGTTTCTACCTGAGATTGGTCATGAACATATTTAAGTTCAACAGTATCCCCAGGTTTTAATAAAGGTAACCCTTCATTTAATGAAATTGGAGCAACAAATGATTTGCTTTGTCCTTCAATAGTAAAGTAGTAATGAGAGTTTCCATTCACAACAGCTTCTTGGATTCTTCCAATTTTACCTGTAATATCTTTTGTTTCAAAATCAACTTTTACTTTTCCATTTTCACTTAATAATTTATAGTATGCTTTTTCTGCTTCTGCCACACTATCACCGACAGAAACAATTTGATAATTTTCAACACTCACAAAAGCATATTTTTTCACTAAACCAGCACTATCTTTTAATGATAAGAAATATGTTGGTTGACCACCCGCATTGATTAAAATTGGGAAAGTCGCTTTGTATTTTAAGTTTTGAACTTTACCTTCTGCTGAAGACATTGCTGAGAATTCTTCGGCACCACTAATAGCGTAATATTTAGATTCCTTTGTACGTAAGTTCACCAAAGCAAAACCAACATTAGAGGCATCACTAGAAACAGAAGTTAAACCAGTATACAAATAAACATCATCATTTAAAGCAATATAATTATATCCATCAGTAGGTTTTAATACACCTTTTTGAGAGAAGATAGTATTCAAATAACCATTTGTATATTTTCCCCAGTTTTCTAATTGATGAATAACCATTTCAGCTGGATAAACTCTATCCACCCAAGTTGGGACTTTATCAATATCATAGTATTGATGTTCACCATTAATAGCGTTCACCATAATGGCACCTTTGACATCTTTACCACCAAAGAATCCAATATCGTAATCATAAACAGGAGCAATCCAATATGGATCCCCTTCATCATTAATTTCAAAAGTTGGTGTTTCAAACATCTTTGTAGGATAATGCATATGCACGTAACGATTAATATTTCTAAAGAATAAATCTGAATGAGAATATTTCATTCCTTCATCCAAACGTACAACTTCAGATTCTTGACTCACCATATCTACACGAATGTAAGCAGGTAGTCCATTACGATGGTTTGTAAACCATTTGATAAAATCACTATAAGAAATTGTTGTCACACGATAAGGTTTATCATTAAAATTAATTTGACCATATTCATCATCAACTTCAAATTGAGAAACATAATCAACAATTTCTCCCATCTTTCTATCCCCTAAACGTTGTGCACTGTCTTTATCAACAACAGGAATAGATTGATAATTCACTTTTTCATTATCTTTATAGAAATCTGCATCTTTATCCACATCTAATTGTTGTTGATAAGCAGATGCATGGAAGAATGGAGAACTTAAAAATTCTCCAACAAATAAATAAGCAGCTAACACAACAATGAGGACCATTCCTGCTTTACTCACTTTATCAAATTTTGCATTGAATGCACTTCTTAATAATGTAAACACACCAATCAAAATACCCAAATGGAAAATAAATTGAGGTGAACGCAAATGAATAGGAATCATCATTAAATATTGTGAAACAATAAAGATAATGAATGTAATCACGAAAGCTTTGATTGTTCCATATTTCTTAGGTGTTCTTTCAGTAAATGAATCTGTTTTATCTCTAAAAACCTGATCCACATTTTCAAAAAAATTATTCATAATATTTCTCCTTTAATTTTTCAATCAATTGTGGAAGTTGATCTAAACTTTGTAAAGTTGCGCCACTTGCAAAAGCATGTCCGCCACCACCAAAGGCTTGTGCAACTTCATGAATATCTGTTTGACGACTTCTTATACTCACACGATAATTATGGTCAGCAACATTTTCTGTTAAAGCCATCCAAATCTTAAATTCTTCAATATTTGCAAGAGTATTGACATATTGTGACCCTTGTTCTCTTGTCATATTTAAACCATCCAATGTTTCTTGAGAAAGATAATACCAAGCAATAGGTCCATCTTCTTCATAATGATTATAAATATATTTTGTGATTTCTAAATCAGCTTTCCTTTTAAGATACAATTGTTGATATAAAGCATCAATATGAATACCCATATCTAATAAATAGCTTGCTGCTTGGAAAGTCTTTTGTGTTGTTGAAGAATATAAAAAACGATTACTATCTCCAATAATTCCTAAATACAATGCTTCAGCAGCAACCTTAGGAATAACAATCCCTTCTTCTTGTAACAATAATGAGACAATTTCACAACAAGACGATGCACTTTCCACTTCTATATTGATATCTCCATAAGAATCACAAACCAAGTGATGATCAATCTTCACAATAAAATCACAAACAGAAAGATCGCCATCAATACGTTCATGATTGGCTGTATCTAAAACAAGTCCTACAGTTGAACCTTCTTTCAATTCTTCATTGTCTTGAGAAGGATAGAACTTTAACAAATCACTTGTCATTTCACCTTGCATAACAATATTTTTCTTTGGATATAATGATTTTAAAGTCCAATACAATCCCATTTGTGATCCAAATGCATCCAAATCAGGATTGACATGACGATACAAAACAATTTGATCATATTGACTTAAAAACTTTTCTCCTCTTTTCATAATTATCACCTTACTTATCTTATATAATCTTCATTTCACGATTGTGAACTCGTTTTATATTATATCATGACTTTATCTTTTTGAAAAAGAAAAAGCAAACATAACTGTTTGCTTATAATCCTAAAAGTCTTACTGTATCACGTGCTATCATCAATTCCTCATTTGTAGGAACAACCATAACTTTGATTTGAGAATATTGATGTGAAATCACACGAGGTTCTGGACCACGAATTGCATTTAACTGTTCATCTAAGAAAACACCAAACGCTCTTGAAACGTTATCAATAATCAAACGTCTTAAATAAGCTGCGTTTTCACCAACACCAGCAGTAAATGCAATAGCATCACAACCACCAAGTTCTCCATAATATTCACCGATATATTTAGAAACAATACGTGCATACAATAAACCAGTTAACAATGCACGTTCATCCCCTTCATTAAATAAGGCATTTTCAATATCACGTGAATCAGAAGAAATACCAGAGATTCCTAACATACCAGATTTTTTATTATAAATTTCTAACACTTCATCAGGTGTTTTATGTAATTTTTCACATAAGTAAGGCATGATAGAAGGATCAACGTCACCACAACGTGTACCCATCATAACCCCAGCCAAAGGTGTGAATCCCATTGATGTATCAATACAATGACCATTCAACACAGCAGAAATACTTGCTCCATTACCCAAATGACAAACAATAATACGAGATTCCTTTGGATGTCCTAACATTTCAATGACTTTTTCTGAAACATATTTATGACTTGTACCATGAGCACCATATTTTCTGACTTTTAAATCAGTGTAATATTCTAATGGTAAAGGATATAAATAACGTTCTTGATCCAATGTTTGATGGAATGCAGTATCAAATGTAAACACATGTCCAACATTTGGTAAAGCTTCTTTAAATGCACGATATCCAATCAAATGCGCTGGATTATGTAATGGTGCAAGTTCACAAAGTTCTTCAACTTTACTTACAACATCTTCATCAACAACAGCACTATCAGAAAAATATTCACCACCATGAACAATACGGTGACCAACAGCGTTAATTTCATCTAATTGTTGAACAACACCTTCATCAACCAATGCTTTTAAAAGCATATCAACAGCCACTTGATGGTCTTTGATAGGACAAGTTTTTGTCTTCTTTTCTCCATTATATTTAATCGTAAAGATTCCATCTTCTAAACCAATTCTTTCTACAATACCTGAAGTAATAACCTTTTCACTAGGCATTTCGAATAATTGAAATTTTAAAGATGAACTTCCTGCGTTAACAGCAATCACTTTTGTCATATAAATTCCCTCCTAAAAATACTAAGTACATAAGTATATTTTACAATAAATCAAAGCATAACACAATGAAAATTGTAAGCACTAACATTTTTTTCAAAAAAAGAAACTGTATCCACAAAGGATACAGTTTTATTAGAATAAATCATCTTCATCATCATTTTTATAATGATCATCAACCACAATAAATTTTGTTTGATCAATACAATCTTGAACCATTTTTTCAAAATCCCATTTTTCTTCAAAAGCTTGAGCTTTATAACTCTTAGGTTTTGTTGCAGGTTGTCTTGGTGTGAAGATTGTACAACAATCTTCATGAGGACGAATAGAAATATCATAAGTTCCAATTTTCTTTGCGACTTCAATAATTTCTAATTTATCCATACATGCAACCGGTCTTAAAATTGGCATATTTGTAACTTCATTGATACAAGACATACTGTCAAGTGTTTGAGAAGCCACTTGTCCTACACTTTCACCATTCACAATTGCCAAACAATGATTCTTCTTTGCCACACCTTCAGCAATTCTATACATCATACGACGCATCACTGTCATAGCATAGTTTTCTTCACAGTTTTCATAAACAGCAAGTTGTAATTCTGTAAAAGGCACCATATGTACAATAATTTTACCATGTGTGTATTGTCTTAAGACATTCACTAAATCTAATACTTTTTCTTTTGCTAAATCACTTGTATATGGTGGAGAAGCATAGTGAATACATTCTAAGTCGACTCCACGTTTTAAAGTCATATATCCAGCTACAGGTGAATCAATTCCCCCTGATAACATCAATAATGCTTTACCACCAATACCAACTGGATATCCTCCAGCTCCTAAAATAACATTATCCATCACGTAAGTGAATTCTTTTCTTAATTCCACTTTGATTAAAATATCTGGATGATGAACATCTACTTTTAAATCTTTTGTTGTATGATGGAAAATATGCCCAGCAATTGCCACATTAATATCATGGGATTGCATAGGAAATTCTTTATCATTACGTTTTGTATCGACTTTGAAAGTATGCCCTTCATTTTTTTCAATCACTTCTAAACATGCTTCTTTAATAACTTCTAAATCACTCACCATTTTATAACATAGTGAAAAAGAATGAATACCAAAAACAGTTTTTAATTTTTCACTGACTGCTTTTGCATCTTCTCCATTTAATAAAATATACATACGATCATAAGACAATTCATATTTTAAAGCAGGAAAACCAGCTAAAATTTCTTTTGTATTATGACATAATTTTCTAATAAATAATTTTCTATTTTTTCCTTTTGTCGTTAATTCACCAAAACGCACCAAGATATGACTACATTCCATATTTTTACCTCTGTTTCTTAATTGTCTTTAAAACGTCATCCAAATGAGAAATAAACTCCTTTAACTGTTCCATTGTTGTTAAATGAGAAAAACTAATACGAATAGCACTCTTTCCTCTTTCCAAAGAAACATGCATAGCTTGTAATGTATGAGAAACATCACTACCACGAGAAGCACAAGTACTCTTAGTCGAAACATAACATCCTTTACTTTCTAAAGCATGTAAAATCACTTCTGGCTTATATCCTAGACATGAAAAATTCAAGATATAAGGAGAACTGTTTTCCACCGGTGTGTTAATAACAACATCCTCAAAATGAGATAACTGATCTCTTACATAACGATTCAATTCTTTGACATAAGCATATTTTTCTTCACGTTTATCTAGAGCCAAACGCAATGTTTTGGCAAACATTGTATGTGTTGCCGTATTAGACGTTCCACCTCTTAAACCCGATTCCTGTTGACCACCATTGATCAAAGGCACAATGCTTGTATTTTCACGTTTAAAAAGCAAGCCACTGCCTTTTAACCCATAAATCTTATGAGCAGAAAAACTTGCCAAATCTACAAAAGACAAATCAATTGGCAATTTTCCTAAAGCTTGAACCATATCTACATGGAATTTTGTTTTTGGATTCTTTCTTTTGATCATATGAGAAATCTCTTCAATAGGATTCACCATTCCTACTTCATTATTCACATACATAATAGACACAAGAATCGTATCATCTCTTATTTTATCTTCCAATTCCTTTAAATCCAATGTCCCATTTTCATCCACAGAAATAAAATCCACATCAAAACCAAACACATCTCTCAGTTGTAAACAAGTATTATGAACACTTGAATGTTCTACAGAAGAAGTAATAATATGCTTCCCTCTATTTTGGTATTGAAAAGCACATCCTTTAATAGCTGTATTATTAGATTCACTTGCTCCACTGGTAAAAAAGATTTCATTATCTTTCACTTGAAGCATTTTCGCAATTAAAGTTCTTGATTTTTCCATCAATCCATTGGCTTCTAAACCAAGAGAATATAAAGAATCTCCATTTGCAAAATGTTTTTCTAATAATGAATGATATGTTTTATTCACATCTTCATTCAATGGTGTTGTCGATACATAATCCAAATAAATCATACAAAACCTCCATATATAATATAAATATATAACATTTTTTGACAAAAAATACCACTAAAAAAGTCCATTAAATGGACTTTTCATTCGATTTTTTAATTAATTTCTCATAAGACCCAGGTTGAATTTTTTCAATAATGTCAACTGCAGTTGATAAAGCCTTTGTATATTCACCATTTCTAAACAAGACTTCTGCTTTTGTTAATTCAGTATTCACTTCTAAGAAAGTTGAACGATAACGATTTCCAAACACAATCGCTTCTTCTACCATTTCTGCAGTGACAATCAAATTATGAACATTGTCATAAAGTTTATAGATCACATCTCTGGCATCATTCACTTTTTCAGACAATACACTGAGATCCACTGGTCTATTCATACGATAAGCTTGAATATGAGCTGCCTTATCATAAGAATCTTGAATATAATCTTTATAAGATTCATTGATCATTGGCAAATGTTTATTTTTAATTTCAGACTTAATTTCTAGTAAAACAATATTAATATTTTCTAATTCATCAATGGCACGTTGTTCTTGTAAATCAAGTTCATTTCTAAATTTTGCAAAAGCATCTAAATATTCTTGATGAACACTGGCTCTTTGATGCATAGAATCAATCTTCACATTCATTTGTGTATAAGCAAATTCAGAAGACTTCATTTCTTCTTCTAATTCATATGATTCACGTAAGATTTCATCAAATTCTTCATAATGTTCTTCTAAATCCACATCATTATCAATCATATATAAACTATGAATACGATTATAATCAATTAATGATTGTTTGTATTCATCATAGATAGATGTTATTAATTCATAACATGCTGTCCATTTTTCTTTAAATTCATTATAAGATTTCTTTTCATTTTCTAAGTCAGCATATAATTTATCTAAACTTTCTGCAAGAGTCGCAAGAATATCTCCCATATCATCAAGTTCTAAGCGAGAAATATGTTGCACAGAATCTTCAAGTGTTGTTTCTACAAGTTGAATACGACTAGGCACTTCTAATTGATTCAAAGCATAAATATCATCTGGCATGCTTTCTACCATGGCATGTACTGCATCTAATTTTTTAGGTAGATATTGACGGACAACCGCAATATAATCAGGTAAATTCTTTAATTGTTCTTCAATCCATTCTACTTTTTCACGAATAGAATCAGTAAAAGTATGTGCATCTTCAAATTGTTGGTGATTCATTAATGTTTCTAATTCCACGAAAGAATCATCAACTTCATTAAAGATTTTTTGAATACCTGGTACAAATTGTTCCACTTTATAACGCATCTTTTCATAATTATCTAATAATTGACGATAACGTTCTTTCACTTTAATAATTTGAACACGTCTGACATTTTCTATTTCTGTAATCTTTTCAATCTTTTCTAATAAAGCTTGGGAATCTTTTTCATATCGATCCACCATTTCATTCAATTGTGACATCTTTTTAGAAATTTTCTTTAATTTACCATAGAACAATTGTTCATCCACTTCATTAACAAAAACTGCAAGTTCATTCTTTTGAAAATCAGATATGGCTTCATATTCTTTAGAATATTGTTCATATTGTTCAACAACATCTGGCATATTTTTAGAAATACTTTGAACTCTGCCAAGTCGATATTGTAATGGCATTGATTTCACTGCATTCATATGGTTTTCTACTTCTACAATAGCTTTACGATATTTCTTTAATCGAAAACTTCTATAAACAAAAAACAGAAGAATAAGCACAAAAATACCTATACCTATAAGTACTAAGTTTTTCATTCCAATCATATTTATATATTTGTTTAATTCTGCCACAAAAATCAATCCCTTCTCTACATATAGAATTATTTTATCACATTTTTTCATATATTTCACCATATAATCTTATAAAGCCATAAAATTAACCTTAAAACAAAAAGAAAAGGTATCTCTTTGCCTTCTGGCAATGAGATACCCATACAAACAATAAACTATTAAGCAAGTCTGTTGTAGTATTCTACGATTAATGCTTCGTTGATTTCTTGGTTTAATTCAGATCTTTCAGGTAATCTTACGAATTTACCTTCCATTTTTTCTGCATCAACTTCAACAAATCCAGGAACATGAGTTTGTGAAGCTAAAGATGTTTTGATGATGTCTAATGATTGAGATTTTTCTCTTACAGCAACAACATCTCCTACTTTAACTTGTGCAGATGGGATATCTGTTTTAATTCCGTTTAATAAGATATGACCATGGTTTACTAATTGTCTAGCTTGTCTTCTTGTTGAAGCATAACCTAATCTGTAAACAACGTTGTCTAATCTTGATTCTAATAAACAGAAGAAGTTATAACCTGTAACTCCTGCCATTTTACTTGCTCTAAAGAAAGTATTACGGAATTGTTTTTCGTTAACACCATACATATGTCTTACTTTTTGTTTTTCAGCTAATTGTAATCCATATTCAGTTGGTTTCTTTCTTTTTTGTCCGTGTTGACCTGGTGCATAAGGTCTTCTTGATAATTCTTTTCCAGTTTCTAATGTTGAGAATCCTAAACGTCTAGATTTTCTCCATTGTGGTCCTGTATAACGTGCCATTTTCTTTTCCTCCTATTGTTTTATTGGCTTAAAACAATAACATTCATAGATATATACGGTTGTGTTTATACTAAGTATTTCTCAAAGCAGCTTGATACTTTACATCCTATTGTTATAAACGCAATATCCCTACACTCTACGTGCTGCTATTATTTATTGCACTCGTATATTATACCAATAATATATCAATTGTCAATCGTTTTTTATTGATTATATGTACATTTTTTACATTAAAAATCGAAGCCAACTGACAAATATTTTCATAATCATAAGTTGTATTTTTTTCATCATAGGCATCTTTTGAACAGATTGTCCTTCTTCAAGATCATAACAATCTTCATCAATGACTTTTAAAGCATCCTCTTCATAAGCCATCATCTTTTCTCTTAATTCATCATTCACTTCTTCACTATCAATAACAACCATCATTTCTGTATCAATATAAGTACTTCTCATATCCCAGTTAAAGGAACCAATAGCACTGATATGATCATCGATAGTAAAGCATTTTCCATGATAAGAGACGCCTCCATCATATTCTAAAATATTTAATCCCAAATCTAGTAAATCCTCTTTATGCATATCATAATCCATCGCACCAAAAGGATTTCCGTTGTTCACAACCGAATTGGTCATCATTACTGTATGAGGAACATTTTGACAAATATGAGCAATTTGTTCATTCATATAGTCATTAGAAATAATATAAGGTGTATGGAACATCACATTGTCTTTGGCTTGTGACATTAATTCTGTCATCGCATAAAAAACAACAGGTTCTTTTGCATAACGATGAATAGGATTGGTCACAATTTCTACATGTTGTGTTGGTGATGTCATCTTTTGATAATCGACATCATCAAACCAATCATCATGATTTTGTTGTAATTGAAGATAACGTTCATTTAAGATTTGTGATGCTTCTTGAATATCTTTATCTTCTTTTAAAGTCACATCATCTTTATAAAGTTCACAATAAGGCAACTCCCAAATCTCTTCAAAATAATCCACAACTTGATTTAAAGAACTGCCTGAATGATTGTCTTTTTGATAAACAAGCATGTCCCAGTCATAATTTTTATATCCTTGATGATCACCTAAGAAATAATCGTAAGTATTACGTCCACCAAGTACATAAACATCGTCATCAACAACCAAATATTTGTCATGCATTCTTCCCATAAAACGCCATGGCATCAGTGGATTGATAGGATTATATACTTTAAATTCAGCATTTTCATGAGAAGCTAACGCTGTAAAATAATCATTCCCAGGTAAATGCAAAGTCGCTGCCATACCATCCACCAAAACTGAGACTTTGACCCCACGATTGGCCGCTTGTAATAAAGCAGCCAAAACATCCATTCCACTTTCATCACTTTTAAATTCAAAAGTCGACAAAAGAATACGTTCTTTAGCATGATCAATCATACGTATTCTTTCTCTTAAAGCATCACCATTATTTTCTAAAACACAAGCACGTTCATAACCTCTTTGATCACTTGTCCATTGTTTAGTTTGAATAGATTCCTGTGTAGTTGTAGTAATATCTGGTTGTCTTACAAAAGGGACAACAGATCCTACACCCATATACAAGGCAATCACTACAATGATAATGCCTATTTTCTTTACAATCTTTTTCATAAGCTATCCTTCTTTACTTTCTTTATATGAAGAAGAATATTTTCTCTTTCGATAAGGAATAAAACGATTTACGAATTTTCCTTTCCCTTTATTTTTAATATAGAAAAATCCAAATACAGAGAAAACAAATGCTCCTATGAAATTGACAATCAAGTCCATCATTGTATCAATCAAACCAATATCCAAGTATCCACCAAGTCCTAATGGTTGACCATTAACAATAACGTCTGTAATTCCAGCAATTTCGATTGGAATATTACTCATTGTAGGATCAAGTGTTACAGAACGGATTGTATGAATAATAGTGTCTTTTTGCATATCCAATCCCATAAAACGGTCCATACCAAATTCAAAGAATTCCCATGCAACACCAATTGTCATAGAAAAACAAAAAGCAACAATGGCTACAAACAAAGGAGACATCTTGAATTGAAGACGTTCATCATTATTAAGGAGTTCAACAAGTGAAAAACCAATCGCCGCTGCTAAGAAACCATTGAGTGTATGAAGAATGGTATCCCACATTGGAAATATAATATAAAATGATTGAATTTCACCAAGTATTTCTGCACTAAAAATAAACAACAAGATAATAATTTCTAATGTAGAAGGCAGTTCTATTTTAAAAACCACTTGTGTAAAACTTGGAACAATAAATAAAATTAAAGTCAATACACATAGAAAAGCATTTTCATAATTTCTATTGATGATTTGTAAAATCATCATTAATATAACGAGCGTTCTTAACATGACATAAACAACAAAACTGGCTTTGTTCTGTCTTATTTCTTTTTTAATATCCTCTTTAGGTATACGTAATTTCTTCATCATAAATTCTCCTTTTAAGACACATAAGCATCAATATAACCAAAGCGTATTAACTTTATATGAATTTTTATTTATAATTTATACCTAGAGTATAGCATATTTTCATATCGAACTTAAGTTTTTCACACTTGAATCACAAATAAGCTTTGGTATGTATTGACATTGCCATCCCATTCATTTATAACAACATTAACAGTATTTTAAGAGGGGGATGTATGAATGGAACTTAATCATAGTATTTTAGAAGGACGTATGTTCCCTGCACTCACTCGTTTTACTCTTCCCATTCTTCTTTCACTGATCTTACAAGCACTCTATGGTGCTGTGGATTTATGGATGGTTAGCCAATTTGCAACGCAAGCAGATATCTCTGCTGTATCTACAGGTAGTCAAACCATCATGATTACAAATGGGATTGTTACTGGTCTTTCTATGGGAACAACTATTTTGTTAGGACAAGCCATTGGACAAAGAAATCATCAAAAGAGTGCTCATATTATGGGAACAAGTTTATGGATATTCTTTTGGTTTGGTATCGCTTTATCATTATTCCTTACATTTGGTTCACCATTTATTGCTCATTTATTCAATGTGCCAGCCAAAGCCTTTGAACCCACAACACATTATATTTCTATTTGTGGTCTAGGAACATTGTTTATGGTGGGATTTAATATATTAAGTAGTATTTTTTATGGTATAGGAGATTCAAAGACACCCTTACTTTTTGTAGGTATTGCCTGTGTGTTCAATATTATTGGTGACTATCTTCTTGTTCACCATTTCCATTTAGGAGCATCAGGTACAGCCATTGCCACTATACTTGCTCAAGCACTGAGTGTGATCTATTCTCTTTGCGTGATTCAAAAGAAACTTCCTTTTGCCTTTCACAAACAAGATTGTCATTTCTACTTACCCTATGCTTTGGCAATATTAAAACTCGGAACACCTATCGCCTTTTTACGTATGTGCAATGAAATGTCTTACTTATTTATTATAGGATTTGTCAATACACTTGGTGTTGTCAGTTCAGCTGGTGTAGGTATCGCTGAAAAACTTGTTATGTTTATTTTATTGATCCCTACAGCATATATGTCTTCTATTTCCACATTCGTCGCACAAAACATGGGAGCCAATCAACCTCAACGTGCCAAGAATGCCTTATGGACAGGGATGAAAACATCAGCCATTGTTGGTTCCATCCTGGCTTATACGTCTTTTTTCCATGGTGATTTCATGTCACAATTCTTTGTCAAAGACCTGGCTGTGATTGAAGCCTCAGCCCAATTTTTAAAAGCCACATCATTAGAATGTCTCTTCTTTTCACTGGCATGTTGTTTTGATGGCTATTTCAACGGAATCGAGCATACACGCTTTGTGATGATTCAAGGCATCGTTGCTGCTTTATGTGTACGTATTCCCTATGCATACTTTGCCAGTCTTCAACCCCATCCTCAATTATTCAACATTGGTTTATCTACTGCCTTTGCTGCATTCTTCATGTTAGTGATGGGAACACTCTATTATCAACATATAAAAAAGCAAGAACCTTAAACATTGTTTAAGGTTCTTTTTTTGTATTAAAACTCTTTTTTCAAAACAGACATACTCATCACACATAACATAAGCCACATAACAGCATCACTAGAATCCCCTGTTTGTACAATTTTCTTTGATTTATCTTGTCCAATGACTTTCACTTCTACAGGATCATCATACATTTCTACAGACATTCCATTTTTCATTTCAAACACAATATCTTGTGCTTTTTGATAACCTTTAGGCGCTTCCAATTCTTTTAAAGTATAAGTTTTTCCTTCTACCAAATAATGAACGATATGTGCTTTTCCATCACTGGTCCATTCATCCACTACATGTCCTTGTTCATCATATAATGCAAGGTGTGCACCTGTTAAAGCTTCTTTTGTTTTCTTATCTAATTTATAAAACTCAATATCTGTTGGTGTATTCACAACATCAATACTTATTGTTTCTAAATCTTTGTCAATCTTGACTTCATATTCATCATCATGAACAATATATCCATCGACTTGTTGACTTTCTTTCACAATATAATTTCCATAATTTAATAATGAAGACAAAGCTATTCCTTCATCATTTGTTTTCATTGATGAAACTTTATGACCAACTTGATCATAAATATCAAAAACAATGCCTTCTCTTTTGACATTTTCATGAGTAAGAGCATCTTTCTTTATCACTTGAATTTGTCCTTGTTTCCATTCATTACATAATTCAAAAGAAGCTGTTTTATTTGCTTCAATAGACACCTTATAAATACCATCATCTCTTCTTAAATGTTCAGGAACACTTGTTTCTTGAACATAAACATATCCTTCTTTGACATGTTTGAGATGAATACGTCCTTCTTGATCTGTCTTAAAAGTTCCAATAGGTTTAGACATATCTAAATGATAAGACACCCTAAAAGAGACATCTTTCACGAAATTCCCTAATGAATCTTTCTTAATAATATCTAAATCTCCTTCATCCACCCAATTGACTACAAAACCATCACTGATTGTTTTTGATTTGCCTTGCACAATATAAGCCAAATCTTGTTGTGATTGTTTGTTATTCTTTAATACAACAGCTTCATATTCAGGAACAGTGCCTTTAACTTTTCCTGTCTTATATGTCCCTGTTACAAATAAAGGTGCTTCAAAATAAAAAGACTCCCCACCATGAAGAGTCACTGTTTTTCGATAAGCTTTCTTTCCTTTATAAACAACAATGTCTTGAGGAAGTTGTAATGTTACAGTATTATGACCATTCATTTTTAATAAAGGTGTGACTTGTTTTTCACCTTTTATCATGGCATTCACTTCTTGATGACTAAAAGAGAAACGAGGATCAGGCATCTTTTGATGATCAATATAATCTAAGAAATCATCCACACCCAACTCCTTGTTTCCTTGATTCTTACCACCTACAGAATCCCATCCTGCATAAATCACAGATAAACCTAGTGAAGTCACAACAATACCATTGTTCTTACTTTTAAATCCTTTCCATGGTTGAACACCATCATAACCATAATACAAAGCTTTCAATAATCTTTCATTCTTATTCACTGAAGATGTAAAATGAGAGCCATTAGGAGGTGTTAATTTATGGTGTTCCAAACAAAAAGCACGTTTCCCATCGACTCTAAAATCACCAACTGTTGCATCTCCATATTGCCCTCTTTCATCATAAATTTTTCCCTTATATTCATAATGACTATAAGCAAATACTGAACTCATTTGAGATAAAACCAATATTAAAGACATACATACTGATAAACATACTTGTAACCATTTTTTCATTTCTTTCTTCTCCTTTTCTTTAAAAAATAGTTAAGCAATGTAAATCCCTATCACCCCCTTTCCAATAAAAAAAGATGGACAAGTCCATCTTTGGATTGATGTATAAAAAAAGATGGCATAAGCCATCCTTTTTATTATTTTACAACGATATTTACAATTTTGTTTTTAACAACAATAACTTTGACAATTGTTTTGCCTTCAGTATGCATTTTTACATTGTCTTGAGCTAATGCTGTATCTTGAACAACTTGATTGTCTTCATCTTTATTAACAGTAATCTTAGCACGCATTTTTCCATTAACTTGTACTGCCATTTCAATTGTTGTTTGTTCTAACATCTTTTCATCATATGTTGGCCATGATGCATAAGCAATAGATTCATTATGTCCTAATAATTCCCACATTTCTTCACAAACATGAGGAGCAATTGGACTTAACATTTTCACTAAGTTTTCTGCATATTCACGATAAACAGTTTTTGCTTTATAAGCTTCATTAACAAAAATCATCATTTGAGAAATAGCTGTATTGAATCCTAATGTTTCATAATCATTAGTGACTTTCTTTACTGTTTGATGATAAATAAAGTCTAATGAATGATCATTGTCATCTGATAATTTATCAGATTCAACAACCAAACGATAAACACGATCCAACCAACGTCTTGCTCCATCAACACCATTATCATTCCATGGTTTGCTGGCTTCAAGAGGTCCCATAAACATTTCATAGACACGTAATGTATCTGCACCATATTCATAAACAATATCATCAGGATTAATAACGTTTCCTTTAGATTTACTCATCTTTTCACCATTTTCACCTAAAATCATACCTTGATGATATAATTTTTGGAATGGTTCAGGATTTGATAAATATCCTTTGTCATATAAATAACGGTTCCACATACGAGAATATAATAAATGTCCAACGGCATGTTCAGGTCCACCTACATATAAATCAACCGGTAACCAATGATCTAATAATTTTCTATCAGCGATTTCTTTATCATTACGTGGATCAATATATCGCATATAGTACCAGCTACTTCCAGCACTACCTGGCATTGTACTTGTTTCACGTTTTCCTTGTTTTCCATCAATAGTCACATTCACCCAATCTGTTGCTTTATCCAATGGAGAAGCTCCAGTTTTTGATGGTGAATAATCTTCTAATGGAGGTAAGATTAATGGCAATTCATCGTCAGATAAGACAACTGTAGATCCATCATCAAAATGAACCATAGGAATAGGTTCTCCCCAATATCTTTGTCTTGCAAAGATCCATTCTCTTAAACGATAATTAATTTTCTTTTGACCACAATGATGTTCATCCAACCATTGAATCATTGTTTGAATAGCGTCTTCTTTATTCATTCCATTTAAGAAATCAGAATTAATATGAAGACCATCTTCAGTCCATGCTTCTTCTTCAACATTTCCACCTTCTAATACAGGAATGATTTCTAATCCAAATGTTTTTGCAAAAGCATAGTCTCTTTCATCATGAGCAGGAACAGCCATGATTGCTCCAGTACCATATCCAGCAAGAACATAATCTGAAATCCAAATAGGAATACGTTTTTGATTGACTGGATTAATAGCGTAAGCTCCAGTAAAGACACCTGTTTTGTCTTTATTTAATTCAGTACGTTCTAATTCAGATTTCGTTGCACATACTTTTACATAAGCATCAATAGCTTCTTTTTGTTCAGGTGTTGTAATTTTTTCAATTAATTCATGTTCTGGTGCTAATACACAGTAAGTTGCTCCAAATAAAGTATCACAACGTGTTGTAAAGACAGTAAATTCATAATCAGTATGATCAATTTTAAATTGAACATGAGCACCAATAGATTTACCAATCCAGTTTCTTTGAATTTCTTTTGTTGATTCAGGCCAATCCAAATCATTTAAACCATCTAATAATTTTTCTGCATAAGAAGGAATATCAATAACCCATTGTCTCATATTTTTTCTAACAACTGGGAATCCTCCACGTTCACTCTTACCATCAATGATTTCATCATTTGCTAAAACTGTACCTAATTCTTCACACCAGTTAACAGGAATATCAACATTTTTAGCCAATCCATCATTGTATAATTGTTTAAAAATCCATTGTGTCCATTTGTAATATTGTGGATCACAAGTAGAAATAGATTTATCCCAATCAAATGAGAAACCTAACATTTTTAATTGTTTTGTAAATGTATCAATATTTTTTAATGTAAATCCTTCAGGATGATTTCCTGTTTTGATTGCATATTGTTCAGCAGGTAAACCAAATGAATCAAATCCCATTGGATGTAATACATTAAATCCTTGCATTCTTTTCATACGAGACATAATATCTGTCGCAGTATAACCTTCAGGATGTCCTACATGTAAACCTTGTCCTGATGGATATGGGAACATATCCAATGCATAATATTTTGGCTTAGAGAAATCCCAAACATCTGTTTCAAATGTATGATGATCATCCCAATATTTTTGCCATTTTTGTTCAACTTTTCTATGATCAAATGCCATATTTCTTCCTCCTTAAAATAAAAAAAGTCCTCCCTCTCTAAGGACGACATTATCGCGTTACCACCTTAGTTCATGACTTTCATCATGCCCTCATCGCATTAACGCAGCATCACGTTCAAGACTACTCTTGTTCATCTTGACATCTCCAAGGTGAGTTCACTATAATCCTTTACTTGTTTCCACCACCCACAAGTTCTCTATGAAAAGTCTTATAATTACTAGTCCTCTTCTATGATTTTATACATTGAACATTATATCATATGTCTCATGAATTTCAATGTCTTTTTCTTATTCACGATTCAAAAGATTCACAATATTCACTTTACAAATATAAAGACTCGGAATTGCTAATGCAAAAGCAACCAAAACAAAAGAAAAAATAAACACACCAACAACCAATTCTAGTTCAAAGACAGCCACTTGTATAGAAATCAATAAGATATGATTCAAGACATATTGAACACCTTGTAATAAAGACATATAAAGACAAAGACCTAAGACAAAAGCCATAATCAAGACACAAAAGGCTTCACAACATATCATCTTCAGTAAAGACCAAGAGGAAGCTCCAAAGCATTTCATAATCGCCAAATCTTTCTTCTTTTGATAAACATTCAAAAACATCACTTCACCCATCAAAAATAAAGATGACATCATTGTTAATAAAGAAAAAGCTGACAAGATAATTCTTAATTTGATCATTATTGTTGATACATGTTTTAATGTTGATTTCCCCACTTCTAAATAATCAAATTGAGGATATTTTTGTTTTAATGATTTAAACATCTTTGTGCGATTAACATCTTTTTCAACATAGATAATCCCCAGATGACTTGATAATTCTTGAGACTCTAAATCAAAAGCTTCTTGCAATAAGATATTGGTTCCTTGAGGATAAGTATAGATTGTTTCAAGTTGTGAAGATTGTGTTGTCATACCAACAATCTTATAAGAAATAGATTTGATGTCATCCTTATATTTATACCACGCATACAATGTGCGACCTAGGAGTTCTTTAGGATCATGTCCTTGTGATAAATGCATAGCTGTTGTATAGGATAATAACAATTCATTATTGGCTTGAGGATACGTTCCACAATGTAATGGCAAATCTTTATAAGGCAATGTATCTTGACCAATAAACAATGTTTGACTTTCTTGATATCTGTCTTGATGAAAACCCACTCCTAAACATTCCATATCATCCAAATACAAATGTCCTTGAACAATTCCTTCTTGTAAAGTCAGTTGATTGATATCATCAACTGTCAATGTTTGATGATCATGTCTTTGAAAACTTAAACCAGAAGGAGGCATTAAAGCATAGACATAATCTTTCACATATTTTTCTACACTCAAACTGAGTGACAATGTCAACAATATGCATACAATTGACAACATCAATCCAACAACCATTTCCATAAAACGAACCTTATGTGTACGAAGTGAAGAAAGAGCCAAACGAAAGCAAGGAAAAGCATAACGTTTTGCCCTTTGACTAGGTACAAGTTGATAAACTTGAGGATGAGACAACACATGATGAGAAACAATTTCTCCATCTTGCATTTCATATATTTCATCACAGAATTCATGCAATAAGGCTTCATCATGGGAGACCACAATAACAAGCTTAGTCATAGCGTCTTCTTTCAATTGTTGCATCAATTCACGCGCAGACTTTGGATCCAATGACCCCGTTGGTTCATCGCATAACAAAAGATCATAAGAACTTGTTTGTGCACGCATATAGGAAAGCTTTTGTCTTTGTCCCCAAGACAAAGCCTTGATGGTTTGAGGAAAGCACTCTCCTCGGTCATGTCTTAAACGTCCTGCTTTAAAGAAGCGTGATAAATGGATATTGTGTTTTAAAGACAACCAAGGAATCAAATGAAATTGCTGAAATAAAAAACAGACATGTTTTTGAGAATAAAACAATAAGCGTTTGATAGAACGTCCTTGATATTCTACTCTTCCTGTATACTGACGATCAATCCCTCCTATAATATGTAACAATGTACTTTTCCCACAACCTGAAGGACCACTGATTCCTATCATTCCTTGTAAAGGACATTCCATTGAAATATCTTTTAAAACTTTATGATACTGGTATCTTTTACCCACATGTTTCAAAACAAGCATTTTATTCCTCCCTTAAAACATCCATGACCTTTTGTTTTAACATATGTTTTGAATTCTTCATAAAACAGAAAAAAGACAATCCAAAATACATAAGAAAAACAACAAGGAACACATCATAACGACTTCCACATATTACAGGAAGTCGCAAAGAAAAATACACACTCTTTTCTATCATCACAACATCATTAAAATAATAATAGAGTAAAGAAAACAAACAAATTCCTCCCACACTCATACCTAAGGCATATAAAAAAGCTTCAGACAGACTCAATGAAAAATATCTTTTCGATGTTAATCCCAAAGACAACAAATAGGCAATATCATGTTCTCGTTCTAAATAAATCACCGATTCAACAATCATAATAAAAAGAATAGAAATCAACACACTTAATCCTATAAAAATCATTCCCACGCCCTTTAATAAACTGAGTAAAGATTGTACTTGTTGTTGATTTTCAATAACTTCACTATAAACATAATAATCCTTCATTAAAGAAGAATAGACATCTTTGGTTTTAGAAGGTTGAGTTTCAATCACCATTCTTTGTTGATCTTGTAAGAAAAAAGAATTCACATCATCAAGCAAGACATAAGCCTTCTTTTCTTGAAAAGAAAAAAGATTATCTTTCACAATCCCTACAACCATATATTCTTGATTTTGCATCACCACTTTTTGTCCTATTCGCTGATGACATTGTTCATTCACAAGAATTTCATGTTTTTGCTGAGGCAAGCGTCCTTCTTTTAACACAATATGTTTTGTCGACTTTGGTAAGATATCCACATGGTAATCATCACTAAGAGATTCCAGGGAATAATCATAATAGGAACGTACAATATCTTCACTTTTTAATAATTGTTCAAAAGCTTCATGTGTCTTTTTTTCAATAGTCATCACATGAGCATGAACATCTTGTTTTAATAATTGATGTGATTCATGAATCACACCACAAAGACCACAAACAAATAAGAGAAAACAAGTCATAATCAACCATTGAAAGACAAAAAGAAAAGACAATTTGTATCTTTGATGCCAAAATTGTCTTAAAGGATAGGCCAACATTAAACGATGTTTTTTGTTAGGAACAGATAATGCACATGTTCGCTGACAAGTGATTGTTCCTAGAAGTTTCCCAGATTCTAAAGTCAAGACATCATCACAATAAAGACTGAGTAAGTCTTGTTCATGAGAAACAACAATGACAAGTGCCTTTAAAGAAATGTCTTTTAATATTTTCATGACTTCATGACTCTGTTTCCAATGTAATGGACCTGTAGGTTCATCACATAAAATAATATCAGCATCTTTTAGTAATGCTTTGATGATGGACATGCGTTTGACTTGTCCTCCTGAGAGTTCATGAGGATAACGTTCTAACAAAGTATCCATTTCTAAACAACGACAATAAGAGTGTAAACTCTTATTTTGATAAGCATGACTGGAAATTAAAGAAGGGAGAACGATATTTTCTTTTACAGTCATACTGGCAATATAATCATGATTTTGCATAACAAAGGCAATATGATTTTGGATAAAATCTTGAGGATTTTCAATCGGTTGATGATGATAATCAATCTTCCCTTCATAATCACGATCCAACATTCCTATAATAGATAAAAGTGTACTTTTTCCACATCCACTTTTTCCTTGAATACCAATGAGTCCACAATCAGGAAAGACAACGGAGATATTGTTTAATACAGTATGTTCTTCATATTTCTTGAAAATATTTTTTAGTTCTAACATTATAAACTCCTTTATGTTATAATTATCGCGGTGATTTTAATGAACAAATTTATTTATTCTGATGATAACAAACGTTATCATACATACAATTATTATCTAAAACATAAATACCATCATAAAATTGCAAAAGTCTCTTTAAATGCAGGGTTTACATGCCCTAATCGCGATGGAACATGTGCAAAAGGTGGTTGTATTTTTTGTTCTCCAAATGGATCTGGAGATTATGCAGGAAATGTCTATGATTCCTTGCAAAAACAATTTGAAGATGTATCTCAAGTCATGAAAAGAAAATGGCCTGATTGTCAATATATTGCTTATTTTCAAGCCAATACCAACACTCATGCACCATTAGATCGTTTGAAGAAAACTTTTGAACCTTTCATTGGTAAAAAAGATGTTGTGGCTTTAGCGATTGCTACAAGACCGGACTGTTTAAGTGAAGAAATCTGTGATTATCTCTATGAATTATCACAAAAATGTGATCTCTATATTGAACTAGGTTTACAAACCATTCATGATCATACAGGAAAACTCATCAATCGTGGACATGATTATCAAACATTTGTTGAAGGTGTTCAACGTTTAAGACAAAGAAATTTACATGTCTGTGTCCATATTATTAATGGTCTACCTTACGAAACAAGAGAAATGATGTTAGAAACAGCCAAAGCTGTTGGTCAACTTGACATCCAAGCTTTAAAAATACATAGTTTATTTATTTTAAAAAATACAAAAATTTATGAAATGTATCAACAAAAACCTTTCCCTCTCATGAGCAGAGAAGAATATATTGATTTGGTGGTCGATCAACTCACTTATATTCCACCTGAAGTTGTGATTGAAAGGTTAACAGGTGATGCACCACTCAAAGACTTATTTGAACCTACATGGTCCATCAAAAAAGTCACAATTTTAAATGACATCGATAAGTTAATGAAAGCCAAAGATGTTTATCAAGGTTCAAATCTTTAATGATCTGAACCTTTTTCTATTAACCCCTCTATATACTTATATTAAATTCATTATCATTTTTCTTTTTTACATGAAAAAAGTAGTAACAAAATTGTTACTACTTATAAAAACATTTACTTTTCATCAGTAATCAAGTTATTTCTAACTCTAAGTTATATTATATTATTCAGTTTCGATTAAACCATAACCACCGTCATGGCGTTTGTAAGCAACACTAATTAAATTTGTTTCAGTATCTTTATAAACAAAGAAAGAGTGTCCAATTAATTCCATTTGCATAATGGCTTCTTCCATGTCCATTGGTTTAGGACTGATTGTTTTTGTTTTAACAATCACGTCTTCTTCTTCATCATCTAATGGTTCGATAGAAGCAATATTCAATGCGAGTTTATTATCTTTAGATTTTCTACTTAATCTTGTTTTACATTTTCTAATTTGTCCTTCTAATTTATCAACAACTAAATCAATAGCGTTGTATAAATCTTCATCAACGACTTCAGCTCTTAATAAAACATACTCTGTTGGAATAGTCACTTCAATTTTTTGACCATATGGATAAACTCTAATTAAAACTTTAGCTTCAACATCATCGCTCATGATAAAGTATTTATCAAGCATGCTAAGTTTTTTGTTGATCTTAGATTCAATCCCTTCAGTCAATTCAATATTTTTTCCTCTTACTATGACTTTCATAATTATTCCTCCTTTGGATACTTTTATTATACTACATTATTTCCCAAAATACATGAAAAACGATAAATTCAAAAAAATTTTTAAAACGGTTACATAAAATGAAAGAATAAAATAAAAAAAGCTCCTAAAGGAGCTTATAAATATTTCTTTAAGTCTTCAACTTTATTTAATTCTTCCCATGGTAAATTCAAATCACCACGACCGAAGTGTCCATAAACAGCAGTTCTTGCATAAATAGGACGTAATAAATCTAAAGTTGTAATAATTCCTTGAGGAGTTAAATCAAATTCTTCATGGATTGCTTTTAAGATCATATCTTTAGAAACTTTTTCAGTACCATATGTTTCAACAAAGACTGAAGTTGGTTCTTTTACACCAATAGCGTATGATAATTGAATTTCAATACGATCACATAATCCTGCTGCAACAATATTTTTTGCCATATATCTTGCCATATATGCTGCACTTCTATCGACTTTAGATGGATCTTTACCAGAGAATGCTCCTCCACCATGACGTGCAGAACCACCATAAGTATCAACAATGATCTTACGACCAGTTAAACCAGTATCACCATGTGGTCCTCCAATAACAAAACGTCCTGTAGGATTAATAAAGACTTTATAATCAGTATTCATATTATATTTTTTAACAACATCTTTCATGATAACATTTTGTAAATAATCTTTAAATTCTTTTTCATCAAAACAATCATCATGTTGTACTGACATTAAAATTGTATCAATACGTGGATTTTCACTATCAGTATAATCAACAGTCACTTGAGATTTCATATCTGGACGAGCCCATTTGAATTCACCAGCATGTCTTTTTTCAGTAGCATATCTTACCAAATGATGGGCAATAGAAATAGGTAAAGGCATATATCCTTCTGTTTCATTAGAAGCAAAACCAAACATAATTCCTTGGTCTCCTGCTCCACCAACTTCAACATTTGTTCCCATTGCGATATCGCTAGATTGTTGATCCATAACAACTTCTACACGACAATGATCAGCATCAATACCAATTTCATCACTAGTATAACCAATATTTCTTAATACTCCACGAGCAATCGCTTCATAATCCACATTGGCACGACTTGTGATTTCTCCACCAATCACCAATAAGTTTGTTGTTGTAAAACATTCGCATGCAACTCTTGAATAAGGATCTTGAGCTAGACATGCATCTAGAATTGCATCACTGATTTGATCACAAACTTTATCTGGATGACCTTCAGATACAGATTCTGATGTAAATAAAATTTTTTCCATTTTCTTTCCTCCTGTATTCAATAAAAAAAGCTTTCAAGAGGAAAGCTTTTCTTTCCTCTTATTGTTCAAGTAAACTTGCTAGGTTAGGCACCTTCTTAAATAAGGGTTGCCACCACTTCATTGATCCTCATCTCGTGGTTCTAAATAAGAGCTTTATTATTGATATTCTATTGTATACGACAGTTGTCGCCATGTGATTAAAATATAACAAACCAAACACAACACGTTCACTATATACTAAACATATCGTAAAATCAAGTGATTTTATAAACTAAATTGCGCGAACTTCTATGACTCCAGGAACTTCTTCTAATAAAATTTGTTCAACACCATCTTTTAATGTTGCATCTAATAAAGAACATCCAACACATGCTCCATACATTTGTACATAAACAATACCATCTTCAAATTTTACAAATTCAATATCTCCACCATCTCTTTGTAAATATGGTCTTAATTTTTCAATAACTTTTTTAATTTCTTCAACAATATCCATAAACATTCTCCTTTACATGAGGCTATTATAGCATAATTTTTGCTTTTTCAAAATAGGAAAATCGTGAACTCCTTTTTCACTTTCATCAATAGTGAAAATGTGGTATAATTTTTGCGATTGGAGGATGAGAAATGGAACATCGCGTAAAAGTCGGAGATATCATTGATGTAACCATTACTGGAATTCAACCTTATGGTGCTTTTGCCTCTCTACCCGATCATACATCGGGATTAATTCACATCTCAGAAATTTCAGATAAATTTGTGAGAAACGTGGAAAACTTTGTACGTGTCAATGACACGATTCGTGTCAAAGTCATTGATATTGATGATGATCATCATCAAGCAAAACTTTCTTTAAAAGCTTTACATTCAGCAAAAAGAAAATACAAACGTGCATATAAAAATCAAAGAGAAAAAATTCAAGAAACACCTTTAGGATTTAGTTCTTTAAAAGAAAAGTTACCTGAATGGATTGATTTGGGTCTAACAAAGGAGGAAGATTTATGATTAAAGTTGATTTATCAAAAACACATTTAGAAAATTTGGAATCATACAAAGACACAGTTGCTAAACTTCATGATATGATTCACAACAAAACAGGAGCTGGAAATGACTTTTTAGGATGGGTTGATTTGCCAGTAAACTATGACAAAGCTGAAGCTGAAGCTATGAAAGCAAAAGCTGAAGAATTAAGAAAAGAAGTTGATGTATTATTAGTATGCGGTATTGGTGGTTCTTACTTAGGTGCAAGAGCTGCTATTGAAGCATTAAATGGTTTATTCCCTACTAATGATGTTCAAATTATTTATATTGGAAATACATTCTCTTCTAATTACTTATCTCAAGTTAAAGAATATGTAAAAGATAAAGAATTCGCTATTAACGTTATTTCTAAATCAGGAACAACTACTGAAACTTCAGTTGCTTTTAGAATCTTCAAAGATTTACTAGAAACAACAAAAGGTAAAGAAGTTGCAAGAAGAAGAATCGTTGCAACTACTGATAAAGAAAAAGGTGCTTTAAAAACATTAGCAACTAACGAAGGATATACAACATTCGTTGTCCCTGATGATATCGGTGGACGTTATTCAGTATTAACTGCAGTTGGTTTATTCCCAATTGCTATGGCAGGTATTGATATCGATGCAATGATGAAAGGTGCAGCTGATGCAAGAACTGAATACAACAACCCAGATTTAATGACAAACCAAGCTTACCAATATGGTGTTGCTAGACAAATGTTATCTCAAAAAGGATATGCAGCTGAAATGTTTGTCACTTATGAATTACAACTTGTGATGGTTGCTGAATGGTGGAAACAATTATTCGGTGAATCTGAAGGTAAAGAAGGAAAAGGAATCTTACCTACAAGTGCAACATTCTCAACTGACTTACACTCATTAGGACAATTCATCCAAGAAGGATCTAAAGTTCTTTATGAAACAGTCTTCAAAATTGAAAAACCAGTTTCTGATTTGATTATCCCAAGTGATGAAGGAAACTTAGATAACTTAAACTACTTAGCAGGAAAAACTGTTGATTATGTCAACAAAAAAGCTTGCGAAGGAACAATTGATGCTCATGTCAATACTGGTAATGTACCAAACATCCAAATCACTATGGATGAATTAACTCCATATTCATTTGGATACATGGTTTACTTCTTTGAAAAAGCATGTGCTTTATCAGTTTATTTATTAGGAGTGAATCCATTTAACCAACCTGGTGTAGAAGTTTACAAGAAAAATATGTTCAAACTTTTAGGAAAACCTGGAGTATAATAAAACATAAGAAGTGGCTTGCCACTTCTTTTATTTTTTTCTCATTTTATTCTTGACTTAAAAAGTATACGTATGTTATTATATATGAGCGTTAAGAAACATGGAGGTTTAGCTCAGTTGGGAGAGCATCTGCCTTACAAGCAGAGGGTCAGCGGT
>SAMEA104404106__coassemble_873_pt1 | contig 26982 bp, 22 predicted proteins | sample SAMEA104404106__metabat2_high_PE_001 | metagenome-assembled genome bin SAMEA104404106 (sample SAMEA104404106) | Balaenoptera acutorostrata
ATCTGTGTAGCCTAGTTCATAAATCAATGTGTCCAGGATTCTGGGTACATATCAACAATAGTAAAGAGGTTTTTCATTGAATGATATTTTATAATGTACAAATCATAACTGTCATATGACCGTTATATTCAACTTCTTTTTGATCGCTACATACGATGAAATGATCACCTTTAGCAACATGTTGACCATCCATAGTACCTTCACCATCTAAGATACTTACCATTTGGAATGGTTTGTCATTAGCAATCACATTTTCACCTGTTAATCTATAACAATCTAATGATAAGAATTCACAATCTAAATAATGAGTTTTTGTTCCATTATCTAAATGACTGTTCACAAATACAGTATTTTGACTATGTTGAGATGGTACTGTAGTCACATCAATTGATTGTTGAACATGTAATTGTCTTTCATTACCATCTTTGTCTTTACGATGATAATCGTAAACACGATATGTAATATCTGATGATTGTTGTGCTTCATAAATCAATGACCCACTACAAATAGCATGGATTGTTCCAGTAGGAATATAGAAGAAATCTCCTTGATTGATTTTGAATGAATTTAATAAGTGATCATAATCATCATTTTCAATTGCTTTTACAAATTCTTCTTTTGTTTGTGCATGATGACCCATTACCATTTTTGTATTGTCATCAGCTTGTAATACATACCAACATTCAGTTTTTCCTAAAGAATTTTCATGTTCTGCAGCATATTCATTGTTTGGATGAACTTGTACAGATAAATCATTTTTTGCATCAATAATTTTTACAAGTAAAGGGAATTGATCTCCTTCTACATTTCCAAATAATTCTCTATGGTTAGCAAATAACCATGATACTGTTTTACCTTCAAATTCACCATTAGCAATAACGCAGTCTCCATTTTTGTGTCCTGAAATTGCCCATGCTTCACCAGTTTGATCACTAGGGATATCATAGCCATAAATATCTCTTAATTTATGACCTCCCCAAATCATTTCTTTAAATACTGGTTGAGTTTTTAAAATATGTCCCATTTTATCTCTTCCTTTCATTTATTTAGAATTTACTAATTCTTCGATTTCTTCTGGTTTATCGCAAACAAAAGTTGCTCCAGCCATTTCTAATTCTTGACGACCTCTAAATCCCCAAGAAACTCCGATGCTATCCATTTCGACTTCATCGGCTGTATGAATATCAACATCACTATCACCAATAAAGAAACAATCTTCTTTTGAAAGTTTCATTGTTGCTAAAGTGATTATTGTTGATTGTGGACTTGGTTTGACTGGATATAAATCTTGTTGACCTAAAATAGAAGTAAACATATCTGGAAATAATGTTTCTACAATTTTAATAGCCAAATTATGTGGCTTGTTTGTTACAACAGCCAATTGAACACCTTGTTGATGAAGTTTACAAAGCGTTTCATACATTCCCTCATATGGTCGTGTATGATCCAAGCAATGTTCTTCGTAATCTTCATGAAACTCTTCTAAACATTCATCAAATAAATCTTGATGTTCAGCACCCAAGGCTCTTTCTATTAATTTCTTAACACCATTTCCAACAAATTGATTGTAAGCTTGTAACTCATGGGGTTCTAATCCATGCTTTTCTAATACACGGTTGACTGAACATGCCAAATCCATTAATGAATTGACAAGTGTTCCATCTAAATCAAAAATACATCCTTTTTTCATAATATCCTCCACTTATGAACATTATAACAGTATTGAAATAATAATGAAAGGTGTTATAATAAAATATGTTACAAATGAGGTGAAGCTATGAACGGATTAAAATCTAGTAAATATATGGAAATATTTACAAATTTCGGATACATTTTAGGTTTTGGTATCATTATTTTGTTTGTTATTATTAAACAACAACCTATTTATTTACCAGTTGCTGTTATTGTTATTTTTATACTCAGACTAATTGGTTATGGAATTGATCGTATTAACGAACTTAAAAAATAATAAAGAACATCTTCATAAAGAAGATGTTCTTTTTTTATTCATAATCTTTTTTACATTTTTGATAAATAAATAATGCTCCACAAGCCATAATTGTAAAGACATAGATATCTTGACTGTCTCCTGTTTGTGGAACAGAAGGACGTAATGGTTTTTGTGGTTGTGAAGGTTGATTTGGATTTTGTGGATCCACTGGTTTTATAGGTTTTTCTGGTTCCAAACTTGAAGCATCCACATGAACAAGGAATTGACCTTTTTCAGGATCAAATTGACAATTTTCATGATCACATTCATGTACAAATGTTGTTTGAGAAGTAACATCTACTTCATCAGAGAAAACATTAATCTCTGCATAAAAATCATGAGGTGTTTTCACATAAGGACCATCATCTTTAAAATCAAAATGACTAGCATCTACTAAAAAGTCATATTGAATGTCAGGGATATTTCTTTTTGCCATACGTACATCTTTTGAAGAGACATCACCATGTTTCCAATCCAAACCAATAACTGCATCTTCCAATAATGGAGATTTTTCATCATAAACTGCATCCAAATCTTTAACAGTCACAACAGGTTTAAAGACATTTATATGACCTTCTGTTTCAACAGTGTCCCCATTGTGATATGTTCCATACAATTTAGGCTCTAAATGGCCTCCAATTTTATAAGTCCCGTCATTTTGGACTTGATCATTTTTGCCTTCACATGTTTCTACAAAATCAACATAATCTGTTTGCCAGTCCATCAATTCCATAAATTCATATCTATCATAAAATTTAACTCCAGAATGCCCTTCAATGTCTGCTCTGGTTACTGAATTATTATAATAAACATTAATATCATTTGCTTTAGCTACATAATCATTATAAATTGGAACATCTACACGCATATAAGGTAAGTCAATAACGCTAACATTTTGAGCATTAAACAAACCTGAAGGATCTTCAAAGAGGGCAACACGATTTCCACCTAGGAATCCTTTTTTTGCTTTGATATCAAATTCAAAAACCAAACGACTACCATGAGTTGCTGCATTGTCATCATTATTAATCATTTGTCCATCATAATCAAAACCTTCAATTTGAATAAGTTTATTACTGTAACTTACTGATCCATTAAAAGGGACTTTTGTTTTAAATCCAAATTCTCCATTATCCAATTTTTCATATTTTTCTGTATAAACATGAATGTCTTCTACACCTTTTAAATCTTCAAAATAAGGTGTAAGTTTCATTTTTAAAACTGTTGTTTGATCTAAACTCGCAGTATATTCCTTACTCCCTCTTGTATGTGTGTCTTGAGCATATAACCAAATCTTTTCATGAAAAGTTCTGTCTTCTTCTGAAATGACAGTTGTTGTATGGTCTCTACTTAAATATTTTTTAGAATTTTCATTTCCTGTTGTCGCATGAACATCTACCAATCCTAAAGGCAAAAGAGAGGCAAATAAACTACAAACAAGAACTAAAGATAATAATTTCTTCTTCATACGTTTCTCCTTTCATCATATGTGTTATTCATATTATACCATATATCCTATTAAAATTCTTGTGATGTTGTTATTAAAAAAGAGAGACATTTGTCTCTCTCCTTTTTATTCATGAATTGCACAATGACAACGGTGGCATAATTCGCCTTCCATTTCATCTTCATCAAAGTAATTCCAACATCTTGGACATTGAACACCATTGAATTTTTCAGCTTTGATATAAGCTGTATCATATTCATCTAGACCATCTTTAGAATCTACCAATTCAACTTTAGCAACAATAAATAATTGTTTTAATTGATTTTCTAATTCTTTCATGTCTTGATATTCATCTTTTAAGCAAATTGTTAATTTTGCTTCCATGTTAGATTTAATAATTTTTTCATTTCTTAAGTTTTCCATAGATTTTAATACATCTTTTCTTAACATTAAGAAACGATCATAATAAGCTTTAATAGAATCAGCATTTTGAATGTCAATCATTTCTGCATTTGGTTCTAAGAATACAGATTCTGCTTTGTTTTCATCACAATAGAAATGATCATGTAATTCTTCACTTGTGAAAACTAAGATTGGTGAAAGAAGTTTCATCATTGTTTTTGCATAACGATATAATACTGTTTGTACTTGTCTTCTTCTCTTATCATCTGCTTTTTCAAGATATAAAATATCTTTTGTGAAATCCATATAGAAAGCACTTAATGTATTTGTAAAGCAGTTTAAGATCAATTGATTTGCTTCTGCAAAATCGAAACGATCAAATGCAGCATGGTATCCTTTCATTAATTCATTTAATTCAACCAACATATATTGATCAACACTTTCTAATTCTTCAGTAGGTACTAAATCAGTTTCTTTGAAATCATTTAAGTTACCTAAGATAAATCTCATAGTGTTTCTTACTTTTCTATAGTTTTCAGCCACTTGTTTCATGATATCATCACTGATACGTACATCAGATTGATATGCCACTGAAGTTGCCCATAATCTTAAGATATCTGCACCGTATTGGTTGACAACTTTGATTGGATCCACAGTATTTCCTAAAGATTTAGACATTTTATTTCCTTTACCATCTAAAACAAATCCATGAGATAGAACTGTTTTGTATGGCGCTTGTCCATGAGCTGCAGTACCAATAATTAATGAAGAGTTGAACCAACCTCTATATTGGTCACTACCTTCAAAGTATAAATCTACAGGATAACGATATCCTCTTTCTTTCATAACACCTGTATGACTTGATCCTGAATCGAACCAAACATCCATAATATCTTTTTCTTTTCTAAAGATACCATTTGGTGAATGTTTATTTGTGTATCCTTCAGGTAATAAGAATTTTTCATCTTTTTCTACCCATACATTTGAACCATATTCTCTAAATAATTTTGAAATACGATCAAAGACTTCTTTTTCCATAATTGGTGTTCCATCTTCACAATAGATAATAGGAATAGGAACTCCCCAAGTTCTTTGTCTAGAAATACACCAATCTCCACGGTCTTTAATCATATTATAAATACGAATATGACCCCATTCATTTAACCAATTCACTTTATCAACTTCTTGTAATAATTGATCTCTGATTTTATCAATTGAACAGAACCATTGATCAGTTGCTCTGAAGATAATAGGTTTTTTTGTTCTCCAATCATGTGGATAACTATGTGTAATGAATTCAAGTTTTAATAAAACTCCTAATTCATCTAATTTCATAGTGACTGTTTTATTCGCATCATCAACATATTGACCAGCTAACCATTCTCCACAGTCTTCCATCATTTTACCATGAGAATCAACATTACAATAAACATCTAAACCGTATTTTTGACCAACAATAAAGTCATCCATACCAAATCCAGGAGCAGTATGGACACAACCAGTCCCTGCTTCTGCAGTAACGTGATCTCCTAAAATAACTAATGATTCTCTGTCATATAATGGATGTTGACAAGTAATCATTTCTAATTCAGAACCTTTAAATCTTTTTAAGATTTCTTTCTTTTCTAAACCAAATTTTTCCCATAAAGAATCTACTAATTCTTCTAAGACAATTAATTTTCCTTTTTCACTATCTACTAATGCATAAGTATAGTTTTCATTTAAACAGATTGCTAAGTTAGCAGGAATTGTCCATGGAGTTGTTGTCCAAATAACAAAACTTGTATCTGTATCTAAAATACCTTTACCATCTTTAACAGCGAATTTTACGAAGATAGTTGGACTTTTTACATCATGATATTCAACTTCTGCTTCTGCTAAAGCTGATTCACTTGATGGTGACCAGTAAACTGGTTTTAATCCTTTATAAATTAATCCATCCATTGCCATTTTTGCAAATACATCAATTTGATTGGCTTCAAATTCAGGTAATAATGTTAAATATGGATGTTTATAATCAGCAAATGTTCCTACACGGATACATTGTTCCATTTGTTTATTGACTTGTTGTAATGCATATTCATAACATTTTTTTCTAAATTCTACAGTAGGAATTTCTTTACGATTGACTCCTAATTTTTGAATAGCATTTTCAATTGGAAGACCATGAGTATCCCAACCTGGAACAAATGGTGTATAAAATCCTTGAGCATTTTTATAACGTGAAATAACGTCTTTGATAATTTTGTTTAACATATGCCCAACATGCATGTTTCCATTTGCATATGGAGGACCATCATGGAATACGAAATCTTCTTTCCCTTCGTTTTGTTGAAGTACTTTTTCATACATATTTGATTCTTGCCATCTTTGAACAAATAGAGGTTCTTTTTTAGGTAGATTTCCTCTCATTTCAAAGTCAGTTTTAGGCATCAATAGCGTTTCTTTGTAATTCATCTTCATCTTCCTTTCAAATAAAAAAACGTCCTTATAAAAGGACGTTTGAACGCGGTACCACCTTTATTTATATCTTGCGATATACTCTCAATGTCTTAACGCGACCAACGACATTCCCTACTCCGTTCAGGATGCAACTCAGGAGTGATTCATTATAGCGCATTCTTCCTTGTTTTCACCAACCACAAGTTCTCTCTAAGTCAACGACTATAAACTGTCTCCATCTTCGTTATTTTTTTCTTCTTCTTTAATTAAACTAAAAATTTCAGATTTGTCAATAGTTTCTAGCATATCTTCACTCATTTTTACAACATTTGACCTAAAATCAATAGCTTCTTTCTTAAATGTATCCATATCTTTTGATAATCCACGAACATATTCCATAGATTCTTTTAAGATCAAATTGGCATTTCTTTTTGCTTTTTCAATCAATTCACTGGCTTCTTTTAAAGCAAGTCGAGCAATCTCTTCATTCGTTTTTTCATTAACAACCACTTGTTTTGTTAATGTTTCATTTTGTTCTTTCAGCGATTGAATAGACTCATTTAACTTTTCTATATCATTTTTATAAAGTGATATATTTTCTCTTAATTCATGGATATAATCATCAACTTGTTGTTTATTATAACCACGAAATTGTTTATCAAATTGGTCCATTGTTTCCACCTCACTTATAAAAATATCCAGTAACAACATGATTGTTTTGCTTTGTTGTACGATCTTCGTCAACCAATTTTACACGTCCATGACGTTTTAATGATAGGATATCATTATTATGACATAAAAAACTGACTTCTTCAATATCTTTATGGTTGACTTTTACAAAACCACCACGAATTGCAGCACTCGCTTCTTGCCTAGAGATATTATATAAAGAAGAAATCACTTTATCCAAACGAAAACTCGATATAAAGAACGTTTTCGTTGTATATTCACGGTGAATGTGAATATCTTCATCAACAACTCTTAAACGAACTTTCGCTTTTTTTATTTGAGTTAAATTTTGTTGAATGTAACCAAAAATTTGTTTTGTACATGTAAAAAATAACCGATCATCTAAATAAATATCACCAATACAATCACGTTTGATTCCTAAATTCATCAAAGCACCAAGAATATCTTTGTGCATAATCTTACCAAATTGTTGATGATATAAAATTTCCACAAGCACAACATCAAAATCTTCTTTTTGAATTTCAAAATAATCAGGACAGATAATCATACGTTGATTTTCAGCATCCAATAATCCCCCATAACTATGAACCTTTAATTCACCATGACCAATCACTTGGCGAACAACATCTTGTTCATGAGGATTTAAAAAAGATGTTAATATGAGTGTTTGATGATGAATTGCTTGATAACGATAATCTATTATTTTTTTTACAAAAACCTCATCACCTTTAAAATGTTCTAACATAACAATAAAAAGATAGTATTAGCAACGCTAATACTATTCTTCACTTTCTTGAGGATCCATTGTAATATTTCCTGTAACGCCAAAATTCTTAGGTGTACATAGGAAAATTTTTGGTCCGATTTGTTGGATATCTCCTTCAATTGCAAAGATAACACCACTTAAGAAATCAATCACACGTTTTGATTGTTCTTTTTGTAAACGATGTAAGTTCACTACAGTCGCTCTTTTTTGTTTTAAATATGTTGCAATTTCTTGAGTTTCACTATATGCTCTTGGTTCAAATAAAACCATATGACTGTCTTTATTTGCACTTAAAGCTTTCACAGCGTCACTAGTTTTTGTTGATTTTGGTTTTTCAAACATACTTGTACGCTTAATTTCATCTTCAGCTTCAATTTCTTCAGTTTCTACAACTTCTTCATCATCTTGTTCTTCAAAGAACCAATCCTTTATCTTTTGTGTATATCCCATGATAAAGTAACCTCCTTATGACCTTTTTTCCATTATACCATAATTTAGGTTTTAAAAAAAGAGATAATTCCTATCTTAAAATATTGTTTCGATATAAAAAAAGCCTTATCCCATAAGGGTTAAGGCCTTGTTTGTATTATTCAGAAACAGCCATTCTATCCAAACGTTGACGACGTTTCTTAGCATCCAATTCACATTTATCCATAAGTTCTTCTGCATGAGTAGGATTTACTTTTAATAATTGAGCAAATCTGTTTTCACTTAATAAGAAATCTTTGAATAATGAGAAATCAGGTTCTTTAGAATCTAATTGTAATGGATTCTTTCCTTGATCTTCTAAACGAGGATCATATCTTAATAAGTTAAAGTATCCACATTGAATTGCATGTTTTTGTTGTTGTTGATGATTTGATAAACCACCTTTAATACCATGTTCCATACATGGAGAGTAAGCAATAATTAATGATGGTCCATCATAAGCTTCTGCTTCTTTGAATGCTTTGATTGTTTGCATTGGATTTGCTCCCATTGCCACTTGTGCAACATAAACATGTCCATAAGCCATAGCGATTTGAGCCAAGTCTTTTTTAGCAACAGCTTTACCACCAGCAGTAAATTTAGCAATTGAACCTGCTTGTGATGATTTAGAAGATTGTCCACCAGTATTTGAATAAACTTCTGTATCTAGAACTAAGATATTAACATTTTGATTATTAGCTAGGACATGGTCTACACCACCATAACCGATGTCATAAGCCCATCCATCACCACCGATAATCCATTGTGATTTTGTAACAAAGTCACCTTTCATATCAAGTAATTCTTTAATTTTTTCATTTGAACTTGCTTCAAGTAATGAAACCAATTGATCATAGATTGCTTTTTCATCATTTCTATGTCCTTTGACTTCTTCAAAACGAGTTAAGACTTCTTGAAGTTCAGGTTCACAATCAGCTTTATTCGCTTCAATGATTTCTAAGATATGTTTTGATTTATAGTTTTCAGCTAATTTCATACCGAAACCAAATTCAGCATTATCTTCGAATAATGAGTTTGCCCAAGCAATACCATGACCATCTGGATCAACAGTACATGGAGTTGATGGAGTAGATGCACTATAAATTGAACTACATCCAGTTGCATTGGCAATTCTCATATCACTACCAAATAATTGTGAAGCCAAACGATAGTATGGAGTTTCACCACAACCACCACATGCTCCAGAAACTTCAAAGTATGGTCTCATGAATCCAACACCTTTTACAGTTGTTGTTGGATAACGATCTGCTTTATAAGAAACTTTAGAGTAAATATGTTCTGCTAATGCTGAATGAGGTAATTCTTCTTTTGCTGGAACCATAGTTAAAGCTTTCTTACCAGCTTTACCTGGACATTCAGTGACACATAATCCACAACCAACACAGTTGTCAGGAGAAACTTGGATACGGTAAACCAAACCATCTACGTTTCTTCCTAATGGTTTTAAAACATCTGAAGAAATATCTTCTGGTAAATTTGCCATTTCTTCGTCATCTAATAAGAATGCACGAATTGTAGCATGAGGACAAACCATAACACAGTTGTTACATTGGATACAGTTTTCTTTATTCCAACGAGGAACTTCAGTTGCAATCGCACGTTTTTCTTTAATAGCTACACCTGATTCCATAGAACCATCTAATTTATCCATAAATGCAGATACAGGTAAATCGTAACCATCAAGTTTATTAATAATTGAAACGAAGTTATCGAAGTGATCATCACCAGTTCTTACACGACGGCTTGTTACAGTTAAGTTAACCCATTCAGGATCAACTGCAACTTCAACAATGGCATCTTTACCAGCATCGATAGCTTTATAGTTAAGTTCAACAATAGCATCACCTTTTTTACCATATGTTTTCTTAGCCATTTGTTTCATATATTCTACAGCTTTATCAATTGGTAAGATTTGTGGGTTTAATGCGAAGAATGCAGATTGTAATATTGTATTTGTTCTTCTTCCCATACCAATTTCATTAGCAATTTTATTTGCATTGATAATATAGAATTTTGCTTCTAATTCAGCCAATTGTTTTTTAAGTTTATTTGGTAAATAATCAATAATTTCTTCTGGAGAGAACTCAGTATTTAATAAGAAAGTTCCACCTTTTTTAAGATTTTTCAACATATCATATTTTAAACAGTAGTTATCTAATGAACATGATACGAAATCAGCATTATTAACATAATATGTTGCACGAATTGGACTATGACCAAATCTTAAATTAGAACGAGTTGCTCCACCTGCTTTTTTACTATCATAAGCAAAATATGCTTGTGAATATAAATCAGTGTGATCACCAATAATTTTGATTGATGATTTGTTAGCAGATACAGTACCATCAGAACCTAATCCATAGAATAAGCATGCACTGTAGTCAGCTTCTACATTAAATTCAGGATCTTCTGGTAAAGATAAATGAGTCACATCATCATTAATACCAATTGTAAATGAAGTAAATGGATGATCTTCTTTTAAGTGATCATAAACAGCTTTGATTTGACGAGGTGTAGTATCTTTAGAACCCATACCATAACGTCCACCAATAACATAGACATCCATGTCTTTAAGAACACTGACAACATCTAAGTATAATGGTTCACCTGTAGCTCCCATTTCTTTTGTTCTATCTAAAACAGCAACATTTTTAACTGTTTTTGGTAAAACATCTAATAAATAACGTGCTGAGAATGGTCTGTATAAATGAACTTTAATTAAACCAACTTTTTCTCCACGTTTCATTAATTCATCGATTGTTTCTTTTGCAGTTTCAGTTACAGAACCCATTGCAACAATAACACGTGTTGCTTCAGGATCTCCATAATAAGTAAATGGAGCGTAATGTCTTCCAGTAATTTCTGAAATTTGTTTCATGTAATCTGCAACGACTTCAACCACTGCATCATAATGTTTATTTTGTGCTTCTCTACCTTGGAAATAGATATCATCATTTTCAGCTCCACCACGTTCGATTGGATTTGTGTGTGGATTTAAAGCACGTTGTTTAAATGCTTTTAAAGCATCTTTATCTAATAATTTTTCTAATACATCGTAATCCATAACTTCTACTTTTTGAATTTCATGAGAAGTTCTGAATCCATCAAAGAAGTGAATCATTGGAACGCTTGCTTTGATAGCTGTTAAGTGAGCAATTCCTCCTAAGTCCATAACTTCTTGAACACTATGAGAACATAGCATTGGAATACCTGTTTGACGACAAGCATAAACATCTTGGTGATCTCCAAAGATATTTAAAGAACGTGTTGCTAAAGCTCTCGCTGCAACATGGAATACACCGGGTAATAATTCACCTTGAATTTTATATAAATTTGGAATCATTAACAATAACCCTTGTGACGCAGTAAAAGTTGTTGCTAAAGCTCCTGCTTGTAAAGCACCATGTACTGCACCTGCAGCACCTGCTTCTGATTGCATTTCTACAACATTAACAGAAGATCCAAAAATATTTTTCTTTCCTTGAGCAGCCCACATTTCTGCGTTTTCTGCCATTGGTGAAGAAGGTGTAATTGGATAAATACTTGCAACTTCACTAAATGCATACGCAACATGAGCCGCTGCAGTATTACCATCCATTGATAAATATTTTTTTGACATAATATAATTCCTCCTATCTTCTCTTATTATACTATTATTAAAATGTTATTTCCATATTTTTGAAGACTTTCCTAGGATTAGTTTATTTATTCCTAGTCATCTCTTTTCCTTGTAGAAAACAAGATAAAAAGCATGAATGTGCTTTTTTTTCTTGATAAAAAATGATAGAATGAGTGGGAAATGAAGATGAAGGAGATATAAAATGAAAAAAAGAAACTGTTTTGTTGGTCAATCAGGAGGACCAACTGTAGCAATCAATGCTTCTTTAGCTGGGGTTATTAGTGAATGTATGGATAACCAACAATTTGATCATGTCTATGGAATGGTTCATGGTATCAAAGGTTTATTAGAAAAAAATTATTTTGATTTATTAGAAAAGTTTCATACTGAAGCTGATATTATTAACTTAAAACATTCTCCTGCAATGTATTTAGGTTCTTGTCGTTATAAATTACCAACTTATCAAGAAGATCCTCAAACATATGCCACTTTGTTTGATATCTTTAATGAATTAGACATTACTGATTTTTATTACATCGGTGGAAATGATTCAATGGACACCGTTGCAAAATTATCAGCATATGCAAAAATCATCAACTCACCAATCCGTTTTATTGGTATCCCTAAAACAATCGATAATGATTTAATGGGTACTGATCATACACCTGGATTTGGTTCTGCAGCAAAATATGTTGCAACTTCAATGTTAGAAATTGCATATGACAGTGCAATTTATAAATTAGATGCTGTAACAATTGTAGAAATCATGGGAAGAAATGCAGGATGGTTAACGGCTGCTAGTGCACTTGCAAGAACACAATGCACTGATGCTCCTGATTTAATTTATCTTCCAGAAGTTCCTTTTATTAAAGAAGATTTCTTAAACGACATTCGTCGTCTTTTAGATAAAAAAAGAAGTGTGATTATCGCTGTTAGTGAAGGAATTAGAAACGAAGATGGAGAATTCTTAGATTCAGATTCAAAATATGCAAAACGTGATGCATTTGGTCATATCTTACATTCTGGAACTGGTAAAGTTTTAGAATCAATGGTTTACCAAGAATTCAAATGTAAAGTACGTAGTATCGAATTAAATGTATTACAAAGATGTGCAACACATAACGCATCTGCTGTTGATATTGATGAATCATTCCAAATTGGGAAATTCGCTGTAAAAACTTCAATGAATGGTGAAACTGGTGTAATGATGGTCTTCAATCGTATCAGCAATGATCCTTATACAGTAGAATGTGATTTTGAAGATGTTTCAAAAATTGCTAACTTAGAACAACGTATTCCATTAGAATGGATCAACGAAGAACATAATGATATTACTCAAGAATTATATGATTACTTATATCCTTTAATTCAAGGAGAAATTTCATTATCATATAAAAATGGTATTCCTGAGTACATTGATATCAGTCATTTAAAACAATAAAAGAAAAAAGGAAATCTATAAAGATTCATAGATTTCCTTTTTATATCCAATAATAATACGATCATCATCAATAAGTAATGGTCGTTTAATAAGCATTCCATTTTCGCTTAAGATTTGAGCAGCTTCTTCAACTGTCATATCTTTCACACGATCTTTTAAGCCCATTTCTCTATACACAACACCTGCTGTATTAAAGAATGGTTTAATTCCCTGTTGATATCTTTCAATCCATTCTTTTAATTCTTCTTTTGTTGGTGTTTGTAAAACGATATCTCTTTTTTCAAAAGAGATATTTTTTTGTTCTAAATGTTTCATTGCTTTTACACATGTACTGCATTTAGGATAATAAATATATTGCATTTTTATACCTCCATTAATGATAATCCCACACGTTTTTTCTTTTCATCAATATCATATACATAGACATCTAAAATATCTCCTACATGACACACATCTAAAGCATGACTCACTTTTTGTTTTGACATTTTAGAAATATGTACCAAACCATCATTCTTTAAACCAATATCAACGAATGCACCAAAATCAACAACATTTCTCACAACCCCTTGTAATTTCATTCCTACTTTTAAATCTTCAATTTTTAATACATCTTTTCTTAAAATTGGTGTTTGATAATTATCACGAGGTGAACGATGTGGTGCCACAAATGCTTCTAATAAATCTTCAATTAAATAATGATCTAAAGACAATGTATTTTCTAACTCTTCTTGATCACATTGTTCAATGACTTCTTTTGCATGTTGAGTTCCAATATCTTTCTTTTCTAATCCAATTGTTTTTAACAATAAACTTGCATCTTCATAGTTATCAGGGTGAATACTTGTTTCATCATAAATTTCATTTCCTGAAAGAATACGCAAGAATCCAACAGCCATTTGATAAGTTTTATCACCTATTTTACTGACTTTCTTAATTTGTTCACGTGATGTGAATTTACCATTTTCTTCTCTATATTTTACAATATTTTTAGCAATATTGTAAGACAATCCTGATACATATTGTAAAAGAGAAGCTGAAGCTGTATTGATATTCACACCAACTTGGTTTACAACTTTTTCTACAACGAAGTCTAATTGTTCTGTTAATTTCTTTTGATTCATATCATGTTGATATTGTCCAACAGAAATAGATTTAGGTTCAATTTTTACAAGTTCAGCCAAAGGATCTTGTAAACGTCTTGCTATTGATACAGCAGAACGTTCTTCAACTTGATATGTTGGGAATTCTTCTTTAGCAACTGCACTGGCTGAATACACACTGGCACCTGCTTCTGAAACAATAACATATTGAACATCAAGATGATTCTTTTGTATAAACTTAGCAATAAAGCTTTCTGTTTCACGACTTGCAGTTCCATTTCCAATCGCAATAATTTCAATATGATATTTTTTAATCATATCCATGATGATTTTTTCATCATGATCATAATTGGCTTTTGGTATTGTAATAAATGCTTTATTAATATCTAAAACCTTTCCAGTAGGATCAATAGCTGCTAATTTACATCCTGTTCTAAAAGCAGGATCCACGCCTAATACAAAACGGTCTTTTAAAGGTGCTTGCATCAACAATTTTTCTAAGTTAATAGAAAAAACATGAAGAGATTGTTCTTGTGCTTGATCTGTTAATTCATTTCTGACTTCTCTTTCGACTGAAGGGAAAATCAAACGTTTAAATGCATCTTTTACACATTCTTCTAAGAAAGCATTCACAGCACTCTCTTTTTGACGTGTGACACCATTAAAAATATATTTTATAAATCGTTCTTGATCAATTTCTATAGAAACATTAAGAACTTTTTCTTTTTCAGCACGATTGATTGCCAAAACACGATGGCTTGCAATATGTGATAAACGTTCTTGATGTTCATAGTACATTTCATAAATTTTATCTTCATCAGGATTTTTCTTTTTTACAGTTGTGCGAATAGACCCGGTTTTATAAATCATATCTTTTGTATATTTACGATATCGAGGTTCATCACTCACCATTTCAGCAATGATATCTTGCCCACCTTGCATCACTTCTTCAACAGTCAAAACATCTTCATTAAGAAATTTTTGAGCTTCTTTAGAAAAATCAAAAGAACGAGGTAATTTTAAAATCATTTGGGCAAAGGGTTCTAACCCTTTGGCTTTGGCAATTGTTGCTTTTGTTTTCTTCTTTTCTTTATAGGGTCTATAAAGATCTTCAACTTCGCTTAATTTTTCTGCTTTTAAAATATTTTGACGCAATTCTTCATTTAACAACCCTTTTTCTTCAATCAAACGAATAACATCTTCTTTTCTTTGATATAAATTCATTTGATATTCATAGACTTTAGAGATTTCTCTAATTTGATCTTCATTTAAACCACCTGTTTTCTCTTTACGATATCTTGCAATAAAAGGAACAGTCGCTCCTTCTTCTAATAAAGACAAAACATTTTTCACTTGTGATAAATGAATACTTAAATGATCAGCAATGGATTGTATAATAATTTCATTCATAGTTTATCCTCCAAAAATAAAAAACATTGTTAGCCAATGTTTCTTGATTCTCTATTGGTGCAGGCGATGAGATTTGAACTCACATGAACACACGTTCACTACCCCCTCAAAGTAGCGTGTCTACCATTCCACCACGCCTGCATTATTCATATTATATCATAGACAGAATCTTGAAAGCAATAAAGAAATAGGTTGCCCTATTTCTTTATTAATTCATATAATGCTTTTGCATAAATTGCAGTTGATTTCACTAAGTCTTCAATTTTAAATTCTTCATTGTTTTGGTGAATTTTATTATCAGTACCTGGGAATTCTACACCAAATGCAACACAGTTAGGCATTGATTTTGCATAAGTCCCTCCACCAATTGTTTGTGGTTTATGTTCATGATCTCCTGTAAATTCTACATAGGCATTATGTAATGTTTGTACCAATTCACTTTCAGGATCAATAAACAATGCTTTTCCTAAATGATGAGTTTCTTGTAAACCATATGGAGCTAAACATGCACGGATTGGTTCAATCCATTGTTCTTCTGTCACTTCATGAGGAACACGCATATCTACTGTTAAATGAACATGTCCATCTTTATAACAGAAAATACCTAAATTGCTTGTTAATTTACCCATATGTCCTTCAAAACCAACATGAAGTTTTTCGCCGTAATGATCATCAAAGAAATGATCATCAACAAATTTAACCAATTTGTTTTGTGATACAGTCACTAAATAATGACACATATATGTTGCGGCATTCATACCTAATTCAGGAGTTGAAGCATGTGCAGAACGACCAACCAATGTTAATTTCGTATGATTTCCTTCTTCTTCCACAGTTCCTTTAAGTCCATATTGAGAAACAAATGCTTCAAATGAATCTTTATATGTTTTATAATTTCCAGCCACATAAGCTTCGCATACTTCAGGAACAATATTCACTTGTTTACCAGCATAAATACCAATAATATTATCTTTTTCAATATCTCCTGTAATGTCTACATGAGCTCCTGCTTTTTCACCATAAACAACTGGGAATTCAGCATCTGGAGTAAATCCCATTTTAGGGAATGGTCTATGTTTAAAATAATATTTTACACATTCAGAACCAGTTTCTTCATTACATCCAAAGATAACTCTTGTTTTCATTTTTGTAGGTAAACCTAATTCATCAATAATTTTTGCTGCATAATAACCTGCAATTAAAGGTCCTTTATCATCAGCAACACCACGTCCGAATAATTTACCATCTTTTACAGCCATTTCATAAGGATCAGTATCCCATCCAGTATCATTACAAGGAACAACATCTAAGTGCCCTAAAATACCAAAGACTTCTTCTCCTTCACCAATATCTACATGACCTGCATATCCGTCAACATCATCAGTAACATATCCATCTCTTTTGGCAATAGCTAACATAGCATCCAAAGCATCACGACATGCTTTCCCAAATGGTTGTCCTTCCTTTGCAGTTGATTCGTCTTTTGTTGATGGAATACCAACCAAAGTACGAATATCTTCAATCATTTCATTTTCTCTTTTTTTTGCTTCATTATAAAAATCAACCATAAAATCACCTCTTTGATATTATAACAAAAAAACAAAATAAAAGGATACAATTTTATAAAAAAAGTGATATGATAATATTTAACAAGGAGGGATATTATGAACGATGTAAGATTTCACATTACTGTCAAAGCCATAATTGCGCATGAAGACAAAATATTAATTTTAAAAAAAGTTTTGCCCTCAACTGATGGACTTGGATATTGGGAATTACCTGGAGGAGGATTAGAATACAACGAAACGCCTCAAGAAGCATTACAAAGAGAAGTCAAAGAAGAAACTTCATTAGATATTGAAGTAGGTGATCCTCTTTACACCTTTACAAATGTTAGAGATGATTATCAATCTGTAGGTATTGCATTCCTTGCTCACCCTTTACACAACACTGTTCATTTATCATTTGAACATGTCGATTATCACTTTGCCACAAAGGATGAACTGTCACAATTTTTAAGTGGACCCATTTATAATGACGTTATACAAGCTATTGAAAAATATCATATTATATAAAAAATCAAGATGATTAATCTTGATTTTTTCTTTCATAATATTCTTTAATTTTTACAATTGATGCTTTTTTAAAACGATGATGTGTATACAAAGTTACAAAGAATGCAATCGCAAACAATCCTGTTGTTGCCATCAAAGCATAAGTCATCATTGAATCACTGTGTTGTTCCATAGGAACAAATCTTTGTAAAGTTCCTTCTTTTTGATCAAAACTATACATCATTTTTTCATTGTTTTCATTTAATAAATACATCACATAAAAATCTTTATGATCGGCATCAGTATATCCTAAAACATCATAAGTATGATCACCAATAACCAATTCTGTTAATTCCAATCCTGGAATTTTTTTCATGTCTTCTGTTATTTCTAAGACTGTATAATTTTTCCCCATGATGACAATCGGTTGATAAATATTTGTAATTTCACCTTCAGAATAACAATAGAAATTCTTCTTTTGATCTTCATTCATTAAATAAACAAGAGTCAATCCTGAATCATCATTAACCCAAGCTTGAACATTTTGTCCACCCAATGTCACTTTAGTACTTTTGAATCCTTCAGGTGCTTCTACTTTTGAAACATCATTCAAAATACCAAGTTTCCCATCTTTGTAATCAACAAAAACAGTTGGTTTTTCAGAAACATTGACAGTGATGACATAAGTTTCTTTAGTGCCACTTTCACTTATCACAACAATTTCAAACGTTTGACTACCCACTTTTAAATCTTTCTTTCCTAAACCGCTCACTTTTGATTTTGAATCTTTGGCTTTACCACCAATTGTGATTGATTCAATATCAGAAGTCACATTTACAGAATAAGCTGTTTTTTGAGCATTAAATTCAGGAGAAAGTTTTCCTGTAGATACAGTTAAAGAACTTAACTCACAATTCTTTGACTTATTGGTTTCTGGTTTTTTTGTTTCATCAGGTTTTGGTGTCGGTTTAGGGGTTGGTTTTGGTGTTGGCTTTGGTGTTGGTTTTGGTGTTGGTTTTGGTGCAGGTTTTGTCTTAACAACCACAGTATGTGAATCAGATAAAGATTGATCTTTTTCAGATTGGAAATCAGCAATGACTCCATTAACACGCACTGTTATTTTCCCTGCAGATTTTGCTTTTACAGTATAGGTCTTACTTGAATTTTCTAACCAAAGACTATCACTTACTGCCCCACTCACTTTGACCTTACCGGCACCACCACTAACTTTAACAGTAAAAGATACTGTATCACCAACGTATGCTGAGCTTTTTCCACTTATTGATAAACTTGCAGCATTAACAACATGAACATTCAAACTTAATACCAACAATGCTGAAGTAACTATACTCATTAATATATTCTTAAATTTTTTTATAATCATTGCGACCTCCTATGAGCTATTGCTGCATAATCATATTTTTAACCTTCACATAATCGGCTGGTGTAATTTTTCCATCAGAATTCACATCTGCAGCTTCTAGTGATAAACCTTTTAAAGTTGTCACTTCCATAATATGATTTTTAATTTTTACATAATCTGAAGGTGTTATTGCATTATCTCCATTTACATCACCTTTTTTATAATGAACTTCAACTTCTTCATCTTTTTGTGTACGATTAACAATTGTTACAGCCTTTGGAGAAATATAAACATAATCTCTATTGATATCAAAATATCCATCAGGATCTGTTTTTAAACGATCAGCTCTTAACAAAGTATCTGAGAAGATTTTATAATATGAAGTTGATTTTGAAATCATAGTGACTGGATTATTATATAATTTATAATTATCACGATCATTAATTGTAGAATCATAGATTTCTTTCTTTAAAGCTGTATCATTATAAAAATGAATACCACCATCATTTGATATACCAATTTCATAGTGATTATAATCTTTTGCTTTTGCGTTATTTCGATCTAATGTATAACTAAATGATGCTGCTTTTTCTCCCCAATAAGGATCAGAAGCATATTTTACATTGATACCACTTTGCTTATCCCCTAAATGAGGTCCACGATAACGCCAATCCATTCCATCTAAGAATCCATTAGAAAGCGTGTTATATGAAAAGAATTGGAAACAATCTTCAACAGTATCAAAATATTTTGCTTTATCAGGATTAGAGTCATAAGCACCAATACCAAACAAGTTATTACGTTCTTGAGAATAACGACTCATTCCCCAAGCACTTTCATTGATAGAAACACCAAACATTAATGATGCATTGATACCAATTTTATTTTGAACATTTATTAATGCTTGTCCTTGATTCTTTAATTTAGATTTTGTATTTTGACCTTTTTGAGCAACAACCAAATCATCAAAATCTTTTGCTGTTAATTTTGTTGGTGCTCTCATAGATAAATATTGATAATAATTATAGAAAGGTTCATTTTTATTCACAGCATGTGAAAAATAACGAGGACCTTCACGATAATCATTAATCATTGTTTTATAATCATTATAAAAATAATGACCATCATAACTATAATATTTTACTCCTTCTTTTAAATAAGAAGGTTTATATCCAACTTGAGTTGCATTCAAAGTCGATTTAGAACCATAAGACCCTGAATAATAATAGTGATATAAAATATTCCCTTTTGCTTTATAATGACTCACCAAGGATTGAGAATTGTATTCACTAATTTCAACATTTTCAGCAGGGACATCCATCATGATTCCAGCTTGTTTCACACGAATCGTTTTTTTATCTTGGCTTGTAGAAATATAAGCTGCATCATTTGCAGATGTTCCATGAGTATATCCTACTCGTCCAGTCTTAGAACCATCATATTCTTCATATGTAGTATATCCTACAATACGAGCTACACCATAGTTAATACTTTTTGTATCTGCAATTGTTTCTATTTCATATACTGTTGGTGTAGTTGAAAATAAAGACACTTGGTCCAATTCATCAACAACCTCTTTGGCTTCTTCATAATGATCAAATGTATCCACAACATGTGTTTTTTGATCATGTTTAGAAACAATTCGATATTGATTTGATGATGTTGTCACAATATCTTGTTGAGGTTCATATTCATGAATTTCTACATTACCATTTTCATCAATTGTTGAATAATGTGTATTATGAAATGATGAAGATTCATCATTTTGTGCTGCGTTTACATTCTCATGAGAATAAATGATTCCAGATACACTAAGAATTAAAGATAATACCAATAAAACATTGAATTTCTTTTTCATTTTTTAGCCTCCATTTCTCATAATAATATAATTATAACATTTTTTATATAGAAAAGACAATTATCTTCAAATATTATTAAAATGTCATCAATTCGTTAAAAGCTTGAATAATGAAAACATCCGTCATTCCTGATAAATAATCTATAATGCTTTTTTCTAAAGCAAGAGGATCTTTTGTAAAATCATAAACCACTACATTTTGATATTGTGGTTGTCTATCTTTATTATCTAATAATGCATATTTATCCAACCAATTTAAATAATGTTTAATTAATTTAGGATATTTATGAAGATCATGACATAATGCATCATAAAGATGATCGTGTTGACGATAATCATATAAGAAATCAAATATTGAATTTAATATAAGAGAAACATAATTATTATGAATTTCTACACGTTTGATCAAATAAATATTTTGATAATTAAATTTCATCATAATCTTCATGATTTGAAATGCTTCATCAGAAAGAGCAATTCCTCTTTCTAAAGAAGAATTTTCAATGACATCATGAATAAAATAATTCACAATTGTTCCATTATTAATGGCATGAAATTGATATTCACTTTGTGCATTAATAGCATCTTTCAATTCATCTACTTTTTCTTGAGTTAAAACTTCTAATCTTAAAGCATCTTCAATATCTCTTGCAAGATAAGCAATTTTATCTGACATTTTGACAACACAACCTTCATAAGTCCATGGATTGTATTGACCTGGTTTTTTGTAATCTTTTAATTGAATATATTCATCTCTTTTTTGAATACTTTTTTGGTTCATTTCACCACAGTGAGACACAATACCATCTCTTACTGCATATGTTAAATCTAAATTATGTTCAATATGCATATTGTCTTCTAACAATTCAATATGATCAATAAAATGAAGACTATTTCTTTCATGCCAAAATGTATCAAGTCCATGGCGTTTTGCAATATCTGAAAGAATTCTTTCTCCACCATGACCAAAAGGAGCATGTCCTAAATCATGTCCAACAGCAATAGCTTTTGTTAATTCCGTATTTAATCCAAGTTCATAAGCGATTGTATGTGAAATTGACTCTACCAAATTGACATGTTCACTACGTGTACATACGTGATCATCATTCACAGCAAAAAAGACTTGTGTTTTATGTTTTAAACGTCGATAAGCTTGAGAAAATATAATACGTGTATAATCTCTACCAAAATCAGTTCTTAAATCATTTCGTCTTTCATAAAGACTATATTCTCTATGTATTGCCTTTTGAAAATCTGGATGATTTTCATTCATTGCATAACTTTCAAATTTGCGTTTTATCATCTTTTATCACTCCTGTGATTTATGGTATACTAATTAGGAGGTGAAATCAATGGATAAACAAATATTTTTAGACCAACTCCAATGTCTTGTAGAAGACGAACCCAACGTCATTGCCAATCTATCCAATATCTCTGCATATCTCAATGAGTACTTTGATGATATCAATTGGATTGGATTTTATTTATATGATGATCATGAACTTGTTTTAGGACCATTCCAAGGTAAGGTTGCATGTTTACGCATTCCTATTGGAAAAGGTGTTTGTGGATGTGCAGTAAAGCAAAAAGAAGTCTTACGCATTGATGACGTTCATCAATTCCCAGGACATATCGCTTGTGATAGTCAAAGTTGTAGTGAGATTGTTCTTCCAATTTATGATGAAAAGAAAATCTATGGTGTGCTAGATATCGATTCTCCACATTACCATAGATTTACACAAGACGATCAAGAGCTTCTTGAACAAGTCAGTAAAATTATTTTAAAATATGTCTTTCAAAAATAAAAAAACCTATCTTATGATAGGTTTTTTTATTTTCATTATTTAGTTGCTTCTTTAACTAATTCTACAACTTCTTCCATAGTTGAACATTGGATTGCTTTGTTAGCTAATTCTTCCATATCAGATTTAGAAAGACTTCTGATAAGTTTTCTTTGAGCTAAGATTGAAGTTGCTGACATAGAGAATTCATCTAATCCTAAACCTAATAATAATGGTCCAGCTAATGGTTCCCCAGCCATTTCACCACACATACCTGCCCATTTTCCTTCTTTATGTGCAGAATCAATAACATGTTTAACTAATCTTAAGATAGATGGGTTAAATGGTTGATATAAGTAAGATACACCTGAAGACATTCTGTCTGCAGCAAATGTATATTGAATTAAGTCATTTGTACCAATTGAGAAGAAGTCAACTTCTTTAGCGAATTGATCAGCTAAAACTGCAGCAGCAGGGATTTCAATCATGATACCAACTTGTAATGTATCAGATACTTTTACACCTTCAGCTTCTAATTTTGCTTTTTCTTCTAATAAGATTCCTTTTGCTTTTCTAAATTCACCTAAAGCAGCAATCATAGGGAACATGATTCTTAAATCACCATAAACAGAAGCTCTTAATAAAGCTCTTAATTGAGTTCTAAAAATGTCTTCTCTTTGGAAACATAAACGAATTGCACGTACACCTAAGAATGGGTTCATTTCTTTTGGTAAATCGATAGCTTCGATTTCTTTATCTCCACCAATATCTAATGTTCTTACAACAACTGGTTTACCAGGTAATCCTTCTAAGATTTCTTTGTAAACTTCAAATTGTTTTTCTTCACTTGGTAATTCAGCTGATTCCATATATAAGAATTCAGTTCTGAATAATCCAACACCTTCTCCACCGTTTTCTCTTACACCTTCAAGGTCTTTTGGTGAACCGATGTTAGCAACTAATTCTACATGGTGACCATCTGTAGAAACAGTTTTTTCATTAACTAATTGTTTTAATTCTTCTCTGTATGCAACATATTCATCACGTTTTTGAGAATATTTAGCAATTGTTTCTTCATCAGGATTAATCATGACTGTACCTTCGATACCATCTAAAGCAATCATGTCTCCATCTTTCACTTCTTCAGTGATTGTTTTACAAGCAACAACAGCAGGAATTTCTAAGCTTCTTGCCATGATAGCAGAGTGAGAAGTTCTTCCTCCAATATTAGTTGCGAATCCTCTTACTAAGTTTTTATTTAATTGTGCTGTGTCAGATGGTGTTAAGTCATCTGCGATAATAACAACTTCTTCATCAATTAAAGCTGGGTTTGGAAGTGGTTTTCCAAGTAAGTTAGCTAATAAACGACGAGATACGTCTTTAATATCTGCAGCTCTTTCTCTGAAATATTCATCTCCCATTGATTCAAACATAGATACGAACATTTGAGCAACTTCATCTAATGCTGCAGCAGCATTACATTTTTCATTTCTAATTTTATCTTCAACTTGAGTTTTTAATTCAGGGTCTGCTAATACCAATGCATGTGCATCAAATACAGCTGCTTCTTCAGCAGATAAGTTTTTAGATGCTGCTTCTTTAATAGTTTCAAGTTCTTTTGCAGTACTTTCCATAGCATCTTCATAAGTTTTAATTTCTTTTTCAACATCTTCAACAGTTGTTTTTTCTACTGTTAAATCTGGCATCACTAATTTATAAGCTTTTGCAATTGCAATACCATTAGATGCCGCAATACCTTTAATCATTGTCATTTCGACCTACCTCCATTTGATTCTATTTTAACTCATTTTACCTTTAATTGAAAGAGTTATTTCAGAAATTGTATGTGTTTTCATATTCTCTCATACATTAAGTGATTATACTGATTTTTTATTTTAAAATCAAGAAATATTCTTCTTTTGGTTTTTTACAATAACCTTATATCCCTTCATAAATATAAATTACACTTTCATTTATACTAATGATAGTATATAATGTATTTGATTAATGAGGAGGAAGAATAATGAAAGTAATCGTTGTTAAAAATTATGAAGAAGCAAGCCAAAAAGCATGTGAAATCATGTTAGACGTTGTGAAAAACAACCCTAAAGCTAACTTAGGACTTGCTACAGGATCTACACCTGTAAGAATGTATGAATTAATGAGAGAAGATCATAAAGCTAATGGAACATCTTATAAAGATATCAAAACATTCAACTTAGATGAATATTTTGGATTAGCTCAATCTCATCCACAAAGTTATCACTATTTCATGTGTCATAACTTATTCAATGGTTTAGACATTAACATGGAAAACGTACATGTACCAAAAGGTCAAGGAAACATTGATGAAGAATGTGATCATTACAATCAATTATTAAAAGAAAATCCAATTGATATCCAATTATTAGGAATTGGTTCAAATGGACATATCGGTTTCAATGAACCAGGTACTGCATTTGATTCAGTAACTCATAAAGTTGACTTAAAAGAATCTACTATCCAAGATAACGCTCGTTTATTCTTTGATGGTAAAATTGATGAAGTTCCAAGACAAGCTGTAAGTATGGGTATTGCTAACATTATGGAAGCAAAAAGCGTATTATTAATTGCTTGTGGTGAAGGTAAAGCAAAAGCTATCTACGGAATGGTTGAAGGACCTAAATCTGTTGATTTACCAGCAAGTTGCTTACAAGATCATCCAAACTGTACATTAGTTGTTGATGAAGCTGCTGCATCATTATTAACTAAATAATAAAACAAAATAAAAGAAAAGAAGTGGATGTTTCCTATCAATCATAGGGAAACATCCACTTTATTTTTTTAAGAAAATAGTGATCAATTGATTTTCTATTCATGAAGTTGTGGGGATAAGTTATATCCTTTTTCACCAACTCTTATGCTTCCATCTTTTAAAGATACGTAAGGTGAAAATTCTGCTTTTTCATCCTTATAAGTAAGGATTATTGTTGCATCATAGAAAATATCACTGATGTTACAATTCACAATAAAGGATTGACAATTTTTCATTTCAAAAACCAATTCTTTTTCATCATTATCAATATTATTTTTATACAATTTTAAATCCATTCCATCGTATCTAGGAATAATCACATAGAAATCTCCTGATGAAATATAATGACACGGTAAATCAAATGAATCTAAATAATCTGAGAATTGACGTAAATCATCCATTGTTTCATATCCAGCATATCCAACAGCGTACATTTGATGTTGTTCAAAGGGAATATTATTTCTTTTAGAGTAATTTTGCATTTGAGCTGTTGCGTCGTTGGATTGAGAAGAATGATCATTGTTAGATTGACTGTCACATCCAACAAGATTAACAATCAATAATAAAGAGAATAAAAGATAACAAAGCTTTTTCATACTATCATCTCCTCTATTTATATTATACAATAATCAAAATAACACGGCAAACTTATCGTTTTGATTATATATTTTTATAAAAAGAAAAGATAAATTTAATAATATCCTCTACACAATTGCACAAAGGTCATAATGTTGGTTGTTATATGCCACTTTATATTATGAAATAAAGAATATTGTGGAGGGTTTTTGGCTTTAACCATAACGTAATCTAGTTGTTGAGATTTAGCATAATGATTGGCTTTTCTAAGATGCCAAGAACTTGTTACTATCATAGCAGTTTTAAAGTGATGCTGTTCCATCATAGTTTTAGAGTAGAGCATATTATGATAAGTACTCACAGATTGATTTTCAATGATCAAACAGTCTTGAGGCAATCCTTTTTGAAGGCAATATTGATACATAACTTCTGATTCGTTGTATTCATTTTTGACATGTCCACCACTTAAAATCAAATAATCCACACGATGTTGTTGATAAAGCTTGATACCTTGATCAATACGTGATTTTAAAATATCAGAAATATCTCCATTATCTAAAGATGGAAAGCCTAAAACAATGGCGCAGTGATAATGTTCATATTTTTGTTTTCTTTGAGGACGAGGAAACATATAAAAATAAACAAACAAAGGACATAAAATCAAAATAATCATTATATATATCATAGAGTAACCTCCTTGTAAATAAGTAAAAGAAAAGGATATCCAAATGGATATCCTAGAGAACTGGCAACTTGCTAT
>SAMEA104404106__coassemble_956_pt1 | contig 25076 bp, 22 predicted proteins | sample SAMEA104404106__metabat2_high_PE_001 | metagenome-assembled genome bin SAMEA104404106 (sample SAMEA104404106) | Balaenoptera acutorostrata
CTTGAGCTTATTCTTAGGAGGCGAGTGCTCTATCCAGCTGAGCTACGTGGAGATGAATAACCTTTTTTATTTTATCACTCATTCTTTTATTTTTCAATAAAACAAAAAAGAATGGGATACCCCATTCTTAATCACATTTCTTTAAACTCAGTTTTGCTTTAAATTTCTTTGTAACTTTGACCCAATCTACAACATAGCATAATTGATATAAGATAATAGCCAATATACTTGCTGAAATAGCATCTAAAACAGAATGTTGTTTAATAAACATAGTGGATAAAGTAATAAGAATAGCTGAGACATATGCCACAACATGTACCCATTTCTTATCTTTAAAATCTTGACAACGTACAAGTGCAATAGCACAACCGATAGAATTATAAACATGAATACTTGGGAAAACATTTTGACATTTATCCGAAGTATAAATAAAATTCAATAAAAATTGTGTTATTGGTCCACCAGTTAACACTTCTGGTCTATGATCATAACTTGTTGGGAATATTGTAAAGATAATAAGACATACAGTCATTCCTATAAATAAGAAAGCAACACAACGATAAAATTCATCACGATGAGTAAAAAATAAATAAGCAACTGTAAAAGCAACAAATAAAAACCAGTAAACATAAGGATAAATGAAAATAGAGAGGAATGGTGTCATTTGATCAAATGTAGTATAAACATCATGAAAACCTATATCCCCTCTAAATTGTAATCCAAAATACCATGGGACATAAAAGATAAAATAAATAAAGACCCATGCATGTTTATATTTTGAAAAAAATTTCTTCATTAATTAAATCCAAAAAGCTTTCTTGAAATAGAATAACCTGTTAATAATACTTTTTGCCCCATCTTGCTATCCATTTCCATCATTGATCCCAACAATGTATGTTTTACAGCTTTGTATAAATCATAGTTTGTGTTTTTCATATATGACCACAATTCATCTTTCTTTGCCATATTTTCTTCTGTCCCAGATTTAAGTAATAAAACAGTAGAAACTGTACAAATCATAGATAAATATTTCACCATATAACTTCTTAATTTACGACTCTTTAATTTTGTCACATCACAACAATCAAACATCATTTTATTGACTTTAATTTGTTGATCAATTCTAGAAATCATAATTGTTTCATTGACTGATTGATCTTCTCTACCAATAAAATAACGATACAAATCAATGTCTAAATAATACATTGTTGTGACATATGGTAATGGTTGATAAACAAATAAATTATCTACATAAAAAGTATGTTTAGGTAATTCTAAATTACAATTTCTAAGTAATTGTGTACGATAAATAACACTATGCATTAATAAGTTTTGTGATGGATAAAAACTCTTCACATCATACCATCTAAAGACTTTATTTTGAGGTAAAGCATTTGTATAACGAATAACGCTTGTTTTGTTTTCGCTAGGTTTTTCATAAACATAATTTGCAATAAACATATCAACTTCATCATGAGTATCATGTAATGCTTTGATTGTTTCAATCATTTTTACAAGTGAAGATTGATCAAACCAATCATCACTATCTAAAACTTTAAAATATAATCCTGTCGCATTCTTTAACCCTGTATTAACTGCTTGTCCATGTCCACCATTTTCTTGATGCACACATTTTACTGTATCAGGATAACGACTTGCATATTCATCACCAATACGTGCTGTATCGTCTTTAGATCCATCATCTACAATAATGACTTCAACATCTTCTTTTAAGATTAAACATGTTTCAATCGCATGAGCCATATAATCTTGTGAATTATAACAAGGGATTGCTATTGATAAATATTTCATATAAACCTCCTAAAGTGTTTTCACTAATTTTAAAGCTTCTTCTACAATTCCATCAATATTATAGTATTTATATTGTGCTAATCTTCCAAGCAAATAAAATTGTGGGAAGTCTTTTAATAACTGAACATATTTTTGATGAAGAGCTTTGTTTTCATCATTTAAAATGGCATAGTAAGGAACTTGTTGATTGTTTTTATAAATTTCTGGATATTCTTTTATAATTGTTGTTCCTTTGATCTTTTGGCCAGTTAAATGTTTAAATTCTGTAATACGTGTATAGTCTTCACTGACTGTATAATTGACAACACCGTGTCCCTGATAATCATCTTCATCATAGTGTTCAAAATCAAAACGTAAAGAACGATATGGTAAAGTTCCTAGACGATGATCAAAGAAATCATCAATGGCACCAGTAAAAATAATTTTACCGTTAAATTCATGACCTAAATAATAAATTTTATGGTGTTCAAAATCAAATGATAGAACATCTTTTGCATCAACACCCAATTCAATATCAATATTTTGATGTTTTAACATATTTTCAAACAATACAGTATAACCATCTAAAGGCATTCCTTGATATTGATCTTGAAAATAACGATTATCATAAGAAATCAATACTGGTACACGTGCAGTCACACTTTGATCAACTTCTTCTGGTTTTTGATTCCATTGTTTCATTGTGTATTTCAAAAAGATATTTTCATAAACATATTGGGCAACTTCTTGAATACCTTGAGAAGAACTCTTTTGCATTTGTAAGATAGGAATTCTAGCATTTTCACCATATTCATCAATCAATTCTTTTTTAAGTTTTTCACCTTTTTCTTCTCCAAAAACAATCATTAATGTATTCAAATTAAAAGGAATAGGAATAATTTTTCCATAAACATTACCAACAACTTCATGTTGATAATCATACCATTGGGTAAAGCGTGACAAATATTCATAAACTTCTTGATTATTTGTATGAAAAATATGAGGACCATATTTATGAACAAGGACTCCATAAGAATCATATTCATCATAACAGTTACCACCAATATGATTACGTTTTTCAATAATTTTTACTTTTTCACCACGTTCAGCAAGTTCTCTTGCCACAACGCCACCAGCAAAACCACAACCAATAACTAATGTATCCACAAACCCACCTCTTTCCTATTAAGCTTAATTTTATCATAGAAAACATAGGATGTCTAGGTATTATAAAGAGTGCTCTTTTTGTAAAAAAAAGAAACAAAACAATTAACGTCTTGTTTCTAATAATTTTAAGTATTCATTTTCATGCACAATTTTTAAGTCTTGTCCTTGCTTAATGAGTTTTAAAGCTTTTAAGACTTTTTTATTTTGTTTCCCAAATCTGACTTTATGATAACCATTTTCACCAATAACCAAATAGTTGGTTTGTGTACTCACTTGATGAGAAGATAAAGCACTGACTTGTCTTGTTTTTTCTTCCAAAATCTCTCTTGGAATCGATAATTTACCTGTAAAACATACAGATTGATGATACAACAAAGCATCATCTCTTTGTTTCATCTGTTGAAGTTGAGGAGCAACTTCAGCAGAAATAATATTTCTATAATAATTGTCTTTCATTTCTCCAAATTCAAGATGGAATTGATGATGTAATTCTTGAATAGATTCACAACCTGAATGTTCAATCATTTCTAATAAAATCATTGCACATGCTTTTGCATCTTCTAAAGCATGATGTGCTGAAAATTCAAAATGAATCAATTGAGATAATTCTTGAAGATTATATTTGGTTAAATCAGGATATACCAAATGAGCCAATACATTTGTACATGACATGTACAAATGTGGATATGTAATATGATAAGATTTTAAAGTCTCTCTTAAATGCATCATATCTCCTTGAATATCATGAGAAACAACAATTTTATGATCAAAATAATGATGAATATCTTTCCAAATTTCATCAAAAGTTTTTTCATGAAGTAAAGATTTAGGTCTAATTTTATGGACTCTATAACGATAAACATCGAAGCTTAAATTTTGCGGTTTAACCAATGAATAATATGTCGATTCTATTTTTCCGTTGACAAGTTCAACAATACCAATGGCACAAATGCTTGCAGGATCTTGGTTTAAAATTTCTAAATCAAAGACTGTCACTCTATCTATCATTGAATACCTACAGCCTTTTTGGCAAGTCCGTCCACTTGCTCATTATAATAATCACCACTATGTGCTAAAACTTTCACGAAATAGATATCAAGATTTTCTCTTGCTTTCTTAACAAAGTCTTGATAAGCTTTTGTCCCTATTTTATTGGCTTTCCAATCTCCATTGGCCCACTTTTCAATACCTTCATAGTCATAATAAATACAAACCATAGGATAATGATTCTTTAAAGCATATTCAATAGCAACCTTGGCTCCAGCAATTTCACCAGCCACATTACGCATATCTACATAGTCTGGATGATTTCCCTTTCCATAGTATTTCGCCACAATATCTTGACCATATAATAAAATACAACCATATCCATATTCTTTTGTCTTTATATTATAACTTCCATCAACATAAGCTATCAAACCATCATCTTGAATCTTTGGTTTGGATGGATTCAAATAATTTTGAGCTTCTTCTAAAGTTCCAAAAGATTTATAAACAGCACCTTTGAAACCTTTCACTTGTAATGAACATTCATCCCAAGATGTAAAGATTCCCGTTTCTCTTCCATTTTTTACCGCATAAAATTTACCCATATTAAAACCTCCACTTGACATTATAAAGACAAAATATCATTTTGACTACTAAAATTTTATAGAAAAAAAGAAGGTTTCCCTTCTTTTATTCTAAAGTCTCTTGTTTTAATGATAAAGTATCAAAAACATTGAGTTTTTCTATACTTTCATTTGTAAAGATATTTTCTGGATCACTGACACCTTCACTAGCAAGCATAATCAATGAAATAGAAACAAGAATTTGATAAATATTAATTAATTTATCTTTTTGCATTGTTTCCAATCTTTCTCTAGATAATTCTTCAATTTCTTGAGAATGATGATTAACAAAGTCATCTAATTCATGAATATATGAATAACCCATATAATGGAATCTTTGAATCAATCGTGATTGAGAAATCAATTCAGAATCTCTTTCAAATTGATAATGATATTCATCATGAAGATTAGATAAGATTTCATTAATACGTGGAGACGTATTAATGTATTGAATTAAAGAATTGACGTTGATGTCTGTCTTTAGCACTTTTTCTAAATGAACAATACCTCTATTGTATTCTTTAACAGCACGATCTATATTCACAAATTCTTCGTCTAATAATTCTAATGATGCAGACAAACGTGTTAAACGTCTTCTAATATCTTTAGGAATTTCATATTGTGATTTATATCCTAACCCATGTTCAATTTCAGCCCATGAATGTTGTAATGTTGTACGAATTTGTAATTCAAAAACAATATCTTTATAATCTGCATATTCAATTAATGAACATCTCTCATCAGTAAATTTGATCAACAAATGTAAAGAATTGTATCCAAAATCAATACGATCTTCATAATTCTTTTTTCTTTTATCATTATATTCAATAATTTCAAAATTGTCTTTTATACAATCATATAAAGCATCCACATCATTTTCAAACAAAGTAATGACACGACATGCAACGACATCAGTAATATCATTAATATCATGATATCTATTTTTATAAATAATCTTTTTTATTAATGCATCTTCAGATTTAATACGAATTGCTAAATTTGAAATTCTAAAATGATGAGTTTGTATAATACGTTGGAATATATCTTCAATATCATGTTTTAATGAATAATAAATATCCTGATTATCATGATATTGTTTGATAATTTTTTCTAAATTATTTTGCATTCATCTCACCTCAATAATATATTATAAATTCATTATGTTTATTTTATGTGAATTCACAAAAAAAGAAGAAACTCAAGAACGAGCCTTAATTTTCTTCTATAGACTGTCCATGACGATGGACATAATAAATACCAATAATACCTGCAATAACAAAGACAACTGAAGTCAATTGAGCCATACGAATAGAACCCAACATCAAACTATCAGTACGCATTCCTTCAACAAAGAATCTCACAATTCCATAAAGTATAAAATAACTAAAGAATTGTACACCATAGTGTTTTTGAAACTTCTTAATGATAAAAATAATAATAAGGAATGCAATTATATTACCTACTGATTCATATAAGAATGTAGGATGATGAAAAGCACCATCAATAAACATATGATCAATAATAAATGTAGGCAAATGTAAAGACTTCAAAAAACCTAAAGAAACTTCTCCACCAAAGGCTTCTTGATTAAAGAAATTTCCCCATCTTCCTAAAGCTTGAGCAATCAATACTCCTGGTAGAATAGCATCACCTGCAACCATAACAGGAATATTGTATTTTTTAAAATAATGCCAGCTAAAAATCAATCCAGCAACAATACCACCTTGTATTGCCAAACCACCATGCCATATTGCAAAGATTTCCATTGGATTGTAAAGATAAAATTCTTTAAAAGTAAAAACAACATACCAAAGACGTGCCCCTAAAATACCTATCAACATTAACATAAAGAAATAATCTGATAAGATTTCTGGGTCATAACCTAATTGCTTGAATCTGTATTGACCTAAACCATAAGCAATAAAAGCACCTGTTAATATCATGACAGCATACCATTGAATGCTAATTGGTCCAATAGTCACAAAAGTACTAAAATTTTCAAAGAAATGCATTAAGCTTTACTTTTAATATTTTCTAAAATTCTGTTTACAAATTCTTTACTAGAATCAAAACCAGAATCTTTTAATCTCATATTCATTACAGCAGATTCAATAATTACAGACATACTTCTTCCTCCAGTAACTGGAACAACAATCTTAGGAATCATGACACCAAGAATTTCTTCTTTGTCATCATCTTCCTCAGCACCAATTCTTGTATATTCACGAGATGGTAACCAACGATCCAATTGAATAATCAAATCAACATTGTCTTTTTCTAATACAGAAGCGACACCAAACATCTTAGAAACATCAATAACACCAATTCCTCGAATTTCAAGTAAATTCTTTAATACAGTTGGTGCTTTCCCAACAATATTTTGTCCAATATGATACAATTCCACAGCGTCATCAGCAATCAATAAATGACCTCTTTTCACAAGTTCTAAAGCGATCTCTGATTTCCCAATTCCACTGTCTCCTCGAATGACAACACCTTTACCATAGATATTCAAGAATACACCATGAATTAATGTTTCAGGAGCCAATGCTTCATCCAAAGCCGCTGTTAATTCAATGGAAATACGACCTGTAAATTGTTTTGTTTCAAAAATAGGAAAATTACGTTTGATCGCAATATTCTTTAATATTTCAGGACATGGATTCCCTTTTGCAATAATGATACAAGGTGTTTCATCATTCACAAGTTTAGAGAAACAAGCAAGTTGCGCTTCTTTACTCATTTCCTTTACGAATGCCATTTCCTTTTCACCAAATAAAATAATTCTTCTAAAATCTGTATGTTTAAAAAATCCAGCCAATTCAAAACCTGGTCTATTCATTTCAGCAACATAAATTTCTCTTTCCAAAGCTTCTTCATTACCTGAAACTTGTTCAAATAAGGATAAGTTCATTAAATCTTTTAGTTTTATAGATTTACCCATAAGTTCCTCCTACTCTAACACCTTTTTAAGAAAACGTCCTGTATGACTTTTTTCACATTTTGCAACTTTTTCTGGTGTTCCTGTTACGACAATTGTACCACCTTTGTCGCCACCTTCCAACCCTAAGTCAATAATATGATCAGCACCTTTAATCACATCGAGATTGTGTTCAATAACGATAACAGTATCGCCTTGATCGACAATACGATTCAAAACATCCATTAAACGTGCAACATCATGACTATGTAATCCCGTTGTTGGTTCATCTAAAATATAAACAGTCTTTCCTGTTGATTTCTTTTGTAATTCACTTGCAAGTTTGACACGTTGTGCTTCACCACCGGATAAAGTTGTCGCACTTTGTCCAAGTTTAATATATCCTAAACCAACATCTTTCAACGTTTGAATTTTAGAACGTATACGTGGTAAATTATCAAAGAATTCTAAAGCATCTTCCACTGTCATATCCAAAACATCAAAAATTGTTTTGTCTTTATAGGTCACTTGCAATGTTTCTTCATTATAACGTTTTCCACCACATTCTTCACATGGTACAAAAACATCGGGTAAGAAATGCATACTGATACGTTTCAACCCTTCACCTTGACATGCTTCACAACGTCCACCTTTGACATTGAAAGAGAAACGTCCTTTATCATATCCACGAATCTTGGCTTCCGGTGTTTTGGCAAACAAATCACGAATATCATCAAAGACACCAGTATAAGTCACAGGATTAGAACGTGGTGTTCTTCCAATAGGATTTTGAGAGACTTCAATGACTTTATCCACATATTCAAGTCCTAAAATTTCTTTATGTTTTCCTGGTTTTTCTTTTGAGTGGTAAACATGCACACGCAATGCCTTACATAATACTTCATTGACAAGTGTTGATTTTCCACTTCCTGAAACACCTGTTACACAAATCAATTTACCTAAAGGGAACTTCACATTAATATTTTTTAAGTTATTTTCCTTGGCCCCTTTAACTTCAATAAAAGTTCCATTTCCTTTACGTCTATGTTCAGGTACAGGAATCTTATATTCTCCAGAGAGATACTTTCCTGTAATAGAATGAGGATTAGCCATCACTTCTTCAGGTGTTCCAGCTGCAACAACTTCTCCACCATGAACACCTGCTCCAGGACCAATATCGATAATATAATCTGAAGCACGCATTGTATCTTCATCATGTTCAACAACCAAAACACTATTTCCTAAATCACGCATATTGCATAAAGTACGAATAAGTTTTTCATTATCACGTTGATGCAATCCAATAGAAGGTTCATCAAGCACATAAAGCACACCTGTTAAACGTGAACTAATTTGTGTTGCCAAACGAATTCTTTGCGCTTCTCCACCAGAAAGTCCACCCGCTTTACGAGATAACGTTAAATATCCAAGACCAACATCATTTAAGAATGTCAAACGGTCTTTAATTTCTTTAATAATCAATCTGGCAATCGTTGCTTCTGTTTCATTCAATACCAAATGATTCATAAAATCTAGAGCTTTTTCAATCGACATATCAGTAAATTCACTAATATTCAAACCATTAACTTGAACACTCAAGACTTGACCATTTAAACGACGTCCTCCACATGTTGGACAAGTATGTTCTGCCATAAAGCTAGCATACCATTCTTTAGACCAAGATGATGTTGTTTCTTCATATCTTCTTTCAATTAAAGTTTTGATTCCTTCAATATGTTTTGTCGTTTTTGATACATTTCCAGAACTTGATTCAATGGTGTAAGTAATCGGTTGATCAGAGCCTCTAAAAATAATATCTTTTTCTTTCTTTGTAAAATCTTTTAAAGGTTTATCTAAATCAATATGATAATAATCACATAAAACCAAGAATTTTTGCCATTCGATACGTTCTGTACCAACAGATGTTTTAAAATAACGAATACCACCTTGATTAATACTTAAATTCCAATCAGGAACCAATAAATCTTCATCCACTTCATTCTTTACACCAATTCCTTTACAATCAGGACAAGCGCCTAAAGGATTATTAAATGAAAATAAACGTGGTTCTAATTGAGGAACACTAAATCCACAATAAGGACAAGCCAAATGTTGAGAGAATAACTTTTCTTGTCCTAATGTTAAGTTTTCTACAATGGCTTCACCATTGGTAAGTTTTAAAGCTGTTTCCAAAGAATCAGCCAAACGTGAACGATATCCTTCTTTCTTAATGATACGATCCACAATAACATCAATAGTATGCTTTTTATTTTTATCCAAGACGATGTCATCTTCCAACATCATCATTTCACCATCAACTTTAACACGCACAAAACCTTCTTTTAATAAATCATCTAAAAGTTCTTTTTGTGTTCCTTTTTGATTTTTACATACACGAGCAAGAACTTGTAATTTTGTACGATCTTCATATTGATCAATAGTATCAACCATTTGTTTAACAGTTTGTGATTCAATCAAAACATGATGTTCAGGACAATAAGCATGTCCTACACGCGCATATAACAAACGCAAATAATCAAATATTTCCGTTACTGTTCCAACAGTAGAACGAGGATTGTTTGATGTTGTCTTTTGATCAATCGCAATTGAAGGAGACAATCCTTCAATACTGTCTACATCTGGTTTTTCAATACCACCTAAGAATTGTCTTGCATAGGCACTTAAAGATTCAACATAACGACGTTGTCCTTCTGCATAAATGGTATCAAAAGCCAAAGATGTTTTCCCACTTCCAGATAATCCCGTCATAATGACCAATTGATGACGTGGAATTTCAACATCAATATTTTTTAAATTATTAACTCTCGCTCCTTTAACAATAATCTTATCTCTTTCCATATTTTTCTTCCAAACTCCTTAAAATCGTTTCACGATCCATACCCTGTAATTGTAATTCATACGCTTCATCTAATAATACACGATAATTTTGATGATTTTGAAAACCACGCTTCATCAAATCTTTCCCATCAATCATAGCTGGTAATGCATGATCTCCAAGTCTTAATTTCAAATCATCGATATATTCATAGAAAGCATTATATTGCTCATGAGCAATATATCCTCGACCTAATTTATCACAACAACTTATATAGATTAAATCATTCAAAGAAATCTTTCCTTCAATATTTTTTAATAACCTTAAATATTTAATATCTGCAGAATGACGTCTTGCCATATTCATAAGATGCATATGATAAAGAATCATTGTTTCAATATAAGCTCTTTGTTTCTTTCCTTGTATTACATCAATTTTTTTAAACACTTCAACTCCCGCTTCATTATGTAAAGGTGCATGTCCTTCTGGAGTTGTCACCAAAGGTTTTCCTATATCATGTAATAAACATGACCACATAAACCACAGAGGATGATCTGTACGATGTTTGACCAACGCACCAATATCAATAACCAACATGGTATGATTGAAAACATTTCCCTCAGGATGAAAATCCGATCTTTGATGTGTATGTACCAAATCTTCAAGATAGAAAGGCAGAGCATCAATCTCTTTTAAGAATTCAAAGCCTAAAGAAGGTTGTGTTGCCATTAATATCTTACTGTACTCTTCATAAACACGTTCTATTGATAAATGATCAAGCATATGATCTTTCACCATACGTTGACACAAATCTTTGGTTTCTTTTTCTACTTGCATACCAAAACGTGCAACAAATGAAGCAATTCTTAAGACTCTTAAAGGATCTTCAATAAAATGTGTTGGATTTACACAACGAATTACACCCTCTTGAATATCTTGAATTCCTCCACATAAATCAATCACTTTTTGATGTTGATAATCATACATCAAAGCATTCATTGTTAAATCACGTCTTTGAATGGCTTTCAATAAAGGCAAATCAGGATTGACCATCACATCAAAATCTCGATGTCCATCTCCTACCTTTGTTTCCATTCTCGGTAAAGCAAAATCATATCCTTTTAAACAATCTAATTGCATGATTGCAAAAGCTTTACCAATTGTGTAAACATGTCCAAAACGACTCAAAACATCATACAATTCTTGATAAGTCATATGATAAATTTCCACATCTACATCATGACTTTCATGAGTATATAAATAATCATCACGAACACTTCCACCAACAATATAAACTTCTCCACCAGATTTTAAGATTTCATCAAATACTTGTCTTGCTTCATCAGATATTTTCATTATTTTTCACCTTTAAGCTCAATAATCATATCTCTTAATTCCATGGCACGTTCGAAATCTAAAATCTTAGCAGCTTCTTTCATTTGTTTTTCTAAATCTTCAATTAATACTTTCTTTTCTTTCTTGCTGGCTTTCTTACCTTTTTTAATCACATCAGAAACTTCATCCATCGTTTCTTTTCCTTGGATTAAATCACGTATTTCTTTGTGAATTGTTTGAGGAATAATACCATGTTCATGATTATACGCTTCTTGAATTTCACGACGTCGATTGGTTTCATGAATAGCGGATTGCATAGAATCCGTCATATGATCACCATACATAATGACTTTCCCATTGGCATTACGAGCAGCACGTCCAATTGTTTGAATCAATGAACGTTCACTACGTAAAAATCCTTCTTTGTCCGCATCCAAGATACAAACAAGTGAGACTTCAGGTAAGTCCAAACCTTCTCTTAATAAGTTAATACCAATCAAGACATCATATTTTCCTAAACGCAAATCCCTTAATATTTCTGTTCTTTCCAAAGTCTTTGTTTCTGAATGTAAATAAGCCACTTTCAATCCCAATTCTTTCAAATACGCTGTTAAATCTTCAGCCATTCTCTTTGTAAGAGTTGTGATTAAAACACGTTCATTCTTTTCCATTCTTTCATGAATTTCTTCTATAATATCATCAATTTGATTTTGAGAAGGACGCACTTCAATAAGAGGATCTAATAATCCTGTTGGACGAATAATTTGTTCAGCATATTCACCATGTGTTTTTTCTAATTCATAATCTCCTGGCGTTGCAGAAACATAAATAATATTTTGAATCAAAGATTCAAATTCTTCAAATCGTAAAGGTCTATTATCTAAGGCACTTGGTAAACGGAATCCATATTCAACCAATGTTTCCTTACGACTACGATCTCCATTATACATTCCTCTAATTTGTGGTAACATGACATGACTTTCATCCACTACAATTAAAAAATCATCAGGAAAATAATCAATCAATGTATAAGGTCTTTGCCCCGGTGTTCTCCCATCAATATGACGAGAATAATTTTCAATACCTGGACACATTCCCACTTCTCGTAACATTTCAATATCATGACGTGTACGTTGATCTAATCTTTCATACTCTAAAGGTTTCATTGTTTCTTCATAGTATTTCAATCGATCATGTAATTCACTTTCAATCGTATCACATGCTTTTAACATTTGTTCTTTTTTTGTGACATATCCATAAGCTGGATAAATCGTATATGTTTTATAACTTGCAAGTGTTTTTCCTGTTAAAGGATCCACTTCACTAATACGATCGACTTCATCACCAAACATTTCAACACGCAACACAAAGGCTTCAGTATATCCAGGAACAATTTCAATGACGTCACCTCTGACACGAAATGTTCCTTTAGATTGTTCAATATCATTACGTTGATATTGACGATCCACTAAATATGTTAATAATTCTTTACGATCAATATCTTGACCAACACGTAAAGAAAAAATCATTTCTTCATACATGGCTGGATTTCCCAAACCATAAATAGACGCTACAGATGCAACAACAATTGTATCTCTTCTTTCAAGCAAAGAGTTCATTGATGCTGAACGTAACATTTCAATTTCATAATTTGTTTTGGCTGTTTTATCAATATAGACATCACTTTTAGGAATATAAGCTTCTGGTTGATAGAAATCGAAGTTTGAAACAAAATATTCCACTCTGTTTTCAGGAAAGAATTCTTTTAATTCCGAATACAATTGACCTGCCAAAGTTTTATTATGTGCCAACACAAGAGTTGGCTTATTCACCTGTGCAATTACATTAGAGACAGTAAAGGTTTTTCCTGTCCCCGTACCACCAAGTAAGACTTGTTCTTTTTTACCTTCTCGAATCCCTTGAACAAGCTTTGCGATAGCTGTAGGCTGGTCTCCCATAGGAGAATACTCAGATACAAGTTTAAACTTTTCCATCTCTAACACTCCTTTACTTTAAAATTGTTTTCACTTTTTCAAACACAACATCAGGTTTGACTTGATACATACGATAAGCCACTGCACTCATCAAAATAGAACTATCTGCTTTTTCAAAAACTCCATTTTGTTTCAAATGATAGTCTTTTTCAAAAGTTTTCAAAGCTGTTTGTGTTTGTTTAGAAAAATAACCATCTTGACGATCAACAGGATATTCTAAATAATGCAATGCCTTTTGCATCATCGCAATTTGCTTATGCACATCATCATAACGATAATCCTTTTCTAATTCACCACCATAAAAATCTTCTATTGTTTGAGCATTGACTTTCACATCAGGTGTAAAGCCAATACCATTAATACTTTTACCAGATGGTGTTAACCATCTTGCTTTTGTATATTTTAAAACAGAAGAATCAGATAAAGTATATTGCATTTGAACAGTCCCTTTACCATAAGTTTGACTGCCTACTATTTGATAATCTAATAATTCTTTTAAAGCACCTGTCATCACTTCAGAAGCACTTGCAGATTTACCATTAACGAGTACATATCCATGTTCAAAATGATATTTGTCTCTTTGAGAAGCTTTATGAACTTCTTCATCACCATTTTTATTTTCAACACGAATCAAGACTTCACCTTCATCAATAAATAAATCCAAAATATCTTTTGCCGCTTCTAAATATCCACCACCATTATCTCTTAAATCAATCACCAAATCTTCTACACCTTGAGAAGTTAATGATTTTAAAGCTTCTTCAAAATATTGATGAGAATTTTCTCCAAAAGTTGTTAAACGAATATAACCCACAGGTTTCTTATTCACTTTTCTCACTTCATATTCAACAGAAGATTCCACATGCGCACGACTACATTTTACATTGTGAGTCTTCCCATTTCTTAACAAGCGTAAAGAAACGACTTCTCCTTCTTTGCCTTGTAAAGATTGTTTGATCTTTACAGCATCATAACCTGCAATTGATGTTCCTTCAACATGCGTAATCAAGTCACCTTTTTGAAGACCAGCTTGCATGGCTGGTGAATTTTGAAAAACATCAATAATTAATGCTCCTCCTTCAATATTCAAAAAAGAAACGCCAATTCCTTGAAAAGATCCATTAATAGAATCTGTTAAATCTCTTGCTTGTTGTAAGCTTAAATAAGAAGAATGAGGATCTCCAAGTCCTTTCACCATTCCCCATAACATACGATCTTGTAAACTCACATCACTCTCAGCCAAATCTACAAAATCTCTTGAAATCACTTCAGAAATCTCATCATAGAGACTCTTTGCTTGAAGTTGTTCTTTTGATATATGGAAACCACGATAAAAATATCCTCCTATACTTCCTAAAACCAAACAGAAAATGCATAAGATAATATAAAGTGGCTCTTTTTTTATTTTTTTCTTTTTTACTTGTTCATGATCGAATTCATTCATAATAACACCTCGCTCATTATTTTAACATATCTAGAAAAAAATTATAACTCACAAGATTTATTATTCTTCTTAAATCAAAAAAAGTTGCAAAACTTTATTTGTTTTTTGCAACTTCTGCCATAAATTTTTTTACACAATGATATGTTTCATCACTAATGACATGTTCAAATCGACATGCATCTTCTTCGGCTTGTTTTTTACTCACGCCCATGTAAATCATGAGTTCTGTTAAAATTTGATGTCGACTATAAATATTCACAGCAATTTCTCTACCCGCATCAGTAAAATCAATATATCCTTTTTGGTCAACAACAATCAATTTTGACTCTTTTAATAATTTAATTGCACGAGATACACTTGGTTTAGAAAAATGCATATAATTTGCAATATCAATAGATCTTACATCAATATTGTCATTTTGTAATCTTAAAATTGTTTCTAAATACATTTCACCAGATTCATGTAAATCCATTATAATCACCCCATATAGATAGATTATATCATATTTAATAATAAAAGCCATGAATATGGTTATGTATTTTAAAATAAAAAAGAACCCTAATGGGTTCTTTTCTTAGTAAAATTATTTGCTTAATTCAGCGAAATATTTAATAGTTCTAACCATGTTAGAAGTATAAGAGTTTTCGTTATCATACCAAGCAACTGTTTGAACTTCAGTAGTTCCGTTATCTAATGGTTTAACCATAGTTTGAGTTGCATCGAATAATGAACCATAAGTAATTCCAACGATGTCAGAAGATACTAATAATTCTTCAGTATATCCGAATGATGGAGTTGCTGCTGCTTTCATAGCTGCATTAACTTCTTCAACTGTTACTTCACCTTCAACAACTGAAGTTAAGATAGTAGTTGATCCTGTAGGAACAGGTACACGTTGAGCTGAACCAATTAATTTTCCGTTTAATTCAGGAATTACTAAACCGATAGCTTTAGCTGCTCCTGTAGAGTTAGGAACAATATTAACTGCAGCTGCACGAGCTCTTCTTAAGTCACCTTTTCTATGAGGTCCATCTAATACCATTTGGTCACCAGTGTAAGCATGTACTGTTAACATGATACCTGATTTGATTTTAGCTAAGTTGTTTAAAGCGTTAGCCATTGGTGCTAAACAGTTAGTTGTACAAGAAGCTGCTGAGATGATTTTGTCATCTGCACTTAAAACACCTTCGTTTACACCGAATACTACTGTTGGTAAGTCATTTCCTGCTGGTGCAGAGATAACAACTTTTTTAGCTCCTGCATCAATATGAGCTTGAGATTTAGCTTTTGAAGTATAGAAACCTGTACATTCTAATACTACGTCTACATCTAATTCTCCCCATGGTAATTCAGCTGCGTTAGCTTTTGCATAGATTTTGATTTCTTTTCCATCAACTGTGATAGAATCTTCACCAGCTACTACTGTATCAGCTAATGCATATTTACCTTGTGCTGAATCATATTTTAATAAATGAGCTAACATTTTTGGATCTGTTAAATCGTTGATTGCTACAACTTCATATCCTTCAGCTCCAAACATTTGTCTAAATGCTAGACGTCCAATACGTCCGAAACCGTTAATTGCTACTTTTACTGCCATTTCTTTGACATCCTCCTTGTTATATTTTATGCCTATATTATAGTCCAGTCATACAAATAAATCAACCTATGTAACCATGTTTATATAAAAATTTCACAAGAAATTGAAATGTAAACACTTCCAAATTTGCAAAAAATATTTATCTTTATTTTTTTAGGAAAACATCGTATTTTTCTTGTCCTTTTCATAAAAAAAGAACATCATCTTTTGATGTTCTTGTGTGTATTTTTCACTAATATTTTCTAAAAATTTGTCGAATAACTTCTCGGTCACTTGTTTGTGTTAAAGCCAGCATCAATAACACCCTGGCTTTTTGTGCTGACAATGTGTTTGAGCAAATACAATAATGATGTGGATCAAAGATTTCATCATCAAAAACAATACCTTGATGAACACGTGATGATCTTACAAAGATATGTCCTTTCTCTGATAATTCATTAATAGCGTTCAACCATTCTTGACTGTAGTTTCCACTCCCTGAACCAATAATGACAATCCCTTTATGATTTTTTGCCATATCATATAAAATTTGTGCAGAAGCTCCTGCATAAAAATATGCAATAGAAACACGTGGTAAATGTGTAATAGGCTTCACTGCAAACTCAGAAGCAATTGTATGTAATTTAAATGTTCTTGAAAAGAAATAGACATCATGATCTTGCATATAACCTAAACAACCAAAAGCTTTTTGATCAAAAGCATCCACTTTATAATTATTGATCTTTTGAATATCTCTTCCAGAATAAATTGTATTTGAAAACAATCCCATCACACCTTGGTGCCATGCTTCTTCACTGGCTGCCAAACAAATCGCTTGATATAAATTATAAGGTCCATCAGCTGATGTCGCTGTTGCCGGACGCATAGCACCTGTAATCACAACAGGCTTTGCAGTATTCAATGTTAAATTCAAATAATAAGCTGTTTCATCCAAAGTATCTGTACCATGAGTCACAACAATACCATCAATATGGGATTGATTGGCAAGTTCATTAATTTTGGTTGAAAGTTCAATCCAATGTTGTGGATTCATTTCATTACTATCCACATTCATTAATTGATATTGTTCAATATGTGCGATACTTTCCAACGATGGAATCGTATCTAAAATTTCACTCACATTCATTTGTCCCGCTTGATAAGCAACTGTCTTTCCTTGAGACCCTGTTCCAGCAATTGTTCCTCCCGTTGCAACAACAGCAATTGTTTTCATATTCTCCACCTCTTTACATATTCATCTCTTCCAATTATTCTAACATAAACTCATTTGAATATCTATGACGCAATGAAAAAGAATCTTTGATGATTATCAAAGATTCTCTCTTTTATAAATCTTCACCATGAGAAGCAATGACTTGTTTATACCAATCAAATGATTTTTTCTTACTTCTTTCTAGTGTTCCGTTTCCTTCATTATCTTTATCAACATAGATAAATCCGTAACGTTTTTTCATTTCTCCAGTTCCTGCAGAAACCAAATCAATACATCCCCAAGGAGTGTATCCAATCAAATCAACACCATCACATTCCATAGCAGCTTTCATTGCTTTGATATGTGCTTTTAAATAATCAATACGATATTGGTCATTGATTGTTCCATCCGCTTCTTTCACATCAATAGCACCAAATCCATTTTCAACAATGAACATTGGTAATTGATAACGATCATAGAGCCAATTTAATGAATAACGTAATCCTTCAGAATCAATTTGCCATCCCCAATCACTGGCTTTTACATATTCATTTGTAACCAAATCTTGACTTTCATCAAAATCATAATAAATTGTATCTCTTTGTGTATATTGACTTGCATGAGAATAATAATAACTCAATCCAATATAATCCACAGTACCATTCAATAAGTCAATTTCATCTTGTTCAGTGATATCTAAATCATAACCTTTTCTTTCTAATCGTTTTACCATATAGGCTGGATAATATCCTCTAACATGTACATCAGTAAACCAATGACAACTATGCATTGCACCTACACTTTTCATCATATCTTTAGGATCACATGAATGTGGATAAACAGGATCCATTGCGACCATACATCCAATTTGTAAAGTTGGATCAATGTCATGACCTGCAGCAATAGCTCTCGCACTTGCAACAAGTTCATAGTGAGCAGCTTGGTACATGATTTCTTCACGATTTTCTCCTTCTTTATACAAGATTCCTGAATTTGTAAAAGGACCAAAATCACGTTTGTAATCAACTTGATTATTAATTTCATTAAAAGTCATCCAATATTTCACTTTTTCATGATATCTTTCAAAACATACTGTTGCGAATCTCACAAAGAATTCAATACATTTTCTATTTCTATATCCTCCATATTTTGTCACCAAATGATAAGGTAATTCAAAATGAGACAATGTGATAACAGGTTGAATACCATGTTTTAAACATTCATCAAACACATCGTCATAAAATTGTAAACCTTCTTCATTCGGTTTACAGTCATCACCATTAGGGAAAATACGAGTCCATGCGATAGATGTTCTAAAGCATTTGAATCCCATTTCTGCAAATAATGCAATATCTTCTTTATATCTATGATAAAAATCAATAGCTTCATGATTAGGATAGTTTTCACCTTCAATCACACCATCAGTGATACGACGTTCTACCCCATGAGCACCAGCAGTCATGACATCAGCAACACTGACACCCTTACCGCCTTGATTCCATCCACCTTCTAATTGATGAGCAGCAACAGCGCCACCCCATAAAAAATCTTTTCTTAATGCCACGATATATTCCTCCCCATATAGAATTATCTTACAACATCTTTTCATTTCCTATTTAAATTTTCTTTTTTTGAAAACAACAAAAAAAGCTTTGACCATTGTCAAAGCTTTCTTTCTATTATAATTTTTCACCATTAGAAGCAATCACTTGTTTATACCAATCAAATGATTTTTTCTTACTTCTTTCTAGTGTTCCGTTTCCTTCATTATCTTTATCAACATAGATAAATCCGTAACGTTTTTTCATTTCTCCAGTTCCTGCAGAAACCAAATCAATACATCCCCAAGGAGTGTATCCAATCAAATCAACACCATCACATTCCATAGCAGCTTTCATTGCTTTGATATGTGCTTTTAAATAATCAATACGATATTGGTCATTGATTGTTCCATCTTCTTCTTTCACATCAATAGCACCAAATCCATTTTCTACGATGAACATTGGTAATTGATAACGATCATAGAACCAGTTTAATGAATAACGTAAACCTTCAGGGTCGATTTGCCATCCCCAGTCACTTGCTTTTACATATTCATTTCTTACTAAGTCAGCAGTTTCGTCATAATCATAATTCACATTACCTTCTCTATATTGAGTGGCATGTGACATATAATAACTAAATCCGATATAATCAACTGTACCATTTAATAAATCGATTTCATCTTGTTCAGTGATATCTAAATCATATCCTTTTCTTTCAAAGAATTTTACCATATAAGCTGGATAATATCCTCTGACATGAACATCAGTAAACCAATAACGTTTATGCATAGCACCAACACTCATCATCATATCATGAGGATCACATGTATGAGGATAAATTGGGTTCATAGCAATCATACATCCAATTTGCATATCTGGATCAATTTCATGACCAACGCTGATAGCTTTAGCACTTGCAACAAGTTCATAGTGAGCAGCTTGATACATGATTTCTTCACGATTTTCTCCTTCTTTATATTTAATACCTGAGTTTGTAAAAGGAGCGAAATCTTCTTGATAGTTTGCTTGGTTATTGATTTCATTGAAAGTCATCCAATATTTCACTTTACTATGATATCTTTCAAAACATACTTTTGCAAATCTTACAAAGAATTCAATACATTTTCTGTTTCTAAATCCACCATATTCAGTAACCAAATGATATGGTAATTCAAAGTGAGATAATGTAACAACAGGTTGAATTCCATATTTTAAACATTCATCAAATAAATCATCATAGAATTTTAAACCTTCTTCATTTGGTTCCAATTCATCACCATTTGGGAAAATACGAGTCCATGCGATAGATGTTCTAAAGCATTTGAATCCCATTTCTGCAAATAAAGCAATATCTTCTTTATATCTATGATAAAAATCAATTGCTTCATGGTTAGGATAGTTTTCACCTTCGATAACACCATCAGTGATACGACGTGCAACGCCATTAGCACCAGCTGTCATAACGTCAGCAACGCTAATACCTTTTCCGCCTTCTTTCCATCCACCTTCTAATTGGTGAGCAGCAACAGCTCCACCCCATAAAAAATCTTCTCTTAAAGCCATTTCATTATACCTCCATATAGAACTTATATTACAATATTAAAATTTTTTATATCTCTTTTTTCTTTTTATGAAAAAATCTTTTTTGACTGTATTCTTTTATACACTTCAAAACTCACAAGTCCATTTCCTATTCCTGTAACCAGCGAACACAAACTCAGCAAGAATAAATAAGGAATAAACATCGTTGTTTTCATAACCAAAGATAAAACAATAATTTGACCTACATTATGAAAGATTGCCCCAACACAGGATAAAGAAACAAAAGACAAATCCGTCCAATAATCAACAACAATAATCATCACTGTACTACAAAACACACCACCACAACTCATCCAAAATGTCTGAGTCAAAAATTCACCAGTTAATAAACCTGCCAGAATGACTCTCACACCATTAACGATTCCTACTTCTTTTGGCCCATAAACTTTTAAAACAACCAATGAAACAATATTGGCAATTCCTAATTTAAACCCCAAAGGTAAGAAAATTGAAACATAACGATCAACAGTATGTAGAATAATAGCAATTGCACAAAACAAAGCCAAGGAAATCATTGTCTTTGTACGGTCTTGATGATTATCCAACATAATTCAATGTTCTTTGTCTTAAAATTTCATATTGTTGACGTGTATGTTTGTCACAAGGTTGTAAACGATCAAAAGAACGATCCACCCAATGATGATCACGTATATATTGTAAACTTTCATCAAAATGCAAATCAAAGATAAAAGCAATATATGATAACCACATATCAATTGATGTTTGACGTGTAGGTGAATACACAAGTTGATGATCATAGACTTGTTGATATACCTCATCAGAAATCTTTTCATGATTGACTTCGTCTAAAGTTTTGAACAATAATGTTTCGATTTTTTCTTCTTCTTTGACTCTAAAATTATCTAATTTATCAGCATCACGTATCAAATGAATATATAATAACTCTTCATCATGAAAACCTTCATCCACTTTATATTTATTATGTTGTTCAATACTAATTTGAATCAAATGATCATAAGTGGGTTCATCAATAAATTGACGAATCAATCCTTGATGAAATAATAATTCACTAGAAAACAGAGCATGATCAATTGTTTTATAATCAGCAAAGCTTTCATATCGTTTCCATTGTTCAAAACGTCCAATATCATGAAGCAAAGCAATCAAACATGCCAAATCTGTTTGCTGAGACGTCAAATGTAAGACTTCACATAAGTATTGCATAATATGCATTGTTTCATATGTATGAACTTTTTTTAAATGAATAGATGGTATACTTTCATCATAGGCACCGACATATTCATCAAATGCATGTTGTGCTTTTAACAAATCAATCATGAGAAATCGCCTCCAATACTATATGAATATCTTCTAGAGAGAATTGTCCAGGTGCAGATTCTTGACCATAAGAAGCAAAAGTCACAGCACTTCCCATAAGAGAACCTGCAATTCTAGTAATTTTACCAAGTTCACCCATACCAATGACAACAAGAGGACGTTGAATACGACTAGACATTTCCAAAGTCACATTCATCACATCAATCACATCTTTTTTATAATTTACAATTGTTGCAACTTTCAATACATCTCCACCAAGAACATCCATTTTATCGAGAATAGAACGAATATCTTCATTGTCCGGTTTACAATCAAAATAATGAGATGACAACACAACCTGAATATGATGACGATGTAACTCTTCTATCCAACGAAAAAGAGCAACTGTATCATAAGACATTTCCAAATCCAACATGTCTACGATATCATCTTGACATACAAGATCAATCAAAGCTTGCATATCTTGTTCTTGAAAATCAACTTGTCCTCCTTCTTTTGAAGAACGACATGTCAATAACAAAGGACGAGACAAGACTTGTCGTACATTTTGTAATAACTCTTTGACCTTACACATATCATGAACATCTTGAAAATAATCCAAACGCAATTCTAAAAAATCATAATCTTGTTTTTCTAAATCTGTAATCTTTTCTAAAATATCTTCTTGTGTGCATCCAACAACAGGAACACACACTTTCACATTCCCACTACCAATTTCTAAATCACGCACTTTACAAACATTCATCATGATCATCCTTATGACATGCTTTTAAAAATAACATAATTTCATGGGAAGTCTTTTGAAAAGCATCACTAAGCAAGAAATGATTGGCATGAGGTATGATTTTCAAAAGACCATAGGGCAAACTCTTAGCGATAAATTCACTATTGTCTTGTTTAATCATATCCATTTCTCCTGCCATCACAAGAACAGGAATAGAAATACTTTCTAATTGTGTTTGCGTTATATGAGGATGTTTTAACATGAGTTTTGTCATATGCCATTGTTTTTTTGCATGAGGATTATAAAGACAAAAAGGCAACAAACAAAACATACGTAAATACATGGAATAATAATACAAAGGTTTTAAAGCCTGAGGTTCTGTATTGGCTCCAATAGACACCAAATGTTTCATGTGTTGATCTTTCATCGCCATTAACAATCCAATAATCGCTCCATCACTAAAACCAATCACATCATATTCATTGAATGACAAATGATGTAACACTTCTAACAAAGCATCACACATATGTTCATAAGTTAATTCTTCTTTATTTTGAAAATGATAATCCACCAAAATACATTGAAACTGGTTTTGAAGTTTTTCAACCAAACGATCAAAAATATGATGATTTTCACCATTACCATGAATCAATACAAGAGGATATCCTTTACCAACAATTTCATGAGTTATCTTCAAATGACAACACCTCCTTGTTCTATTATACTCGATTTCAAGAAAAATTGTAATCAACAAAAAAAGTACACTCGAAAGTGTACTTTAATGATTAATTATAATCGTCTTCAATTAATCCATCATCATCGTCTTCATCAGAAGATTCATTGCTTTCTTCATCATCAGCATAGATATCATTCATATCAATATGAACTTCTTCAAATTTATGACGACTTCTTAAATCCCAATAGTTTTCACCAACAGTGATTAAACGCCCATCTAATGTTAAATCAGTATAGAATAAAGATTTAAATCTTGCTTTTTCTTCTTCATTATATTCTTTTTTAGCTGCAATTTCTTCATATAAATCATAGAAATTCACAGGAGCTTTCTTTTCTAACATGACATCTACAGCAATGTCAACCATTGAATTTTGTTTATAATCTACCATAACAATCCTCCTACATTTTTTCAGGTGCACTTACACCAATTAAACTTAACGCATTTTTTAAAGTAATTTCAGTAGCCTTCACTAAAGCCAATCTTTGTGAAGATAATTCTACATTCTTTTCATCAATAACATAACAATCATTATAGAACGAATGGAATAATTGAGCAAGTCTTTGAATGTAATTTGTCATTTTATGAGGTGCTCTTTGTTTTGCACTTTCAACGATTTCATCTCTGAAAGCATTAATATGTTTTACAAGTTCAATTTCTTTTTCATGAACAAGTAATTCATAATGATCTGCAATATCAATTCCTGCAGTTTGTGCTTGTTTTTCAATTGAACACATTCTCGCATGAGCATATTGAGCATAATAAACAGGGTTTTCATTAGATTGTGATTTTGCTAAACCTAAATCAAAATCAAATGGAGAACTTGCAGCTTTTGATACAAAGAAATAACGTGCAGCATCTACACCGATTTCTTCAATCAAATCTTTAATTGTAACGGCATTTCCAGTACGTTTACTCATTTTTACAACTTCACCATTTTCAACCATACGAATCATTTGCATAATATCAATATCTAATTGATCTGCATTGTATCCTAAGGCTTGAATAGCAGCTTTCATACGTGCGATATAACCATGGTGGTCTGCACCAAGAAGATCGACTAAATATTCATATCCTCTATCTAATTTATTTAAATGGTAAGCAATATCAGGTGTTAAATAAGTATAACTTCCATCACTCTTAATCAATACACGATCTTTATCATCACCGAATTCAGTAGATTTAAACCATAAAGCACCTTCAGCTTCATAAGTATATCCTTGAGCTTTTAATTTTTGAATTGTAGGAACAATCTTATTATCTTCATATAAAGATGTTTCACTAA
>SAMEA104404106__coassemble_968_pt1 | contig 24758 bp, 26 predicted proteins | sample SAMEA104404106__metabat2_high_PE_001 | metagenome-assembled genome bin SAMEA104404106 (sample SAMEA104404106) | Balaenoptera acutorostrata
AAGCTGTGTTGTTTGAATCTTTTTATGGAAATGATATTTCAGACTCTCCTTTTTATATGATGAAAGATTTAATTGAACAAAATACAGATTACAAAATTTATTTTGCAACAAGGAATTATGAAGAACATAAGAAACTTATAGATCAATATAGATTTGATATTAAACTTGTATAAATTAATTCATTACGGTACGGTAAATTATTAGCTACATCTCGTTATTTAGTGAATAATGTTTCTTTTTCTCCTTATTTTTCTAGAAGAGAAGATCAAAAATATTTAAATCCATGTCACGAAACACCTTTAAAAACGTTAGGGAAAAAGATGATTCAAGGAATTGGAGATATGTCGAATATGCAAAGGAATTTCTTACATTCTACAGATTTATTGTTTTCTAACCAATTTACAATGGATCATATGATGGAAGATTATAATTTAAATGGATTATTTACAGGACGTACAATTGTTTCTGGATATCCAAGAAATTCAATTTTCTTAGATGAAAAGAAAAGTAAAGACATTCGTAAAATGTTCCATAATGAAGATAAAGAAGTTTTCGCATATATGCCAACATGGCGTGGTGATCAAAGTTGTATGGCTTCTGCAGGTACATATGAAGATGATGTGAAAAAAATTCTTGATGAATTTGATAAAACATTAACTGATCAACAAATTATGTATGTAAATCTTCATTCATTGGTAAAATCAAAAATTTCTATTGAAGGTTATACACATATTGAACCATTCCCAAATATTGTCAACTATGAATTTTCAAATAGTGTCGGTGTTTTGATTTTGGATTATTCAAGTGTATTCTTTGATTTTTCTATTACAAAAAACCTATTGTTTTATTTATGTATGATTATGATGAATATATGCGTGATTGAGATACTTATTTGGATGTTAAATCATTACCATTTGAAAAAATTTATTCTTAAGACAATATGAAACATTATTTATCTAAAGCAGATAAAACATTAAAAGATCAAGATGCATTAAATCAATATTACGAAAAATTTGTTTCATTTGATTCTTTAGATGCTTCTCTTATTTTAAATGATTTGTTCTTTAATGATGTTAATAATGATAATATACTTATCAAAGATTTTTCATTCAACAAAAAACAAAAAGAACTATGTATTTGGCCTCTAAAGTCATTGTTAGGGATGACTTGAAAAAATTAGAGGAAATTAAGACTTTAGATAATCCAGTTGTAGTTTTAATGAAAACACAATTTAATTATTTATTAAGAAATGAATTGTATTCTAAATATAATGATGTTGATTATATTATTCTTAAACCAGGTATTGCCTATATTTTTATTGAACGTTTATGTTTTAATATGGCAAAAATTTTAAAATTTATCAATGTTATTACTTATTATAAAAAAATTGTTTTAAATGTTTTGCCTAATTTACAAATTAATAAAGTCATATACAGAGAAAATCCTGCAAAAACATTATTTAAAATTAATAAATATTTCAAGAAAACACTATAATGAATGAGAACTGAATTATTATAAGATAATTCAGTATTTTTATGTGTAAATGTAAAAATAGAAGGTAAATATTATTTTTTTAAAATCTTGTTTGCCAAATGATAACTTCATGTTAAATGCTGGTCTTTAATAACAAGGAGAGGAAATTAATGTTTATCACATTTTGTTTTATAGTTCTTATTGTGTTATTTTCATTTCGTGTGCATGTACATGGATTTGATGATCAATAATAATCTAAATTTTATACATCATTTATAAAGATTATTTTTGCGTTGTTAGTATTTATTAAGCATGGCGGTGATTATGTAGAAATTACAGCAGCTGGTGATTTGTTTGTGATGAAACCTATTTATTATTTAGGCCAATAAATTATGGCAATGTTTTTATTTTATTCAGGTTATGGAGTTTATGAATCTATAAAAAGAAAAGGGACACCATATATTGATAATTTTTCCAAAAATCGATTATTAAAAACATTTATAGAATTTTGATTTGTTATGTCCTTATTTTATGCTTTAGGTGAATTTATTGGCAATCATCATTCATTATCAAAATTTTTTGGTCATTGACAGGGTGGGAAAGTGTTGGAAACAGAAACTGCTATATGTTTACTATTTTCTTATTGTACATATTTACATATACTGGATTTATAATTTTACTAAAAAATTTTTTGTCATTATTAGCAATTTTATTCATAACATTATGTTATGTATTTGTTCTTTCAAAATTACAACCTCGACGTTTTAGCAATACAGTTTTATGTTATTATGGGGTGATGTTCTATTCAAATTTTAAATGTTGTATAGATGAAGTAATAAAAAAATATAATGTATTGTATTATGTATTGTTTGCTATCATAATTGAAGTATATTTACATTTATATCAAATGATGTATCGTAGATTTATCATTCATAACGTTTTATCTATTAGTTTTAAATTGATTATTGCACTTGCTTCAATGAAAATTTCATTTCAAAGTAAAATATTTGATAGGTGTAGTCAACATTTGTTTTGGATTTATATTTTACAAAGATTGCCTATGAAATTGTTTTCTTATTGGCATATTGATGAAACATCAGCTTTATTCTTTGTTTTAGCATAGTTTGCGATTACAATCATAATGGCAGAATATATTAAAATTATAATGGATAAATTTAAAAATAGTATTATAGCTTAATGATACTATTTTGTATTTAGAAAAGACTTGCATATTTTATTTGAAAATGTCATAATTTAAAACTGAGGTGGAAATAATGAATATTTTACGTTTTATTAAAAAAAAGGCTGGTAAAGTCATTAGAATTCTTTATAAATTAACTTATAAACTTGTTTCAGTTGATGATAAATTGGTTATCTTTATTTCTTTCCATGGAAGAGGATATTCTGATAATCCAAGATCAATTTATGAAGCAATGAAAAAAGATGAAAGATTTAAAGATTATCGTTTCATTTGGTTTATCAAACATCATAAACAAAAAAATTTAGATATTCCTGGTGCTGAAATTAAAGAGTATTTTAGTTTCCCATATTTTTATTATATGTCAAAAGCAAAATATTGGATTATTAACTGTAAAATGCCTACATATATCTGTAAAAAAGAAGAACAAGTGTATTTACAAACTTGGCATGGAACTCCATTAAAAAGATTGGCTCATGATATTATTGCTCCTGAAGATGCAACTTTCTATCGTTCAGGTGTGACTTTCGAACAAATGTGTCATTCATATGATTTGGATGTGGAAAGATATAATTATATGATCTCTCCAAATAAATTTTGTACAGAAGTTTTCCAAACTTCTTTTGGAATCAATAGAGAAAGATTAATTGAAACAGGATATCCACGTAATGATTTTATTACAAATGCAACACCTGAAGATGTTGTTGCTTTAAAGAAAAAATTTGGATTCCCACTTGATAAAAAAATTGTATTATATGCTCCAACATGGCGTGATAATTCTTATGTAGCTTCAGGATATACATTTGAATTAAAAGCTGATTTCCATAAATGGAAAGATATTTTGGGTGATGATTATATCGTTGTTTTTAAACCACATTATTTAATTATTAATCATTATGAAAATGATCATTCATTGGACGGATTCTTATATTCAGTTCCTGCTGAAGCAGAAATTAATGAATTGTATGTATTAAGTGATATGTTAATCACTGACTATTCAAGCGTATTCTTTGATTATGCAGTATTAAATAGACCAATCTATTTCTACATGTATGATTTAGAAGAATACAAAGGCGAATTAAGAGGCTTCTATTTGGATATTTATACAGAATTACCTGGTCATATTTATGAAGATGAAACAGAAATGTTAAAAGATGTTCGTCATAATATTTATGATTATTCATTCTTAGAAAAATTTAATGAACGCTTTAGTTCTGAGCAAACAGGAAATTGTGCTCAAAAAGTAATTGATATTGTTTTTAAATAAAAGAAATCTCTTTATCTTTGATAAAGAGATTTTTATTTGAATCTTTATTTAAACATGGTAAGATATACAAAAGGAGAAAAGTATGGGTATTCAAAAACTAATTTTAAATTTTGTATTAAAAATAGAAGCTTTTTTTGTTTCATTTTTAAAGATAAAAAAGAATAGAATTACATTTATATCATTAGAAACAGATCATTTGACATTAGATTTTAAAGATGTTTATGATGCTTTGAACCATAATCATTATGATATTCAATTATGTTTAATTCATTATCAAAAGAATTTATGGGGTCAATTCTTATATTTCTTAAACTGTTTAAAACAATTGTATTTGGTCTATACATCACGTGTTGTTTTTCTTCATGATAATAATTATGTTGTTTCTCATTTTAAAAGAGATGGTGTTCAAGTTATTCAATTATGGCATGCTTGTGGTGCTATTAAGAAATTTGGTAATTTATTAGATAGAGAATATAAAATTAAAAACTATGATTACGTTATTGCAAACTCTGATTATTGGCGTATTCCTTATAGCCAAGCTTTTGGAGTAGAAGAAAATCAAGTACAAACTCTCGGTATGCCACGTGTTGATCATTTATTTAAAGAAGATTGGATTCATCAACAACAACAATCATTATTTGAAAAATATCCAATGTTAAAGAATAAAAAAATTGTTTTATATGCACCAACATTTAGAGGAAACATTTATAAAGGTTTTCGAATGATTCCTATCAATGTTACACGTATTTTAGATAGCTTGGGTGATGATTATGTCTTCTTATATAAATTACATCCACTATTAGGAAATCAAAAGATCACTGATGATTCTCGTGCATTTTGTATGAATTTAGAAGATACACATATGTTATTTACGATTGCAGATTATCTTATTACAGATTATTCATCGATTGCCTTAGATTATATGATTTTAGAAAAACCTTTATTATTCTTTGTACCTGATCAAGAAGAATATATGTCTGATGTTGGAACATTTATTGATTTAAAAGACTTAAATTGTCCTCTATGTATGAATGAAGATGATATTATTGATTCTATAAACCATATGACATTTGATCAACATCATATGAAAGAATTAAAACATCAATTCTTCCAACATACAGATGGTCATAATGTTCAACGTATTGTTCAGTTGGTAGATGATTTAACAAGACCTGAATAGGTCTTGTTTTCTTTTTACTTTGCTTTATGTTATAATAAAAAACAATAAAAGAAAGATGAATTGAGGTATGTCTAATGAAAAGAAAATTTACAAGATTGATTAATAAAGATACAAAATGCCTATTGCTACTTGTCGTATTGCCTTTATATGTTATAGGTGGAAATTGGATAGGAAATGCATTGTTAAAATTTGTCATTATACATTTTCATCTTTCATTAGATATGCAAACAATGGTGGCTTATCTTAACCTTATTATCGATTCTTTATATGTTTTGTTTATGGGATATTTGTATAAAGATTTATTGTTAAAACAATGGAGAGATTTTATTTCTCGTCGTAAAGAATTGATTCTTTATGCCTGTGTCACAGGACTTGCATGTATTTATGCTGCAAATCTTATTGGTGGTTTGGTCAGTTTGTTTTTAAGTGGAGAATCCATGAGTGAAAACCAAGCATTGATCAATATGATTTCACTAAGTCATCCTTTTATTATATTGTTCACATCGGTATTTTTAGCACCTATCGTTGAAGAAATTATTTTTAGAGGAATGATTTTTGGATGGGTGTATGAATGGAATGCCTGGGTTGCGCATATTGTTTCAGGATTTCTATTTGGTTTTGTGCACATTATGATTCCAGTCTTACAAGGTAATGCCAGCGAATGGTTGCATATTGTATCCTATTTTGCGATGGGAATGGTATTGAGTGTTTTGTATGAAAGAAAAAATAATATATTTGTACCTATGCTCACACATGCTGCTAATAATTTGATTGTTATACTTCCAATATTCTTTTTATAGACATACTTTATATAAAGTATGTCTTTTTTTATTGAAAATAAAAAAGCCTTGAAGATATCAATATCATCAAGGCTTTTTAAAATGTGTGAATCACATTTATTATATAAATGGTCTCCCCTCACGGGTTCGAACCGTGGACCCTCTGATTAAGAGTCAGATGCTCTGCCAGCTGAGCTAAGGAGAGTTTTTGAACATTTAATATGATACACCATTATGTTAAAAAAATCAACCTATTTTGAATGGAATAATAGATATATATTTGATATAATGTACTGTAAGGTGGTGTAAGTATGTATAAGCAAAATATTCGTCATATTCAAGCTGTTATTCTTCCATTGGATGGAATTATACTTGATCTTAATCGTTATCGATATAATTATTATCATCATTTATGTGAACACTATCATATTTCTTGTTCTAAAGAAGAATTTTATCAACATTTAGGAAATATGTATGATATGTATAAAGGATTACCTTTAGGTGTTAATGAAGATATGGGTCCTTTAAATGCCAAAATTGAAAGAGAAATGTTTGAATATCTTCATTATAAAGGATTAGAACCAAGAAAAGGATTATTAGAACTTATTGAATACTTGCATCAAAAAGATATACGAATTGCTGTTATGTCTACACACCGAACAAGAGATGCGATTGCTTATTTAAAAAGTTTAAATTTATATAAAAAGATACATTGTGTTGTGGGTAGCGATAGTCAATGGTTGCCACTTCCTTCAACACAAATATTGGAACATATTGAAGAAGAATTGTCAGTACAACCACAAAACTGTTTGGTGATTTCTTCTTTCTATGCTTTGAATCTTGCTGCCAATCAATTACAAATGAATGTAATTTATTGTGATGATTTGGTTGAAGCAGGTCAAAGAGAAAAAGAAACATCTTATAAATATGCTCATGATTTGTTTGATGTTTTAAATGTTTTATTGTTTGATCAATATGATGAAATGGATATTTATTCACCAATATTGGGAATGAATAAAGATATGAGTCATCAAGAATTAGATGAAGTACGTGAACATTTACAAACAACTTATCAAGATGATCCAACAATTGTCAATTTAATTGATAAAACTTATGCTTTCCATGTCAATCATTTGGATGATCAACATGTTGTTGAAAATGTGAATAAAATACCACAACCTATAAAACATGATGAATCTAAGAAATTTGTCTTTGATGATGAATTCAATGTAGAAGAAACAAATACAGTAGATGTTGAACCTGAAATGTTTGAACCACAAGAAGAAAAGGTTCATATTGAACCTTTGAATGAAGAAGAGGAAATGGAATTAACACAACTCTTATCAGCAATCAATAAAAATAAAAAAGAACATAAAGAAGAAAAGAAAGATATTGTAGAAGAAAAAGTTATAGAAGACAATCATGATGTTAAAGAAAATCAAGAAGTTAAAGACCATCATGAAGTTGAAGAAGAGAAAGATGATGTTGTTAAAACTCCTTCAAAAAAACATTCTTCATTTACTCTTTTTGATATTTTGATTTTGAATATGATGATCATCTTTATTGGTATTGTTGGTTATGTAACATTAATAGATCACTTTGATCAACCAATGGGAATTTTCCGATTTATAACAATCTTTTATTATACTTATGTTCATTTTGTTTATGGTATTGTTGAAACAATTCTTAATGGACTTCATTCTGTGTTGCATTTTATTCCTCATTTTGATTCTTATTATTATTACAATGCTCACTTTTCTTTATTGGGAATGGATTTATTAAATATTTTTGTTTTTCAAGTTGTTGTTATGTATGTTGTAAAAATCATCATTATGTTAATGAAAAAAGGAATGAAATATGAGAAAAATATTTGAGTTTTTGAATAATATGGATGTGTATGTCTCTTTTACAATGCATGGTTTTTATTATAAGAAATGGTTAAATCATTTGATGATGTTTATCAGTGGGAGTGCGGATTTTGGAATAAGTTGGCTGATATTAATCTTGCTTACAAATTTGGTGGGAGCTTTACATGGGTTGTCCATTGATTTGCTTGTTGCTTTATTGTTGGCAACATTGATTGGTCAAGTCACAATCAAAACATTTGTGAAAAGAAAGAGACCATGCCAAACTTTTGATAATATGGAAATGCTTGTTCCTATTCCATCAGATTTTTCATTTCCTTCTAGTCATACTATGACTTCTTTTGCTTGTGCGACAGTTCTTGCATGTTATGATCCTGTGTTAGGTGTAGTTGGTTTGATTTATGCAACCCTTGTAGGAATTTCACGTATTTACTTATTTGTTCATTATTTGAGTGATGTTTTTGCAGGAGCACTTTTTGGTGTTATTGTAGGAGCTTTTGTATTTGTTTTATAAAATGTAAAAAAACACTTGTCAAACAAATGAGTGCATGTTATACTAATTAAGCAACTGAAGGAGACATACTCAAGAGGCTGAAGAGGTGCCCCTGCTAAGGGTATAGGTCGGGAAACTGGCGCGAGGGTTCAAATCCCTCTGTCTCCGCCATTTAAATTCTGTTGCTTATATTGGTCTGGTAGTTCAGCTGGTTAGAATGCCGCCCTGTCACGGCGGAGGTCGCGGGTTCGAACCCCGTCCAGACCGCCAATATAAAATATAAAAGTTATCTAGAAGATAACTTTTTTTATACCAAAAATAAGTCCCATATGGGACTTATTTATTTTGATAGGCATACATAATTGCAATGATTGTTTTTGCATCCACGATTGTACCATCGAGAACATGTTGATACGCTTCGTCAATGTCCATTTCGATAAGATCTATGAATTCATCAGGATCGCATTCAAGTGCGTCATTGACTTCTTGAAAATCAATGGCTTCGTACAAATAAAGCCATTCGCTAGTATAACCTGGTGAAGGTAAGAACTTGGTAATAAATTTCATATCTTTTGCACGATAATTGGTTTCTTCTTCAAGTTCTCGAAATGCACATTCTTTAGGATCTTCGTTATATTCAAGTTTACCAGCAGGAATTTCTATAGTATCCATTCTATTAGGATATCTAAATTGTTTCACAAGTAGGATTTTATGATCTTTTCTTGCCAAAACACAAACACCTCCATGATGGTAAACAACTTCACGATATGCATGATTTCCATCTTCGAGAAGAACTTCTTCTTTGGTTAATTTTAAAATTGCTCCATCGTATATGTCTTGTCTATTAAGTTCTTTTTCCATTTTATCACTCCTTATTTATAGTATATCATAAATGAAAAAAGACGAATAAGTTATTTTAAAACTATATTTTTTATTTCAAATCCAATATAATAGAAGAGGTGATAAAAATGAAAAAATTAGTCATTGATAAAAATCATGAAAATCAAAGAATTGATAAATATTTAAAGAAGTTATTATGTCGTGCTCCAAGTCAATTGATTTATAAAATGTTAAGAAAAAAAGATGTGAAAGTCAATGGAGTGAAAGTGAAAGAAAATTATATTTTAAAAGAAAATGATGTTGTTGACTTGTTTCTTTATGATGACAAATTTAAAGAATATACTCAACCTCAAACTATTTTTGATTTAAAAATAGAATTTGATGTGTTATATGAAGATGAAAATATTTTGGTGGTTTCTAAACCAGCAGGATTGCTTGTGCATGAAGATATTCATGAAGATATGAATACTTTGGATCATCAAGTTTTAACTTATTTGCATCAAAAAGGAGAATATGATCCTGAAGTGGATTTGGGATTTGTTCCTGGACCTGTGCATCGTTTGGATAGAAATACCAGTGGTATTGTTATTTTTGGTAAAACAATGCGTGCACTTCAAGATTTAAATGAAATGATGAAAAAACGTCATTGCATTGAAAAAACATATTTAACAATTTGTGAAGGATATATGCCTTCTAGTGATTTGATTGGTTATGTAAAAAAAGAAAGTGATCAATCTTTAATGAAGATTGTATCTAAAAATACACCGGGTGCATTAATGATGCATACTATTGTAAAAAATGTTGATTATCGTGATGGATACTCTTTGGTGGAAGTCCGTTTGGTGACAGGGCGTACGCATCAAATTAGAATTCATTTGTCGAGCGAAGGGCATCCTATTATGGGTGATAGTAAATATGGAGATTTTGAATGGAATAAAATGATTCAAAAGAAATATCATTTACAACATCAATTTTTACATGCTTATCAAATAGAATTTGTAAAACCAATAGGAAGTTTAAAATATTTACAAGATAAAACAATTGTATGTCCTTTGCCTGCAAAGTTAAAGCATATTAAAAATACAATCTTTTGCTAAAACTGCTAGGAATGTATGGGCTTTTATTGTATAATTTATCTATATGGAAGGAGAGAATTGAATGAAATATTACATAGGGATAGATTTGGGTGGAACAAACGTGAGAACTCTACTTGTTGATGAACAAGGTAAATCTTATAGTGAAGTGAAAGAACCAACAGAAAGAGAAAATGGTCCTGATTTTGTTTATAATAAAATCGTGAAACAAATTGAAAGTATTGATTATACTGTTTGTGGTGGAATTGAAAATGTAGAAGGAATTGGTATTGGTGTTCCAGGTCCTGTTGATACTGAAAATGGTGTTATGATTATGGCAACAAACTTACCTGGATTTGAAAATTATCCAATTTGTAAAAAATTAAATGATCGTTTCCATTTACCAACTTTTATTGATAATGATGCGAATGTTGCTGGTTTAGCTGAAGCTGTTCTTGGTGCTGGAAAAGGAAAAACAAGTTGTTATTATTTAACAATTTCTACTGGTATTGGTGGAGCCTTTATTTTTAATAATCAATTGATTTCAGGAGGTCGTGGACATGCTGGAGAAGTTGGAAATATTATTGTTAAAAATGATGGTGCTAAAATTGGTGCATTAAACAGAGGTGCAGCAGAAGTTGAAGCAAGTGGTACTGCTATTACTCGTAAAGGTAAAGAAGCTTTAGGTGATGATGCTGTTGCTCATGCTGGAGATGTCTTTAGATTAGCAAATGAAGGTAATGAAAAAGCACAAGCAATCGTTGATGAATGTATTGATGAATTGGCAACTTTACTTGCAAATATTGCTCATACAGTTGATCCACATTGTTTTGTACTTGGTGGTGGAGTTATGAAATCTAAGAAATACTTCTTTGATAGATTGGTTGAACAATTCAATTCTAAAATCCATGTTGGTATGCGTGGACATATTCCGCTATTAGAAACTGAACTAGAAGATTGTGGTGCAATCGGAGCTGCAATGTTACCAATGACTCAAATCAAATAATAAGATAGATAAAGGTCGAGAACCTTTATCTTTTTTTCTTTATAATCGTGATAAAAAGTGATATTATATAGAAAGTTAGGAGGGTAAATATGAAAAAAAGAGTTGTATTAGGTTTAAGTGGTGGTGTTGATAGTGCTGTTGCAGCATATTTATTAAAAGAACAAGGATATGAAGTGATTGGCGTTTTCATGCGCAATTGGGATTCTTCTTTAAATAATGATATTTTAGGAAATCCAACCAATAATGATGACATCTGCCCTCAAGAAAAAGATTATAATGATGCTAAAAAAGTGGCTGAACATTTAGGTATTGAGCTTCGTCGTGTAGATTTTATTAAAGAATATTGGGATCATGTTTTTACATATTTCTTAGAAGAATATGCAAAAGGGCGTACACCAAACCCAGATATTTTATGTAATAAACATATTAAATTTAAAGCGTTTTTGGATTATGCAAAAACAATTAACGCAGATTATATTGCGACTGGACATTATGCAAGAGTTGAACATCATGAAGGTGAAGATTCTGTAATGTTAAGAGGTGTGGATAATAATAAAGATCAAACTTATTTCTTATGTCAATTGAATCAAAAACAATTACAAGCATCTTTATTCCCAGTAGGTGAATTAACAAAACCTGAGGTGAGAAAGATTGCTGAAGATTTGGATTTACCAGTTGCACATAAAAAAGATAGTACTGGTATTTGTTTTATTGGTGAAAGAGATTTTAGAGAATTTTTAAAGAATTATATTCCTGCTAAAAACGGGAAGATGGTTGATATAGAAACACATAAAGTTGTTGGTGAACATCAAGGTATTATGTATTACACAATTGGACAACGTAAAGGTTTAAATATTGGTGGTCCAGGTGAAGCTTGGTTTGTTGTAGGAAAAGAATATGATCGTAATGTTTTGTATGTTTGTCAAGGTGATCAAAATAAATGGTTAATGAGTGAAGGTGCATTGATTACTGATGTTAATTGGGTTTCTTCTGTTAAACCTGAAGGAGAAATTGATTGTTTAGCAAAATTTAGATATCGTCAAAAGGATAATGAAGTGTCTCTTCATTTTATTGATGAAACATCAATTTTTGTAAGCTTTAAAAAACCAGTGAAAGCTGTGACTCCAGGACAAGCTGCTGTATTCTATGATGGAGAAGTTTGTTTAGGTGGCGGTACAATTGAAAAAGTTTATAAAGATGGTAAGGAGATTTCATATTTATAATGGTTGAGTATACTGGGATTATTAAACAAGTACGTTTCTATAGTGAAGATACAAAGTTTATTGTGTGTCTTATCGATAGTGAACAAGAAGATAAACCTATTTTGGCAACGGGTTATATGACTTATGCACAATCCCATGATAAATATCATTTTCAAGGTGAATATGTTATTCACCCTAAATATGGTAAACAATTTCAAATACAATCTTATGAAGTTATATTAGCGGATGATGAAAGTGAAATCATTCGCTATTTATCTAGTCCGCTCTTTAAAGGTATTGGAGAAAAACAAGCAACAGCTATAGTCGAAGTTTTAGGAAAAGAAACATTAAATAAAATTAAAGAAAATCCAAGTGTTTTAGATCATATACGTGGAATGAGTCAAACAAAGAAGCAAACGATTATCGATGTTTTATCTTCACAAAGTTTTGATCATGAAGTTTTGTCATTCTTTATGGGTCATGGCATTAGTACACGTTATTTGGCTTCTATACAAGCCATTTATCAAGAAAAAACATTGGATATTTTACAAAATAATCCTTATCAATTGATTGATGATATTGAAGGTATTGGTTTTAAGATTGCCGATGATTTGGCATTGAAAATTGGTGTAGATCCTTTGGATGACCATCGTATTGAAGCAGCTATCTTGTATGCATTAAAAGAAGCTTGTTTTCAAGATGGAAGTACATATCATAGCTATGATCTTATGTATCGTCGTTTTCAAAAATTGATCTTTCATTATCCTCAAGAGGATTTTGATGATCGTTTGTCTGCTTTGATAGATGATCATAAAATTGTCCAAGAAGGAGATTGTTTTTATCCTTATAATTTGTATGAAAGTGAAATCACGATTTCTAGAATTTTTAAAAGATGGTTAAATCAACCAGAAGAAGAATATGAACATGATGAAGTTGATGAAATGATCAACAGAATCCAAGAAAACTTATCTATTGAATATGATGAATTACAAAAAGAAGCAATTTATTCTTTTTTAACACAATCAGCGATGATTTTAACAGGTGGACCTGGAACTGGGAAAACAACACTTGTACAGGCAATGATTCAATTGTATACAAAATTAAATCCAGATTGTAAAGTCGCTTTGGTTGCACCAACCGGAAGAGCTTCAAAACGATTAAGTGAAGTGACAGGATTAGAAGCATGTACAATTCATCGTTTATTAAAATGGGATTTACATACGAATACTTTTGCTATGGATGAAGGACATCCTTTGGAATGCGATTTGTTGGTGATTGATGAGTTTTCTATGGTGGATAGTTTCTTATTCTCTCATTTGTTAAAAGCATCTCGTAAAATTACAAAGATTTTAATGATTGGAGATGATCAACAATTACCTTCTGTTGGTCCAGGGCAAGTCTTAAATGATTTGATTGAAAGTGGATTGATTCCAACATTAAAACTCACACGTATTTACAGACAATCACAAAAGAGTGGTATTGTTGAATTGGCTCATAGCATTCGTAATGATGAATATGATATGTCTTTGTTCCAAGATTATAAAGATATCTATTTTCAACCTTGTTTATCCCATGAAGTGATTTACTATGTGAAGAGTTTGGTTACTCTTGCTTTGGAACAAGGATATGATAGTAATGATATTCAAGTGTTGGCACCAATGTATAATGGTGTTGCTGGAATTGATGCATTAAATGATTGTTTACAAGAATTAATGAATCCTCATGATGATTTGAAAAATGAATTGCGTGTTGGTAAAAGATTGTTCCGTGAAGGAGATAAGATTTTACAATTAAAAAACAGAGTCGACGATAATGTCTTTAATGGAGATGTTGGTGTTTTAGAAGAAATTCATTACAAAGATAATTTTGAATATTTGTCAGATACAATGATTGTTAATTTTGATGGTGAATTTGTGGAATATACGCCTCAAGACTTTTATACAATCACTCATGCTTATTGCATGAGTATTCATAAATCTCAAGGGAATGAATTTAAAATTGTTATTATGCCAATCGTGAAAGATTATTCTATTATGTTAAAGAAAAATCTTGTTTATACGGGGATGACAAGAGCAAAACAATCTCTTTTTGTCCTTGGTCAACCTCAAGCATTGACTCTTGCTATGCAACATCGTTATGATGGTATACGTCATACATCATTGAAAGAAAAATTGTTAGCACCTGTTGAAATGACTGTTTATGATTTTTGCGAATAATGATGATATTCTCATGGATATTCTCTTGATTTTTTAAATTTTTTTGATTATAATAAACGAGTAAATCGTTGAAAAAGATAAGTATTTATATTTTATTTTATAGAGAGGAAATGGTTGGTGTAAATTTCCAAATAGATATAAAGAAAGCTACTTTGAAGAGTGATAGAAATATCAACGCGTGTCAGCGTTATTGACGAAGAGGGCATAATTTTTAATTATGAATGAGGATGGTACCGCGATGATAGTCGTTCCTTTTTAGGAATGACTTTTTTTATTTATGAAGGAGGATATTATGAAAGAATTAACTGGTAATCAAGTCAGACAAATGTTCTTAGATTATTTTAAATCTAAAGGACATATGATTGAACCTGGGGCATCATTGATTCCCCACAACGATCCAACATTATTATGGATCAATGCTGGTGTTGCAGCATTAAAAAAATATTTTGATGGTAGTGAAAAACCTGCTTGTAACAGAATTGCAAATGCCCAAAAATCAATTCGTACAAATGATATTGAAAACGTAGGAAAAACAGCAAGACACCATACATTCTTTGAAATGTTAGGTAACTTTTCTATTGGTGATTATTTTAAAGAAGAAGCCATTCCTTTTGCTTGGGAATTCTTAACAAGTGAAGAATGGATTGGTTTTGATAAAGACAAACTATATGTTACTGTTTATACAGATGATGAAGATGCATATCGTATTTGGACAGAAGTTTGTCATGTAGATCCTAGCCATATTTTAAAAACTTATGGAAACTTCTGGGAAATTGGAGAAGGTCCTGGTGGTCCTGACTCTGAAATTTTCTATGACCGTGGAGAAAAATATGATCCTGAAGGTATTGGAGAAAGATTATTCTTTGAAGAATTAGAAAACGATCGTTATATTGAAATTTGGAACGTTGTATTCTCTCAATTTGATTGTGATCCTTCAATTGATAGAACAGAATACAAAGAATTACCTCAAAAGAATATTGATACTGGTATGGGTCTTGAAAGACTTGTGAGTATTATTCAAGGTGGAGAAACAAACTTTGATACTGATTTCTTCTTACCTATTATTCACGCTGCTGAAGAAATGGCAAATGTAAAATATGAAGATAATAAAATGGCTTACCGCGTTATTGCCGATCATATTCGTACAGTCACTTTTGCTTTAAGTGATGGTGCTTTATTTGATAATGCTGGTCGTGGATATGTTTTACGTCGTATTTTAAGACGTGCTGTTCGTTATGGTAAAAAGATTGGTATTGATCATTCTTTCATGTATCAATTGGTTGCGATTGTGGCTGATATTATGAAAGATTTCTATGATTACTTACCAGAAAAAGTGGATTATGTGAGTGGACTTGTTAAAAAAGAAGAAGAAGCTTTCCATAAAACATTATCTCATGGTGAAAAATTGTTAAATCAAATGTTAGATAAAGCTGAAGATAAAAAATTAAGTGGTACAGATGCTTTTAAATTATATGATACATATGGTTTCCCTCTAGAATTAACAGTAGAAATCGCTGAAGAAAGTGGTTATAGTGTTGACGAAGAAGGATTCAAAGCAGAAATGAAAGCTCAACAAGAAAGAGCAAGAAATGCTCGTGGAGATGTTGAATCAATGTCTAGTCAAAAACCTGATTTAATGGCTTTTGATACACCAAGTACTTTTGATTACAACCCTCAACCCGTTGTTGCAAAAGTTATTGCAACTTTTGAAGACGGTGTGAAATGTGATGAAATTACTACAAAAGGTGAAGCGATTTTAGATCATACAACATTCTATGCTGAAATGGGTGGTCAATGTGCAGATCATGGAACTATGCATAATGATTCTACTGAATTAAATGTAACTCATGTTTCAAAAGCTCCACATCAACAACATTTACATTTTGTTGAAGTGGAAAAAGGAAGTGTAAAAGTTGGAGATGAATTGACTTTAACTGTTGATACACATAAACGTGCATTGATTCAAAATAACCATACTGCAACTCATATTTTACAAAGAGCTTTAAAAGATATCTTAGGTGAACATATTTCTCAATCTGGATCTTATGTTGATGATCAAAGATTAAGATTTGACTTTACTCATCCTCAAAAAATGACTGATGAAGAAATTCGTCTTGTTGAAGATAAAGTCAATGAACAAATCTTTAATGGTTTAAATGTTCATATTGCAATTATGAGCAAAGATGAAGCAATGAAAACAGGAGCTATGGCTTTATTTGATGAAAAATATGGTGATGAAGTTCGTGTTGTTAGTGTAGGAGATTATTCTAAAGAATTATGTGGTGGATGCCATGTTTCTAATAGTTCTCAAATTGGTTTATTCAAAATTGTAAGTGAAGAAAGTGTTGGTTCTGGTGTAAGACGTATTGAAGCTGTTACTGCTTCTTATGCATATCAAGCTTTAAAGAAAAATGAAGAAATGATTCAAACAATGAGTGAATTATTAAAATTAAAGAATAAAAATGAAATTGTTGATAAATTATCTCATTTTATTGATGAAGCTGCACTTGTTCGTAAAGAAAGAGATCAATACTTAGATAAATTAAATAGTATTGAAGCAAAAGAAAAAACAAAGAATATTGAAGATATTCATGGTGTTCAATTCTTATGCGTTAAAGAAAACAAAGATATTCCAACAGCAAAACAAATGACTTTCGAATTAAGAGATCAATTAGATCATGGTATGGTTGTTCTTGTGAATGAATGTGAAGGTAAAGTGTCTTACTTTGTTGGTTTAAGTCAAGCTATGGTTAAGGAAGGTCATAAAGCTGGTAACTTCGTTAAAATGTTAAATGAAGTCACTGGTGGTAGAGGTGGCGGAAAACCTGATTTTGCTCAAGGTGGATGTCCTTCTATGGAACAAATTGATAATGCGATTGCGAAAATCAAAGAGTCATTATAACCTTTTTACTAGCATTTTACGATAAGATAGTGTAATATAGAGTATAGACAGGAGGAATGAACTATGACAAAAGATTTAACACAAACACGTTTATTTAATTCTGAAGAAATTAAAAGAGAAGTCATTCATTCAAATTTAATAGCTGTTTCTCAAGCTCTAAATGAAAGAGGATATAATGCAGTTCATCAAATTGCAGGATATTTGATTTCTAATGATCCTGCTTATATTTCTAGTCATAAAGGAGCTCGTTCAATTATTCAACAAGTTGAAAGAGATGAAATTATTGAAGAACTCGTTAAATTTTATTTGGAGTCAAGATAATGGAAAAAATTTTAGGTTTAGATTTAGGATCGAGAACATGTGGTATTGCTATGAGTGATGCACTTGGTATGATTGCCCATGGTGTGGAAACATACCATTTCAAAGAAAATAATTATAAAAGTGCAGCTCATCATATTGAAAGATTGGTGCAAGAAAATAATATCCATACTATTGTTTTAGGATTACCTAAGCATATGAATGGAGATTTGGGTGAAAGAGCACATATTTCAATGGATTTTAAAGCAAGATTAGAAAAAATGATGGATGTTGAGGTCATTCTTGTTGATGAAAGATTAACAACTGTTATTGCACAAAATCAATTGATTTTTGCAGATGTGTCTCGTAAAAAAAGAAAGCAAGTTATTGATAAAATGGCTGCAGTACAAATTTTACAAGGTTATTTAGATGGACAAAGGAGATAATAAATGGATACAGAAACTATTCAAGTCGTTGACGAAAACGGAAAAGAATTAGAATTTAAAATTTTATTTACATTCGATAATGAAGACAATGGTAAAAGCTATGTTTTATACTATGATGCAAATGAAGAAGAACCAGAAGTTTACTCTTCTATCTATGATGAAGATGGAAACTTATATCCTATTGAATCTCAAGAAGAATGGGATATGATTGGTGAAGTATTCAATAGCTTTATGGCAGAAGATCATGAATGTTGTTGTGGTGAAGACCATGATCACGATTGCTGCTGTGAACATGATCACGAATGTGGATGTCATCATGAAGGGTAACGAAAGTTACCTTTTCTTTATTAATAATAAGGAGGTTAAATAATGGGATTATTTGGTGCAAGAAGAAATGTAAAACCAGTTTTCGTTGGATGTAACGGAGATAAATTGGTTCGTGGTATATATGTCTTTTATTTAGATGTTGATAATGGAGAAATTATTAAAAAGAAATATTATCAAGCACCTGCGAATCCTTCATGCTTTTATAGACGTGAAAGATTTATCTATACTGGTTATAAAAATGCCAGTGGACGTGCTGTTGATGGTGGATTATGTCAATATGCCTCTATGGAACTTCAATTTGGATTGGCTGGAAAAGTTTCAGATCATGGGAAAACTTATGCAAGTTGCTTCGTTAATGAAGAAAGAACTTGTGCATACTGTGTAGATTATTATAATGGTGAAGTTGTTTCTATTCCTATTTTGAATCAAAAGATTGTACGTGTAAAAGAAATTAAAAAACACGAAGGAAAAGGGTTAGATCCTAAACTACAAGCTCAAGCTCATCCATGTTTTATCGAACAAACTCCAGATAAAGAAAGATTGGTTGTTTGTGATTTTGGTACTGATGAAGTTGTATTATATATTCCAGGTGAAAAAGGTGCTTTTGAAAGAGATGAAGACAATTCTTTCCATGTTGAACCTGGTAGTGGTCCTAAAAAAGTTGTCTTTAGTGCAGATGGATCATTTGCTTATGTTTTAAATCAATTAAACAATACTGTAGGTTTATATAAATATCATGAACATCATTTTGAATTTGTTGAAAATATCTCAACTTATCCAAAAGAAGAATACATTGGTGATAACAATGCAACTGATATTGTTATTAGTCAATCAAATGATTATTTATTTGTTTCAAATGCAGGACATGATTCAGTCTCAGTATTTGAAATTGATTCAGAAACTGGACGTTTAACTTATGTCGATCATGCAGATACTGATGAAAAACCATCTGGTATGTTATTGATTGATGATCATATGGTTCTTGTTGCTTCTCAAAAAGGTGGAAGTCTTGAATCATTTGAAATTAGACGTAATGAATCTAAAGGTATTTTATTTGAAACGCATTTTAGTTATATGATCAGTGAACCAACATGTATGGTTGAAGGTCGTTCATTATTTTAAAAAAATGGAGTGAAAACTCCATTTTATTTTTGTGTTTTATTGGTTCTGTTGTGTTGATAATTTATTGAAAATAACCTATAATGTTAGCAATGGAGGGCATATTTTTATGAAAAAGAAGACAATTATTCAAGTAATTTTACCTATTGTAGTGGTTCTTATATTGGGAGGTTTTTTCTTCTATCGTCATGGAATCTCTGCAGTTTCTAAAAATGATAAAGAAGTTATTGTGAAGATGGAAAAAGGTATGGGTGCTCTTCAAATGGTCAATCGTTTAGATGAAGCAGGACTTATTAAAAATCCATTATGTGCAAAAATATTTTTAAAATTGCATTCTTACGATCATTTACAAGCCAATACATATGTTTTTAATGAAACAATGTCAGTTAAAGATATGTATGATATCATGGAAAATCCTGAATTTAAATATATTTTAAAATCTAAAATAACAATTAAAGAAGGAAATACAATTCCTGAAGTGGCTGAAGAATTTTCTCGTTTGTTAAAAATCAAAAAAGATGATGTTATTAAACAATGGAAAGATCCTCAATTGCTTCAATCTTTTATTAAAGATTATTGGTTTATTGATGAAAGTATTTTAAATAAGAATCTTATGTATCCTATGGAAGGATACTTATATCCAGAAACATATTTTATTACTGAAGAAAAACCAACTGTAGAATCTGTTACACGTTTATCATTGGATATGATGAGCAAGATTCTTGAACCTTATAAAGATGAAATTCAAAAAAGAGGTTGGTCTATGCACCAATTCTTAACATTTGCTTCAGTCGTTGAAAGAGAATCATTATTTGATAAAGATAAACCTATTATTGCAGGTGTATTTATGAATAGATTGGATCAAGATATGTTATTACAAAGCGATATTACTGTCAATTACGCTTGGCAAAGAACAGGTGTAGATGTCAGTTATCAACATTTAAAAATAGATTCTTTATATAATACATATAAATATAAAGGGTTACCTGTAGGACCTATTAGTACTGTTTCTCGTTCAACATTAGAAAGTTGTGTTCATTATGATAAGAATGACTATTTGTATTTCTTTGCTAAAAAAGATGGAACTGTATTATATAGTCGTACTTTGCAAGAACATAATAAAACAGTAAAGGAAAATAAGTGGTATTAAAATGATGACTTTTGAAGAAATAGAAAAACATGCTTTAGAAAGAAATATTCCCGTTATGCAAAAAGAGGGATTAGATTTCTTAATTGAACAATTGAATCAATGCCATGCTAAGTCTTGTTTAGAAATTGGATCTGCAATTGGTTATTCTTCAATGATGATGGTTAGTCATGTTGATGGTTTAAAGATTGATACAATTGAATTAAATGATGAAAGATATCAAGAAGCTGTTGCTAATATTCATGAAAGACAATTGGATGATCGTATTCATATCTATCATGATGATGCATTAACTTTTGATGTTTCTCGTTTACAATGTTCACCATATGATTGTTTGTTTATTGATGCTGCAAAAGCACAATATCAAAAATTCTTTGAAAAATATGTCGACTTTGTAAAACCTCATGGTATTGTCATTGTGGACAATTTAGATTTTCATGGAATGATTTTTGATATTGATCATATTAAAAATCGTAATACAAAACAATTGGTGAAAAAGATTAAAAGATTTAAAGATTGGATTTTTAATCATGATGATTACAATGTCAATTATTATGGTGTTGGTGATGGTATCTGTGTTATCCAAAGAAAGGAGTCAAAATGCAATTAGTTATTTCATTAAATAATAAAAATAGATTATATGATTATAAATCTATGGGTGTTCATACATTTGTTTTAGGATGTCAGCATTCATTTTATGCTCCTTATTTGTTTAATTTAGAAGAAATAAAGGAATTGATTGAAAAACATAGTGATTGTGATTTTTATGTTGCTATTAATGCATTGTATGATCAACATATGATGTGTGAAGTCGAAAAGTTTATTGAAAAAGTTGCAATGCTTCCTATTAAAGGTATTGTTTTCCAAGACTTTGGTGTTTTACAAATCATTAAGGAACATGGATATACTTTTGAAGTAATGTATTCTCCAGAAACATTGAATACAAATGCACAAACATTAAATGTATTACATCAACAAGGTGTCACTGAAGCTTTTATTTCTCGTGTTATTCCTTTAGAAGAACAATTAGATATTTGTCAAAGTGTAAAAATGCCATTGATGTTACAAGTTCATGGTATTGAATATATAGCAGCAAGTAAAAGAATGTTATTAACAAATTATGAAGAAGCATCTCATTTACATTTTGATAAAGATCAAAATGCTGGTTTAACTTTACTTGCAAGAAATTCTGATTATCAATTGGATATTTATGAAGATGAAAAAGGAACACATATTTTTTCTCATGCAAGATTGTATGCTTTAGATTTATTTAATCAAATTCAAAATTTTGATAAATTATATATTGAAACAATGATGATGGATGATGAAGAAGCTATTGAAATTGTTTCTCTTTATAGTGATGCTCTTTCAAGCTTTGAAAAGGGAACTTATAATAAAGATGTTCATGAATATATGGGACTTCTTTATCGTATGAAAACACCAATTGATCGTGGATTCTTATTTGATCAAACTGTATATAAATTAGAAGATATGAGGAAGATGGATGATGAGAAACGTTAGTGAAATTGTAAATGGGAAAAGAAAAATCATAAAGAAACCAGAATTGCTTGCTCCAGCTGGGAGTTTAGAAAAACTTAAAGTCGCAATTATGTATGGTGCTGATGCTGTTTTTGTTGGTGGAAAAGAATTTTCATTACGTTCTCAAGCATCTAACTTTTCTTTAGATGATATTAAAGAAGCAGTAGAGTTTGCTAATGACTATGGTGCTCATATTCACGTCACTTGTAATATTATTTTACATCAAGATAATCTTCAAGGTATTCGTGAATATTTACAGGCTTTAGACGATTTGGGTGTAACAGCTATTATTGTTGCAGATCCTTATATTATGACTATTGCCAAGGAAATGAATTTAAGATTAGAAGTTCATGTTTCTACACAACTTTCTAGTTTGAATTTAAAAGCTATAGAATTTTATCGTAGTATGGGAATGGATCGTGTTGTTTTAGGACGTGAAGTGACATATGAAGATTTAAAGGAAATTATGACTTATGCTCCTGTAGATGTTGAATATTTCATACATGGTGCTATGTGTATTCATTATTCAGGACGTTGTATGTTGTCGAATTATTTGAGTCGTCGTGATGCGAATCGTGGTGGATGCTCACAATCATGTCGATGGTATTATGATTTGTATCAAAATGAGCAATTGATTAATCAACCCGATGATATGCCTTTTAGTATGTCTAGTAAGGATATGGCATTGATTGATCATATTGGTGAATTGATTGAGCTTGGTGTTGATTCTTTTAAAATTGAAGGTCGAATGAAATCATTACATTATATCGCAACTGTCGTTTCAACATATAGAAAATATATTGATGCTTATTGTGAAGATCCTGATGGTTTCCAAAAAGATTCTTGTTATAAGGATGAATTGATGAAAGCAGCTAATCGTGCATTATGCCATGGATTTTTCTTTGAAAAACCTACAGCGAATGAACAATTGTTTAATTTAAGAGATGAACATCCAACTCAAGAATTTGTTATGAGAATTCTTGATTATAATGAACAAACACATCAAGCTATGATTGAACAAAGAAACTATTTTAAAGTTGGAGATAAAATTGAAGTCTTCTCACCACATCATGCCAATGTTCATTTTGTTGTGACAAAAATATATAATGAAAATCATGAAGAAGTTGAAGTCGCAAATCACCCAATGGAAATTTTATATATTGACGTGGACACGCCTTTAGTAGTTCATGACATGGGGAGAAAAGTACCAAATGAATAGAGAGGTTGTTATTGTAGGGATTGCCGGAGGAAGTGCTTCAGGAAAGACAACAGTTGCAAAAAGATTGGCTGATTATTTTGGTGACAATCAAAAAGTAAAAATAATAACTCAAGATGATTATTATAAAGATCAATCACATATGCCTTTTGAACAACGTGTGCTTACAAATTATGATCATCCCAATGCATTTGATATGGATTTGTTGGTCAACCATTTGTGTTCATTAAAGAAACGTCACGCTATTTCTAAACCAACTTATGATTTTTCTCAACATACAAGAAGTGATGTCGTTGAAGATATTCAACCAAGTGATATTATTATTCTAGAAGGTTTATTTGTTTTGGCTGAAGAAAGATTACGTGCTCTTTGTGATGTTTTAATTTATATTGATACAGATAGTGATGTACGTTTTATACGTCGTTTAAAAAGAGATTGTCAAGAACGTGGTCGTGCTTTAGATAATGTCTGTTCACAGTATTTAACAACTGTAAAACCAATGTTTGAAGCGTTTATTGAACCTTCAAAAAAATATGCAGATATCATTGTTCCTGGAAATGGAAATAATGATATTGCGATAGATTTATTCATTACAAAAATGAAGAGTATCATTGATTAATACTAGTATTTTTAAAAAAACTATGTTATAGTAGAGTTTGCGAGGTGGATAATTATGGATCATGAAGCAGTATTATTAACCCTAAGTGGGGTAGAAAAATTAAAAACAGAAAGAGAACAATTAATTAGCGTTGAAAGACCTAGAGTTATCGAAGAATTACAATTAGCACGTTCACAAGGTGACTTGTCTGAAAACGCCGATTATGATGCAGCAAGAGATAAACAAGCACATATTGAAGCAAGAATCAAAGAAATTGATCAAATGTTATTACATGTGCAAATCATTGATGAATCTCAATTAGATAATACAATTGCTAAACCTGGGGCTACAGTAACAATCTTAGATTTATCTGAAGAAAATGCTGAACCTGAAACATTTACAATTGTTGGGACTTTTGAAACAGATCCTTTTAATGGAAAAATTTCAAATGAATCTCCTTTAGCAAAAGCAATTATCGATCATGGAATGAACGAAATTGTGACTGTTGGGGTTGCAAATCCTTATGAAGTTAAGATTTTAAAAATCGAATACTTATTCTAATAATGAATTGAAAA
>SAMEA104404106__coassemble_991_pt1 | contig 24359 bp, 20 predicted proteins | sample SAMEA104404106__metabat2_high_PE_001 | metagenome-assembled genome bin SAMEA104404106 (sample SAMEA104404106) | Balaenoptera acutorostrata
GCACTATCCTTTCGAATAGTGCCTAATCAACCTTGTAATGCCTGTAAATATTAATTTTTAAAATACTGCCTTATAAGTACAGAGCATAATATTCCTTTCTTTTTTTATTTTTCAATAAGAATGGTTTCTAAATCATCGGGTACAAAGACTTCTCCCTCATAACATTCTTTTGCTTCTTGAGTATAGCTTTGTTTTCTTGTCTCTAAGTGACGATCTTCTGTGTGCCATAAAACCAAATGCTTTACATCATACTTTTGAGCAAGGAGACCTGCATCTCTAGCAGTACTATGATGTTTTTCATAAGGTTTAAAGACATCACGATCTTGATATAAACAAAAAGCTTCTGATAATAACCAATCGCTTCCTTTTATATATTTTTCATCTAATTGATCACTTTTCGGTTCATCACCTAAAAAAGTTAAAGATGTCTTTGGTGTTTGTAAGACAAAACCAAATTGTTGTTCTTTGGTTGAGAGAATATCAAAGAAAGTAAAGTCCATATGACATATTGTTTTTTGACGATCATTATCAATAGATACAAACACAATACGTTCATCAAACAATTGAATCAATTTCTTTTGTAAAGTCAATTCACAAATTGTTTTGATTTTATTTTGTAAACGCTCATGAGCATAAATAAAAAATTGACCTTGGGATTTTCCTAACAACATCTTTTGAGCAATCATACGAATAATCCATACAACACCCAAAACATGATCTGTATGAGAATGTGTTACAAACAAATGATGAATCTCTTGTAAATCAATATGTAAATGATTGAGGATGGATAAAATTTGATTTCCTCCCCCAGCATCCACCATGAAATATTCATCATCATGATGTAATAAAAAGCATGTATTGTAACAACGTGTCACCGTTGCATTTCCCGTTCCTAAAACTTTTAATTCTAACATTTCATTTTCACCTCTTTTCTATTTAAAACGATTTTAAAAAAGAAGTCAACAATAGAAAAAGTCATAACATATGTTATGACTTATCCAAGTCTTTGTTTAAAATCTTCATAATCAAATTGTTTCAAACATAAATATGTATTCTCTTTTGTCCATGAATAAATAGAAGGAAGTGGCATACCATTAAAGGTATTGTTTTTACATGTTGTATAAATTGCCATATCTCCAAAGATTAAGATTTCTCCTCTTTGTAATTCATGATCAAAATAATAATCACCAATGACATCTCCAGATAAACATGTCGGTCCACCTAAACGATAATGATAAGAATGTGTTGGTGATGCATCTGTATAGGCATTCCATAATGGAGGTGTATAAGGCATTTCAATAACATCTGGCATGTGACAAGCCGCACTTCCATCAATAATTGCTATTTTCATACCATTGTTTTCAACAATGTCTAAAACTTTTGCCATAAAGAATCCTGCATTCAAAGCAACAGCTTCTCCAGGTTCTAAATACACTTCTACATTCCATTGTTTTTGAGCTTTGGCTATACATTCATACAATGTTTTCAAATCATAATCTTCTCTTGTAATATGATGTCCACCACCCATATTCAACCACTTCATAGAAGGTAAAACATCACCAAATTGTTGTTCTATTGCATTTAATGTTGTTTTTAAATCATCTGAATTTTGTTCGCATAGTGTATGAAAATGCAAACCATCTAATAATGCAAAACATTCTTTTGTCATATGTTGATTCCATTGTTCACGAGTCACACCCAAACGACTTCCAAAAGCACATGGATCATAGATATCATGTCCTTCTTGTGTAGAACATTCTGGATTCACACGTAAGCCTACGCTTTTTTGACGTGATTTGGCATAGTGACCATATTTTTCTAATTGATATATAGAATTAAAAACAATATGATCAGCATAATCCAAAACAGCTTCGATATCTTCATCACGAAAAGCCCCACAAAACACATGTACTTCTTTATTAGGCATTTCTTCTTTTCCTAGACGTGCTTCATATAAGCCACTGGCTTCTGTACCAGCAAGATAGTGAGACAATTCTGGATAATATTGAAAATGAGAAAATGCTTTTTGTGCCAATAATATTTTGCATCCTGTATCCTTCATTACAGTTGATAATAACTTGGCATTTTCTATTAATTTTTGTTCGTCCATAATATAACTTGGTGTTTTTAATCCTTGAAATAATGTTTCAACATCTTGCATTTGAAAATGTTGAAACGCTGGACGTGTGTCTTGAAATGTAGCCATTAGTCTACCAATACTGGATTATGACTTTCTTGACGAACAATACCGTATTTATCCAATGCATCTAAGAATGGATCAGGATTATATTCTTCAACAGTATGAACACCAACTTTTGTCCATTCTCCACTTAATAACATTAATGCACCACACATTGCTGGAACACCTGTTGTATAACTCACAGCTTGGCTCTTGACTTCAGCATAACATTTTTCATGATCACAAATATTGTAGATATAATATGTTTTGTCTTTTCCATCTTTTTTACCAGTAAAGATACATCCAATATTTGTTTTCCCTTTTGTACGTGGTCCTAAGCTTGCTGGATCTGGTAATAAAGCTTTTAAAAATTTAATTGGTACAATTTCTTGACCTTCAAACATAATAGGTGCAGTTGATAATAAACCAACATTTTCTAAGCAATTCATATGTGTTAAATAGCTTTGACCAAATGTCATAAAGAAACGAATACGTTTGACTTCAGGTATATTTTCAGCAATAGATTCAATTTCTTCATGATGTAATAAATACATATCCTTATGTCCTACTTGATCAAAATCATATTCTCTTTTGATACTCATTGCTGGAATTTCTACCCAATGCCCATCTTCCCAATAACTTCCTGGTGCAGAAACTTCACGTAAGTTGACTTCTGGATTGAAGTTTGTAGCAAATGGATACCCATGATCTCCACCATTACAATCTAAGATATCAATTGTATCAATTGTATCAAATTCATGTTTTTTGGCATAAGCACAATAAGCTTGAGTCACCCCTGGATCAAATCCACATCCAAGTAAAGCAATTAAACCTGCTTCTTCAAATTTTTTACGATAGGCCCATTGCCATGAATAATCAAAATAAGCTGAGAATCCTTTTTCTTCACAGCGTTTTTCATAAATTTCACGCCACTCAGGATCTTCTGTATCTTCTGGTTCATAATTTGCTGTATCCATGTAGTTCACACCACATTCTAAACAAGCATCCATAATTGTTAAATTTTGATAAGGTAATGCAATATTCATAACAAGTTCAGGTTGATATTCTTTAATTAAAGCAATCACTTGTTGAACATCATCAGCATCAACTTGTGCTGTTGTAATGACAGTTTTTGTTTTTCCTTCTAAATCTTCTTTTAATGCATCACATTTTGATTTTGTACGACTCGCAATACACAATTCTGTAAATACATCATCCACTTCACAACATTTTCTGATGGCTACATTTGCAACGCCACCACAACCAATAACCAATACTCTACTCATAACGTTTTTCTCCTTTATCTTTTATCTTCTTCTTTTAATAAACTTAATAATAATTCTCTTAAAACTTTACACGCTGTTGCTGTAGAAACCCCACTCGCATCCAACATTGGCGCAAGTTCATTGACATCTGCACCAACAATAAAACATTCAGAAACTTCTTGAATGGCTTGAATCAATTGCATAAAAGAAATTCCTCCTGCTTCAGGTGTTCCTGTTCCAGGAAACACTGATGAATCTAAACAATCCAAATCAATTGTTAAATAAACAGGTGTTTGTTTTTCTTTTAATGTTTGCACGACTTCTTTTAATCCATCAAAATCAAACGGATGGAAATCTGTATGTTCTCTTGCAAACATAAATTCGTCTCTGTCCCCACTACGAATACAGAATTGATGAATACGACCATCTCCCACTAAGTCGTAACATCTTCTAATAACACAAGCATGACTCAAAGTCGCCCCTAAATAATCTTCTCTTAAATCAGCATGAGCATCAAAATGAATAATATGAACATCTGGACAATGTTGAAAAACAGCCTGAAATGACCCCAATGTCACAAGATGTTCTCCACCAATAAGTAAAGGGAATTTTCCATCATTTAAGATAGTTTGGGTATGATTTTCAATATCTTTTAAAGCCATTTGAGAACTTCCAAAACATAGTTCTAAATCTCCACTATCGAAGACTGAATAATCCATTAAATCTTTATCTTGATAAGGACTATATGTTTCTAACCCAAAACTTTCATGACGCATTGCACCACTTCCAAAGCGTGCACCTGGTCGAAAACTTGTTGTAGAATCAAATGGTGCTCCAAACAATACAATACGTGATTCTTCATAACTTGCATCACATCCAATAAATGTCTCAACGTTTGACTTCATCTTCTACCTCCTCTAACATACGTTCTAAAAATGCTGGTAAATAAAATGCTCCAATATGTAATTTAGGTGTATAGTAATCTGTTTTAAAATGATAAGATTTCCATCTTTCTAAATCAAAATCATCAATAGGATGATATTTTTTACTTGCAAAACCAAATAACCAATATCCTGCAGCATAAGTTGGAATATGGGCTTGATAAACACGACTTATTGGAAATGTCGCGGCAATTTTTTTATGACTTTTTTCAATTTCAATCGCATCATGACTAAAAAAAGGACTTCCTTGTTGATTGACCATAATACCATCATCTTTTAATGCGTTATAACATAATCCATAAAATTCTCTTGTAAAAAATCCTTCACTAGCCCCAAAAGGATCATTACAATCGACAATAATCAAATCATATTCATCCTTTTGTTTACGCATAAAACGTAATGCATTTTCAAAGTAAATATGTACACGATCATCATCCAAACGACTGGCATTTTCAGGAAGATAAGCACGACATGCATCCAAAACTTCAGGATCCATTTCAACAAGATCAATACGTTCAACTTGATCGTAACGTGAAAGTTCTTTGACAACACCACCATCACCTGCACCAATAATCAATACATCTTTCACACTTGGATGAACTGACATTGGAACATGTGTAATCATTTCATCATAAATAAATTCATCACGTTCCGTTAACATGACACTTCCATTTAAAACCAAAATCTTACCAAATTCGACTGAGTCTAAGATATCAATTTGATTGTAATCAGATTTTTTAGAATACAAATGTCTATTAATACGTACTGAATGTTTCACATCAGGTGTATGAAATTCACTAAACCACATTTCCATATTATTCATCCTCCATAACATTTAAATATAAAATTTGAGGATCTTCAGGACCTGTCATTGAACATCCTTTTTCTTTTGCATAGTCAATATATTCTAAAATATCTTTTGTAATTCTTTCTCCCGGAGCAAGAATAGGAATACCTGGTGGATAACACATAACGAACTCACAACAAACTTTACCTTCTGACTCTTCAATAGGAATACTCTTTTTATCAGCATAGAAAGCTTCTTGAGGACTATATACAACTTCTGGATCAATATATTCTTGATTCAAAAGACCAGCTGGGTCTTGTTGATAACGACGACGTATTTCAGCCAAAGCACTCACTAATCTTTCCACTTCTTGGATACGGTCACCAATGGACAAATACGCTAAGAAATTGCCAATATCACCAAATTCAATTTGAATGTCATATTCATCTCTTAAAATGTCATAAACTTCAATTCCAGCAAGACCAATATCACGTGTATGCACACTTAATTTTGTCGGATCAAAGTCATAGATACTATCACCATTCACAAGTTCACTTCCAAAAGCGTTATACCCACCAATCGCATTGATTTCTTCACGAGCATATTCTGCCAAATCTGTAACTTTTCTAAAGATTTCCTTACCACGCAAAGCCAAGTTACGACGACTGATATCCAAACTTGACATCAAAAGATAACTTCCTGATGTTGTTTGTGTTAAGTTGATAATTTGTCGAACATATCCTTGATTCATGTTTTCACCAATCAACAACAAACTTGATTGTGTTAAACTTCCTCCACTTTTATGCATGGATACAGATGCCATATCTGCACCTGCTTCCATTGCTGAAACAGGCATACCCTCTCCAAAATAGAAATGTGTTCCATGAGCTTCATCAGCCAAACAATACATTCCCGCATCATGTGCCATTTTGACAATTGCACGTAAATCACTACAAATCCCATAATAAGTAGGATTGTTTACAAGAACAGCCACTGCATCAGGATTTTCACGAATAGCCTTTGCAACTTGTTCTCTTTTCATACCAAGAGAAATACCTAGTTCATGATTCACTTCTGGATTCACATAGACTGGAATCGCTCCACAAAGAACCAAAGCATTAATCACACTACGATGAACATTACGAGGAAGAATAATTTTATCTCCACGTTTACATGTTGTTAAAACCATCGTTTGAACAGAACTTGTTGTTCCTCCTACCATCAAAAAAGCATGGGCTGCACCAAAAGCTTCGGCCGCTAAATCTTCAGCTTCTTTAATAACAGAAATAGGATGACATAAATTGTCGAGAGGTTTCATACTGTTAACATCAACACCTACACATTGTTCTCCTAAAAAAGCTGTCAGTTCAGGATTTCCTTTCCCATGTTTATGTCCTGGTACATCAAATGGAACAATTCTCATTTGTCTGAATTTTTCCAATGCTTCATAAATAGGAGCGCGATTTTGATCTAATTTTCCCTTTACCATTGCCTTTCCTCCTTTCCTTTTCGACAACAAAAAAAGTGATATGCAAAATGCATATCACTTAACATTCATGATTCAACACCCATCTATAGGACCCACTTTCTCTGTTTGTCCTACAAAAAAATAATATTTATTCAATACCTCAAAGTGTCTTTAAAAATCACAATGGATCAGAGTCTATATAGCAAAGAATACTTTTACTACTCTTATTGACCATTTCACAAGTGTATGCATTTAAGCATTGGTTTATAGTAACCAACTTATAAAACTGAGCTTTTAACTCAATCAATAAGGCAACAGAAGTTGCCAACTGTATCACTACAGTCTTCGGCATTCGACCAGGCTGTCCGTATGGCCATAGCTGATTGACATCAGCGGTCGTTTCTCGCTTGGAAAACCCTTTTCCAATTGATGAGCCTATTCTAACATGTCTTTTTTGAAAACACAATCATTTTTTATGATTTTATGTAATTATTTTTATGATTTTCATAATATATGATAAGATTTCTCATTTTCACATCATTTCTGTTCGAGAATAAGAAAAAAACGCATTTCAAAGACCTCTCTCACACAATGCAAATTAATCTTACGATATTCCATTTCTTGATGATGACTATACAGAACCTCTTTTCTTTGTTATAATGCAAAAAGAAAAGAGGTTAGAATATGCTTCAAGAAAAAAGAGAAAAACAGATTCTCTTACTCTCATTAATATCGGGATTGTTATTTGCGATTGTAGAAATTATCTATTCTATTTATAGTCATTCTCAATCTGCATTAACAGATGGCGTTTATGATGCATCTGAACTTGTCTTTATAGGCTTGTTGTTATTTTTGGTACCATTGTTTCATAAACCGATATCTGAAGAACGTCCCTATGGATACTACCAAGTTGAATCCATTACCGTTATTATCAAAAGTGTAATGATGTTATCAGTGACATTAGGAATATCTATTGAAGTCATTGAATCCGCATTGGCTGGAGGAAATCCTGTCAACAATTTAGAAGTCTCATTATTTCAATTGATCTTAGGTTCTATCAGTGTTGTCATTTATATTATTATGACATCCCTTCAACATGATTTGGTTTCACCTACAATTGATTCAGAATTATTAGGTTGGAAAATCGATATCTTTTATAGTTATGGTATGTCTTTTGCTTTCTTTGCTTCTACGTTCATTAAGAATACTCCATTCGCATTTATTAGTCTCTACTTCGATCAAATCGTCGCTGTCTTTGTCATGGTTTTGGTTTTACCAGAAACTATTAAAATACTATGGGACGCGATTCGAGATATTGTTTTATTTTCACCTGAAAAAGAAATTCATTCTTCTATCAAAAACATTTGTGATCCTATTTTAGATGAATCAAAATTTCATTCTGTTTTCTATGATATAACCAAAACAGGACGTCATTTATGGATTGCAATATACTTTCAAATCGATGAATCATCATTAAATGTTAAGACTTATGAACATACACAAAAAATATTAAATCAAAGATTATCTGAAGATTATCAAGATTTCACTTGTGAACTCATCTTGAAACCAAAAAAGGAGTCATAGACTCCTTTTTTTATATTTCTGGATCAATGATTTTTTCTAAAGACCATTTTCCATTATAATTCAAGATATTGGCTTGCGCATTTTTAGGAAATGACAATGCTTGTTGACGTGGTAAAAGTGTTCTCATTAAAGCATATAATGAACATCCATGTCCTGTAATAACAATACAATCAGAGTCATCACTGCTATCAATAATCTCTTGAACAGCTTCTAATTGTCTTGCAATAACATCATCCATATTTTCACCATGATAAGGACGATAATCCATTTGTAAATTGTTTAACCAATCCACATCTTCCACTTGTAATTTTCTTTCATAATCATCATTAATTCCTTCATTTATTCCAAAATGAATTTCTTTTAAACGTTCTTCATAATGAATAGGAAGATCATGATGTTTTAATACAATTTTCATTGTTTCAATAGCTCTTCCTAAAGTTGAAGTATAGGCTTTTGTTATAGGATAAGATGCTAATAATTCTGAAATTCTTTCGACTTGTTGATTTCCCAAAGGACTTAATGGTGAATCACACCACCCTTGTTTAATATGAATCGCATTAAAATGGGTTTGCCCATGTCTTATAAATATAAATTTCATCTTATAATCCTTTCAAACTTAATCTTAAATGATGTTTTTCATGACGACTTAATAAGAATTCATCATGAGTTCTTGCTCCCCAAGTATTATCTCCTGCAACACCCATTTGTTTTTCATGAACACAAACAACTGTTTGATAAGCATTTGGTAGTTCATCATGATGTCTTGCATTTTCTAATTCAAAAGGAGTATATGGTAATGCAGAGAATTCAAAGCAATCACCTTTGATCAATAATTTTCTCTTTAATCCTTCAATCACACATTCTCTGACTTCAATTCTGTTTCCACATTCTTGAGGATATAAATAAGGTGTCACATTATCTTTGACATCATATTCATAACGTCCTAAAAATGATCCCTTACATCTATCAATATAGTTTTCTTCTGGTCCATATCCATAATATGATACATGATCCATATCTTTATAGAATTGGAACATCAAACCAAATGTAGGCATTTCTATTTCATTTTCTACAGGTTGATATGACATATCAATCACGATTTCACCATCACCATAAACTTCATAAATCATATGGACTTGATCACCTTTTAATGTTGGTAAAGTATAGGCATATTCAATGATGCATGACATGTCATTTTTCTTTACAGAAACAAATTCGCACTTAGGATATAAACTTGCAAGTAACCATTCTCCATAACGATGTCCATATAAGTTTTCAACATCATTATTTGTTGCTGCTCTAAAGAAATGAGGTTTTACTGGAACACGAATATATTCTTTTTGATGATATTGGTAAGACACCAAACCTTTTTGTTTAGAGAAAATGACTTGGAAATCTTTCCCTACAACACCAATATTTAAGAAGTCTTCAGTAATTGTAACAGGAAGTTGTTGGTGAACTTCTTTTTTAACATCATCTTTAAAGATACATTGTTCACTTGCAACAATATGATCTTTATCTTTTAAAGAAATAATCACTGTATATTCATAATTATGACCATAAATCTTGAATGGTTGTTCCATTGTCACTTGTGACAATGGTTCACAATCAACAGTCATTGTTTTTGTTTTAATCACATGACCTTCACATAGAAGTTGTGCTTCACAAACGAATTCATTTAAGTTTGTAAATAAATAACGGTTATCAAAAGTCACATGTTCATTATCAATCGTAAAGTCTACATATTGATAACAATGTTTGACTTCTTGCATTTTAGGTGTATTTGTACGATCTGCAAAAACCAAACCATTACCACAGAAATCATAATCACTTGGACGATCTTCAAAATCTCCACCATAACATAATTTTCCATCTTGATATAAAGCTTGATCAATATAATCCCAAATAAAACCACCTTGATACAAGTGATATTTCTTTTCTAATTCAATATATTGATACAACGCCCCATTACTATTTCCCATCGCATGAGCATATTCACAAAGAATAAATGGTTTGTCTTGATGTTCATTTAAATAATCTTCAATATCTGTCACAAAAGTATACATTTGACTTTCGACATCACTTGAATCATTATAACGACGATCACGTGCAATACCTTCATAGTGAATGAAACGAGATTGATCTTTTTCTTTTAATAAACGAGACATTTCATAAATATTCTTACCACCATGTGATTCATTACCCAATGACCACATAATAATAGAAGCATGATTTTTATCTCTTTCATACATAGATTCAGCTCTATCTAACACAATATCCAACCATTCTGGTTTATCATCTGGAAGAATATGTTCTTTATCAAAGAATTCACTCCATGTTCCATGTGTTTCAAGATTTGTTTCATCAATAACATATAAACCATATTGATCACATAAATCATAAACAAAACTTTGATTTGGATAATGTGAAGTACGTAAAGCATTAATATTATTCGCTTTCATATTTAAAATATCTTGTTTTGTAAGTTCATATGAACAAACACGACCTGTGTAAGGTGAGAATTCATGACGGTTCACACCATGGAAAATCAAACGTTTTCCATTGATGCACATCACACCATCAATCATTTTTAATTCTCTAATACCAAACATATGAGAACTACATTCAATCAGATGTTCATCATCTTTAACATAGACTCTTAATTCATATAGATTTGGTTTTTCAGCACTCCATAATAATGGATGATCAATATCAAAACTTAATGAAGGTGTTAATTTTTCACTAGTGCATTGATGTAAAATGACTTGATTATGTAATAAAGTATAAGTCACTTTAACATTATCAATGCGACTATCAACATAAGCATGAACGTGAATATTTGCATGATCATAAGTGTCATTTAACACAGTTTCAATTTTGATATCATGTAAGTGAGCACGAGGAATCATTGATAATTCGACATCTCTAAAGATACCTGAAAAACGCCAGAAGTCTTGATCTTCCAACCAACTTCCACTACTAAAACGATACACATTCACAGCCACTTTATTTTTTCCTTCCACCAAATAAGGTGTAATATCAAATGTTGATGGCGTAAAGCTATCTTCACTATAACCCACAAATTGACCATTGATCCATAATGCCATTGCAGATTCAACACCTTTAAAAGTGATATGAATATCACAATCTTTATCTAAAGATGAAGAATCAAAATAGGTAATATAACTTCCAATAGGATTCTTTGTAGGAATTTCACCTGGTAAGATTTGTTCAGATCCTGACCAAGGATAAATTTGATTCACATACATAGGTTTCCCATAACCTTGTAATTGAATATGTCCTGGAACTTTGATTTCATCCCAGTTATCACTATCATAATCCACATCATAAAAATGAGGAATTAATTGTTGAAATCCAACAGCGTAATGAAATTTCCAATATCCATTTAAAGAAAGAGTATAAGAACTCTTACGATTATCTAATTCTTGAAGACTACGATAATACGCAAAATCACTATGTCCTTTCAAACGATTAACATTAAACACATGAGGGTCTTTGACCCAATCGTTATTCATTTCCATGAATAATCCTCCTTTATTATTCTTTCATTTTTTTAAAATCTAAAACTTCATGTCGATAAGGAATGGAAGGTGCAGCCCCTTTTCTTGTTACAGCAAGAGCACTTGCAAGAGATGCTTCATTCAAAGCCTCTTGAGGATGACTACCACGACATATTGCAGCCAAATAATATCCAGTGAAAGTATCACCTGCGGCTGTTGTATCTACAGCTTTGACTTGATATGCCTTTTGAATATAACGACATTCCCCTTTGATATAACATGAACCTTCTTTACCTAAAGTTAAAACAAAACATGTTTCATTATATTGATGAGCCAAAGCATTCATGAGCTCTTCTCCTTCAGCATGACAATTCAATAACATTTGTGCTTCAATTTCATTTAAAATCACCAAATCTAAATCATCAATAGAAATCTCTTTTAATTGATCATCCATTGGAGAAGGATTCAAAACAATCATCATTCCTTTTTCTTTGGCTTTTTGAATTAAATAAGGAATATTATTGATTTCATTTTGTAATACCAAATAATCTCCTTGATCAAAGTGTTCCATCACATCATCAATCATTTCTTGAGTAATGTTACGGTTTGTACCACCATATAATAAAATACAATTATCACCATCTTGATCTTTTTGAATAATTGCATGTCCTGTTCTGTTATTACCATATAAAACTTTTACAAACTCACTATGAACATTTTCAGATTCTAACAATTCTTTTAACATCATTCCATCTTGACCAATAGCTCCTGCATGATAAACATCCATGCCTGCACGTTTTAAAGCAAGTGTTTGATTCAAACCTTTACCACCACTAAACTCTTTTAAATCTATAGAACTTAAAGTTTCACCTGCTTGAACAAAATGGTCAACAGAATAAACATAATCTAAATTTAAAGAACCAAAATTTAATATTTTCATAGGACACCTCCTTGACTCTCTTCTTTAATGATACATGAAAATTTACTGAATTACTATGAAACTTCATGAATTTGAAAAATATAATAATTTCATAGATATTTTACATAGATAAGAGTAAAATAGTTTTATTAAGGAGGTTTTTAAATGTTGAAAATAATTTTATTCATCATCATTATTTTGATTATTATGAGTCCTTATTTCTTATTCCGTTTTTTATTTTCAAAGCCAAAACGTTCTAAGAAAATTCCTAAATATTATATTGGGACACCCCATTATATTGTTTCTAGAAAAGGAATGGCCTATATGCAAGAACGTTCTTATCAAGATGTTACAATCACAAGTCGTGATGGATTAAAACTTCATGCTTATTATTTTCCATGTGATCAACAAACAAAGAAATTTGTTATTGGAGTGCATGGATACCGTTCTTATGCCAAACCGGAATGTGGTCCCTATGTTCAATACTATCATTCTCTAGGATACAATATGTTGATGGTGGATGATCGTGCACATGCACCAAGTGAAGGTCAATATATTGGATTTGGTGTCTTAGATCGTTTAGATTGTGTCGATTGGACACATTATCTTGTCAATGAATATGGTGAAGATATTGATATATTATTACATGGTGTATCCATGGGAGGTGCCACTGTATTATCTGCCTCTGGAGAAGACAACTTACCTGTTCAAGTCAAAGGTATTATTAGTGATTGTGGCTATTCAAGTCCATGGGAAATTCTTTCTTACCAACTTGAACATATGATGCATCTTCCTGTCCGTCCTCTTTTACCTCTATGTGAAAAGATATGTCAAAAGAAAGCAGGATTTAATTTTCATGATGTGACGGCTTTAAAACAAGTTCAAAAAGCCAAAGTTCCTATTTTATTTGTTCAAGGAACAAATGATCAAATGGTTCCTGAATATATGGCTCATGACTTATATGAAGCCTGTGCTTCCCCTAAACGTTTACTCATTGTTAAAGATGCTGGTCATGGAGAAAGCATTGCTTTTGAACCAGATCACTATCATCAAGCCATTGAAGAACATTTTCATATTCAATAAAAAAAGCTCAGCTTTCGCTGAGTTTTTTTATTCATCTAAATCTTCACCGTTAGAAGCAATGACTTTTTTATACCAATCAAATGATTTTTTCTTACGTCTTTCTAAAGTTCCGTTTCCTTGGTCATCTTTATCAACATAGATAAATCCATAACGTTTGCTCATTTCACCTGTAGATGCTGAAACCAAGTCAATGCATCCCCAAGTTGTATATCCCATAAGTTCAACACCATCTTCGATAGCGTCACCCATAGCTTCAATATGTTGTCTTAAATAATCAATACGATAATCATCTTGGATGCTTCCATCTTCTTCAATCACATCTTTTGCACCTAAACCATTTTCAACAATGAATAATGGTTTTTGATAACGATCGTATAAGATATTCATTGTGATTCTAAGTCCTAATGGGTCAATTTGCCATCCCCAATCAGAAGCTTTTAAATATGGATTCTTAACTGTAGAGAAGACATTTCCTCCAGTTGTTTCTAATGTTGTATCTGCACTGATACAACGAGAAGCATAATAACTAAATGAAATGAAATCAACAGGATTTTCTTTTAAAATTTCTAAATCTCCATCTTCAATTTTTAATTCTACATTTTTTTCTTTGAATACTCTCTTAGAATAGCTTGGATAATATCCTCTGGCTTGAACATCAATAAATAATAAGTTTTCTCTATCTTTATTTAAAGCTAACCATACATCTTCTGGATTACAGCTATAAGCATAATATTGACCACCAGCCAACATACATCCAACTAAATTATGAGGATTGATTTCATGGGCTAATTTTGTCACCAATGCACTCGCAACAAGTTCATGATGTGCAGCTTGATATTTGATTTGTTCTCTGTTTTCACCTGGAGCAAAAGCAATACCTGCACCATTGAATGGTGAATGTAATAAAATATTAATTTCATTAAATGTTAACCAATATTTTACCAATCCATCAAATTCTTCAAAACATACTTTGGCATATTTCACAAATAAATCAATCATAATACGGTTTCTCCAAGAACCATATTTTCTTACAAGTCCCATTGGGACATCAAAGTGACATAATGTAACCAATGGTTCAATACCATATTGATGACATGTTTCAAACATATCACGATAGTAATCAATACCTGCTTGATTAGGTGTTTCATCATCCCCATTAGGGAAGATTCTTGCCCAAGCGATACTTGTTCTAAAAACTTTAAATCCCATTTCAGCAAGTAAAGCAATGTCTTCTTTATAATGATGATAGAAGTCAATAGCTTCATGTGAAGGATAGTTTTCTCCTTCAATAAAATCTACAGGATACATATCCCCAAATTTAACATATGTTCTTTTTGGTCCATGTGGAATCATATCCACAGTTGTTAAACCTTTACCATCTTCCAAATAAGCACCTTCTGCTTGATTGGCAGCGATAGCTCCACCCCATAAAAAATTTTCTGGAAATCTCATATTTTTTCTCCTTTTCCCTTTTTGTCTCTTATGTAAAAATTATATCATTATCTCAAAATAAAATGCCGATTTTTCAAAAAATGAATTTTTTCTTTTTCTTTTAAAATCTCTTTTCTTTCATGTATAATAAAATCAGTTAATATTGTGTTTATTTTTTATCAATAAAATAAACACATACAAAAAAGGAGAATGCCTATGCTTCAAATAAAAAAGGTAAAAAAAGAATATATTACCGGAGATTTACATCAAATTGCATTGGATGGCATTTCATTAAATCTTCGTGACAATGAATTTGTTGCTATACTGGGGCCAAGTGGGTCTGGGAAAACAACATTATTAAATATTATTGGTGGTTTGGACCGTTATGACCATGGTGATTTGATTATCAATGGAATATCTACTCAAAAATATAAAGATCGTGATTGGGATTCATATCGTAATCATACGATTGGTTTTGTCTTTCAAAGCTACAATTTGATTCCTCATCAAACTGTTCTTGCTAATGTTGAATTGGCTTTAACCATTTCAGGAATCAGTAAAGCTCAAAGAAAAGAAAGAGCTATAAAAGCATTGGAAGAAGTAGGATTAGGACAACACATCCATAAGCTACCTCATCAAATGTCAGGTGGTCAAATGCAAAGAGTGGCCATTGCCAGAGCTTTGGTTAACAATCCAGATATCTTACTGGCTGATGAACCTACCGGAGCTTTGGATAGTGAAACCAGCATCCAAGTCATGGAGCTTCTTAAAAAAGTAGCCAAAGATAGATTGGTTGTTATGGTGACTCATAACCCCGAATTAGCAAAAGATTATGCAACACGTATTGTGGAATTAAAAGATGGTCATATTATCAGTGATAGTGATCCTTATGAAGTGACAACGGATGATCAAGATGTCAAACATCAAAATATGGGTAAAGCATCCATGTCATTCTTAACTTCTTTGTCATTAAGTTTTAACAACTTAAAGACAAAGAAAGCACGTACGTTATTAACAGCTTTTGCAGGTTCTATTGGTATTATTGGAATTGCTTTGATTTTATCTTTATCAACAGGTGTTCATGATTATATTGCTTCGATTGAAGAAGAAACATTATCTGAATATCCATTACAAATTCAAAGTACAGGATTTGATTTTACATCCATGATGGTGGATTCTATGCCTTCATCTAAAGAAGAAAAAGATCCAACAAAAATCAATATTATCGATATGACTACAAACATGTTTTCTAAAATAGGTTCTAATGATTTAACATCATTAAAAGACTATATTGAAAATGATGAACATGATTTAAAGAAACATACAAATGCTATTGAATATACGTATAATGTCTCTCCTCAAATCTATAACGCTTCAACAAAAAGACAAGTCCATCCTGATCAATCTTTCAAAGCTATTGGTTTGGGTTCTGATACACAAACAAACAGTATGCAAGCCCAATTTATGAGTACGGATGTCTTCTTTGAAATGCCAAGCAAAGCCAGTTTGTATCAAGATCAATATGATATCAAAGCTGGACATTGGCCTGAAAACTATAATGAAGTCGTCTTGGTTTTAACAAAGAATGGTGCTATGAGTGATTTCTTACTTTATTCATTAGGATTGCGTGATGGAAAAGACCTTGATAAGATGGTTGACCAATATGCAAAAGAAGAAAAAGTAGAAGTCCCACTAGATTCTCATCATTATACTTATGATGATATTATGAAATCTCAATTAAAATTGGTACACGCTTATGATTATTATGAATATGATAGTCAATATCATGTTTATAAAGATAAAAAAGATGATCAAGACTATATGAAGAAAGTCATTAACAACAGTGAAGATCTTCATATTGTTGGTGTTGTTCAACCCAAAGATTCTGCCAATGCAACAATGTTAAGATCTGGTTTATATTACAGTGCTGATTTAACACAACATATTATTAATGAAGCCAAAAATAGTGATATTGTAAAAAAACAAATAAAAAATCCACATATTGATGTCTTTAGTGGTAAAGATTTCCTTCAATCTCAAAAAAGTGATTTTGATATGAAATCATTATTTAGAATTGATCCTAATATGGTACAAAAAGCCTTTACTATTGATCAAAGTCAATTAATGCCTCAAAAGAATATCATAGACTTTAGTCAAATTAAGATTGATCCTCAAACATTACCACCAATTGATATGAACGATCTCTTTAAAGATTTAGATGTTAATATTTCTAAAGAAGATATGAATATCTTTATTGAAACCATTTCAACAGCTTTCCAAAATTATTTAAAAGATCATCAATTAACAAATCCTCAATTGATGGATGAATACTTCCAACAATTTATCAATTCTCCTGAAGGAAAATTAGTGATTCAAAATGCAACAATGACATTATTAGAATCCAGTGGTTTAACTCAAGATTTTGAAAAATTATTACAAGCAAAAATACAAAAAATCATCATTGACTATTCTCAAGTGATTGGACAAAGTATTGAAAAACAAATCAATCAACAAATCAAGAGTCAAATGGGAAATATGACTCAACAATTCCAAAAAGCCATTCATTTTGATCCAAAAGTTTTCTCAAAAGCGATTCAAATCAATATGACAGAAAAAGATTTGTCAGAATTGATGTTATCAATGATGACAAAAGAAACAGCAACTTATGAAAATAACTTAAAGAAACTTGGATATAGTGATCTTGATCATCCAAGCATGATCAATATTTATCCTAAAGATTTTGAAAACAAACAAAATGTCATTGATATATTGGATCAATACAATGAACAAATGAAACAAGATGATCCTAACAAAGTCATTTCCTATACTGATTATGTTGGTGCCTTGATGTCATCTGTGACAGATATTATCAATACAATCAGTTATGTCCTTATTGCCTTTGTTGCAATATCACTCGTTGTATCTTCCATCATGATTGGCGTGATTACATATATCAGTGTATTAGAACGTAAAAAAGAAATTGGTATTTTAAGAGCTATTGGTGCTTCGAAAAAGAATATTTCTCAAGTCTTCAATGCAGAAACATTTATTATTGGATTACTTGCTGGTGGTATTGGAATTGTCACAACATTGCTGTTATTGATTCCAGCTAACGCTCTTATTCATAACATATCTGGTAATGCAAATGTCAATGCGATATTACCTGTTTCAGGAGCAATTATACTTATTATATTAAGCATTGTCTTAACACTTCTAGGAGGTCTTATTCCTTCTCGTAAAGCCTCTCAAGAAGATCCTGTCAAAGCCTTAAGAAGTGAATAAAATCAATAGTATATAAAAGGAGATCATTAAAAAATGATCTCCTTTTTTTAAATATTATACATGATCGATACAAGTTTTCTTAAAAACCTTTTGTAGAATACATATATTCTAAATAATCATCTTCTTGATCTTCATGTGTTTTTTCATTACATTCCTTACAAATATATTTATGTTCATGATACAAATAAATCATATCTTCTTCATCTTTATATTCGCCACATTTTTTACATTGATATTTCATCATTTAACCTCTATATTTTGTACGATAACCATGATTTTCTTCTGGTCTTAAATCATTAGGATACATAACATCACTATAAATATCTTTTTGTAGTTTTTTAACAGTACGGTATACATCTTCATAATTTTTAATACTGTTTATAGCAATCATGTCTGCTTTATTATTTCTTGTCATTTGATTGGTCGTTAAAATAATATCTCCTACACCAAACCATTGATCAAACATTCCTCGATGTAAATCAACATGGGATAATTCAGCAAAAGGTTTGGATTGTACTGTCTTCGTGAAGACTCCTTTTGAAACATAAACAGCATGATCACTTACAACATAGAATGTATGATGGTAGCGCAAGAATGAAAACAATGCGCCTCCTAAATATAACCATACTGGCATTAAGTGAAAAGCCATAAATGGAATCATAAATAATTTCATTGGAGAATCATAAGCAAATGCTTGACTTACAAAGAAAAAATCAAAAGCTCCCCACATTATTGCAAAAGGTAATAAAGGATTAAAAATACTTTCAAATATAAAACATCCTTTATGGGGTTTTCCTTCATATAAAATTGTTTCTTGATCTCCCACTAAATTTAATAAATCATTTCTCATATCATCATCCCTCTCTTCTCTATTATAAGAGATTTCATTTCATAAAGTCCAATTAAACGTAGTTTTTACAAAAAATGACTTTTCCAATAACTTTTAAAGATACTTTTTGCGCTTCTTCAAAAGTAAAATGTTTATTAGGAACTTGAGGATTCTCTGCAACCAAAGTATACCCATCTTCCGTTTTAAAGAAGCGTTTGACTGTCACTTCCCCGTCATAATAAATCACAGCAATATCCCCGTCATGCACGTCTTGACATTGTTTAACATAAACAAGACCACCATCAATAATGCCTGCATTAATCATGGAATTGCCTTCCACTTTTAAATAATAATCTCCATTTTTAAATTCATCCAAGGATACATCTTCTTCACCAATATAATTTTCATCCATAAACATATCATAACCTGCTTTAACAACACCCAAAATAGGACGTTTAAAAGGAATGGCCTTCCCATTTAAAACAGCCAAGACATCATATCCTAAAACCTCACTCATATGATAAGCTGTTTCTTCTCTTAAACTCTTCACTTCTCCTCTTAACCATCTGGCTACTGTATTGGGATCGACTTGAAAACGTTTGGCAAGTTGTATATTCGAAAGATGAAATCTATTTTTATAATCTCTTATGATATCTTTTAATTCCATCATCTTCACCTCATAAAAAATTATATACAAAAATCATTGATAAATAAAGACTTTTTTCATTTATAGATATCATACTATACATAATTATATTGATTATGTATAGTTGATGTGTATATAATTGTCATACAGGAGGTTATGGTTATGAAGAAAATTTATTTATGTATCGATTTGAAATCTTTTTATGCCAGTGTAGAATGCGTAGAAAGAGGTTTGGATCCTTTTGAAATCAATCTCGTTGTTGCTGATGCAAGTCGTGGTGGAGGTGCAATTACCCTTGCAGCAACCCCTGCTATTAAAAAACATGGTGTCCCCAGTCGAGGAAGACTCTATCAAATTCCTAAAGATATAGAATACATCATTGCTCCCCCTCGTATGTCTCTTTATATGCAATATTCAGCCAAGATTTATAGTCTCTTTTTAAAGTATATTTCCAGTCAAGATATCCATGTCTATTCCGTCGATGAAGCTTTTTTAGATATCTCTACTTATTTGAATTTGTATCATAAAAATGCCAAACAAATCGCCAGAATGATTCTTGATGATATCTATCAAACAACAGGAATCACAGCAACTGTAGGCATTGGTACTAATTTGTATTTGGCAAAAATTGCTTTGGATATCACTGCCAAACATAGTCAAGATTGTATGGGATATCTTGATGAAGATCTCTATAAACAACAATTATGGCATCATAAACCTTTAACAGATTTTTGGATGATTGGCAAGGGTATTGCCAAACGTCTTGAGTGTATTGGTATTGATGATATGTATGGAGTTGCACATTGTCCTCAAAAATGTCTCTATCAAATCTTTGGAGTCAATGCCCAGTATTTAATTGACCATTCTTGGGGTAAGGAACCTGTAGAAATTGCAGATATCAAAGCCTATCAACCCAAATCCAATTCTATTTCTAACTCTCAAATCTTATTTGAAGACTATCAAGCTAAAGATGCTTATGTGATAATGAAAGAAATGGTCGAAGCCAATAGCTTGGTTTTAACAGAAAGACATCTTGTCACCAATCATATTTCTCTTTATATTGGATATTCCAAAGATGTCATTAAACCTTCTAGAGGAAGTTGTAAACTCACAGTAACAACCAATGCTTACCCTTTATTGTTGGAAGAATTTTGTTTATTATTTAAAAAGATTGTTCAACCTCGTTATCCAATTCGTCAAATTGGTATTGCTTTTGGACATGTGGTTGATGAAATCTATGAACAATACAATCTCTTTAGTGATATAGAAGACATTGAAAAAGAAAAACGCGTACAAGAAGCCCTTGTTGATATTCGTTTGCATTATGGTAAGAATGCAGTCTTAAGAGGAATGAGTTATTATGATAAAGCAACAGCCAGAAAAAGAAATACACTCATCGGTGGTCATCATGCCTAAAAATAAAAAACGTGCGCAAATCTTTCAATCCTTTGATGCTTTAAAAGGATTAAGAGAACTCTTAATCCAACAAGAACGTGTTGTTGTTGATAAGAAGATCTTATCTGAAGATGATTTAGAACTCTTGGATAGAAAAGTTAAACATATAAAACCAGGAATGATCATTACTGTTGTTTATTATGATCATCATCAATATATTCAATTAAAAGGAATGGTTTCCAAGATTCATCTTGAAACATATTATTTACAAATTGTCAAAACATCGATATCTTTAAAAGATATTGTTTCTATTGAATTTGAAAATGATTGCATGATGTTTTGATATTGCATACAATAATATAAGGAGGACTATTTATGGAAAAAAGAACTCAAGACTTTATCAAAACATTAAGAATAGAAAAAGGCTATACTCAAGAAGATCTTGCTCATAAGATTGGTGTCTCTCTCACACAAATGAAAAATATAGAAAATGGACACTATGAACCTTCCACAGAAATTCTTCAACAGCTTATTCAAGAATTAGATCTTTCTATTGAAGAATTGGAAGCAGGACAACGTTTATCCAATGAAGAAAAACAACAAAGAGGTCATGACATGTTGTGGGAAGCCTTCCATCATCATCAAGATCATCCTCACATGTCAACTCAATTTATAATCTTTGCAATAGCTTGTCCTCTTTGTCTCTATATTCTCTCTTGTATTCCTATGCCTATTTCTATAATGACATATCATTTTATGTCGTTACTCTATCCATTTCTTTTTATCTTTGGTCTTATCAAATGTATCGAAGCTATCATTCATCATCAAAACTATTTCTGGTGGTTTTGTTTATGTTCTATCAGTTTCTTTCTCTTATTACTCGCATTTATGTGGGGACCAAGATTATATTAAAAACCACTGTCTTATGACAGTGGTTTATTGTTTGTTATAGAATGAATAAAGACTTTGACATTTTTTATTCATGTTCTTTTTTTCTATAAAGAGAAGTCATTAATCCTAATGAAATCACTGATGCACCAATCAATAACATGATTTGAGTATCATCACTTGTTTGTGGTTTGTTCATACCATCTCTTGAATTGATTTCATCTTCTTTTGTTGGCTTTTGTGGTCCAACACTTGGTTTTCCATATCTATTAACAAAACGAATATTATCTGGACTTTCACATTCTACATCATATGCGAAGCCATTTTCAGTCACGGTAAATTTGAAATTAATATCATTTTGATCATATTTCCATCCTGCTGGAACTTTCTCAGGTTGGACTTCACTGACACTCACAATGTATTCTCCAGCTTGATCAAAACGAATCATACCAAAATCGATATAACCATTTTCATCATTTTGACATGTTGTCTTTTCAAATGAAATACCATCTTTTTGTGGTGATGAAATTTCAAATGTAAAGGCCTTATCTTCAAGGACTGCACCAACAACACGTTTTTGAAGTTCTAATGCCTTAGAATCAAAGTTTGCTGTTTGGACTGATTTCAAAGTGACGTTCATTGATAGTCCGGCTAATGCACCCATAAATCTATGTGCATTCACAACAGCATAACCAGGCATAGTTAAATAAGGTTTGTTAAATTCAATTGTTTTGGTTGGTTCAATTCTTATTTGACCAATTGTCTTTTTCATAGATTGTTGAGCAGATGTTAATTGATCTTGAGCCAATGTTTCAACTTTAAAATCAGTCTTGCATAATGTAGACCAACCAAGTTCACCTTTATCATTGAACCAGTCTTTCCATTGTTGATCTCTTTCTTCTTCTGTATCAGCTTCGTAATACATAATCTTGTCATAATCTACAGATGAATCAAAAGAGAAACGTAATCCATATTGATATAAAACATCTTTAGCCAATTGAATGATTTGAGGATCACTTTCAACAATCACTGTATCATAATGAGCCCATGCAAAGTTTGCCCCTCTTTGCATTCTTAAATGATGACCAAAAGATTTCCCTTCAACAAGTGCATCACGTGGTTCAACGATTTGAGTTTGAATTTGTTGATCAGTTAAACCTTTTGCTTGAAGTGATTCTTTAATGGCTGTATTACCATCACTTAAATTTTCAGGATCATTATATCTTGCATATCCTAATAAATTTAATTTATAAACCATCTTTAAATCATCTAATGATTCAGCATCTGAATCATAAAATGAATTATAAAACCATAATGCATAATCTGCATAAGTATTGACTGTTGCAGGAATAGTTGCAGTTTTTTCATTGGCTGTCACTTGTCCATGTTGTTGAATCTTTGCTTCAGCATTCACAACATTATCAACAGTTAATTTAGATGGACTATTCACTCCAAATAATGATTGTAAAGGTTGACTTGCAACACGAACAACACTGTCTTTTGGAATATCATTTGGTCTTGAACCATAAGCATCAGGACCATCGATATAATGATAATCTTTTGATGCATCTTTTTCCATGTCTAATAAAAAATCTGCATCTGCATATTTGAAGACTTTACCAGATTCATTTTTAATAATGAATGGTTTTGTAGAAGTTGCTCCTGGACTCCAGAAATGATCATAAGTGGATACATTTTGAAGAAGAGAATCCATATAAGAAGTAAAATCTAATACAACTTCATCCCCTGCATCTTCAGGAATAACAAATTCCCATGCTTTCCCATCTTTTGATAATTCTCCCAAAATTCTTTTAGCACTTTTATTAGAAGCAAATACTGATTGAGGTGTCAAAGTCAAAATCATTGATAGAACAACAAACAAACTTAGAAATAATTTCTTCGTAAAACGGATCTTATGTTTGTATATTTCCATAATACTTTCCTCCTTGTTATCTTCATTATACCCAAGTATTTTATTATGTAAGCCCTTTCGGTACATTACACATAATATAACAAGAGACAAACATACATATCCCAAGTTAAACAACAATTATGGGTAAACTAACTTATTATGTGTGAATCTGTGTTTTTACAAAAAGAAAAGCACTGTGAGTACAGTGCTTTATTTTGATATAAAATTT
>SAMEA104404106__coassemble_1169_pt1 | contig 21178 bp, 19 predicted proteins | sample SAMEA104404106__metabat2_high_PE_001 | metagenome-assembled genome bin SAMEA104404106 (sample SAMEA104404106) | Balaenoptera acutorostrata
GCCATCTGGTGTTTCGATTGGTCCTAAAATGGTAAAAGGTTTTATTAGAGAAATGGTCGTTGATAAAATCGGAGACAAAACAACAATGGTTAGAGTTATTTTATTAAACGGCTATGAAATCATTGAGACATCAGGTTGTGTTGATCCAAGCAATTTTGACCAAACTATTGGGACTAAGATTTGTATGAAGAAAATTGAGGATAAGATTTGGGCATATTTAGGTTTTATGCTTCAAACAGCTTGGAAAGGTGTTAAATAGTATGTGTGATCATTGTTATGTTCAGCATGCACGAACATATTATGATAAGAATTTAGAATGCAGGGTCAGAGTAGAATATGACACCTGCATTTTTTGTGGAAAGAAAACGCATGAAAGGAGGGCATATATGAAAGATCCACCGAGAAAAACAAATCTTCCATATAAAAATTAAAGTAAAGGAGATGAAATGATGCACAAAGAAAAAATGTTTTTTCCGTTAAATCTTCAATTATTTGCTGATGAACCAGGTGAAACTGAAAAAGAACCTGAAGTAGAAGTAAAAAAAGAAGATGAAGGCGGAGATGATAAATCATTTTCTCAAGTTGATGTTGATAAAGCTGTTGAAGATGCTCTTGAAAAAGCCAAAGTTAAATGGCAAGAAGAACAAGAACAACGTGAAACAGAAGCTGAAAAGCTAAAGAAAATGAACGCCAAAGAAAAAGAAGAATATCAACAAAAGAAACGTGAAGAAGATTTATCTAAACGTGAAAAAAGAATTAGAAAAAAGAGAATTGATGGCCACACTCGATAAACGCACATCAGAGATTTGTCAAAGTATGGATCATAAAGTATTCAAAGTAAAAGACAGACAACCTGGTGTCAATTGTCCACCGATGCATCCGTTTTGTAGAAGTACAACGATTGCTTATTTGAATGATGAAACACTTTCGTTGCTCACGAGGCGCGCACAAGACCCCGAAACGGGGAAAATATATAAAGTGCCTGCAAATATGTCGTGTCCGGAATGGTATGAACAATATGTAGCAATTAATTTGCAAAAAATTAATGCTGTAAAAGCACATAAAAATAGATATACAGATAAAAAACAGTATGAACATTACAAAAATGTATTAGGAGAAAAAACGTTCCTAAATCATTTGAATCATTCCAACATATGAAGTACAATGATACTGAGCAATGGACTGAATTAAAATTAGCTTTTAAAGATGAAAAATTAAAAGAAGATATTAAAACTAATTATAATTTAACTATCCATAAAGGTTTACAAGATAAGCATATTTATGGCACTGCTAACTTTAATCAAGAATTAGATAATGGTAATTATAAAAGTTATTTAAAGGAAGGTATTGATCCTTATGAATTGGTTGATAAATATGCTTGTACAGGAAAATTTATAAGGTCCAAAAATGGAAAATGGACTAATAAAGAGATTGTTACGGTAAACAAGATAATCGGTTATTCATATGATAGGAAAATAAAAAAATATGTAGAAACAAATAGATTTATGATTCATTACAGTAAAAATAAAGGTACACATGTTGTGCCTAGAGGAAAGGAGGATAACAATGATTTCTGAAGAAGAAATGATTGAATGCCATGGGAAGCACGTACGTATAGAATTTACAGATGGAAATATTTGGGAAAATCGATATTGTAATAGTTTTTTAAACCAAGAAGAAGATGATGAAGAAAATATGTTATTATTTGATAATATAGCAGTTAATCAATCGGAAATTAAATCCATAAAAATTTTAGATTAAATTTATATTTAATCAATGTTTTATGCACTCTTAACAGGGTGCTTTTTATTATGCAAAGGAGAAATGATTATGAAAAGTTATTTCTGTTTGGATTTTCAACTTCAAACAGCTTGGAAAGGTGTTAAATAGTATGTGTGATCATCGTTATGTTCAGCATGCACGAACATATTATGATAAGAATTTAGAATGCAGGGTCAGAGTAGAATATGACACCTGCATTTTTTGTGGAAAGAAAACGCATGAAAGGAGGGCATATAAAAATTAATAGAATATGAAAAATATTTTATGATAAAAAATTAGAATCTTTTTAATGAATCTTAAAAAAGATGTTTGTATGATTCATGAATCTCAATAAAAATTAGCAGTTAATGATTGACAGTGCTAATGAAAAGGTTTAATATAATGTTAGCACATTTAAGATAAGAGTGCTAAACAAAGAAGGAGATGTAAATATGGCAGAAAAAAAGCAATTTAAAGCCGAATCACAAAGATTACTAGATTTAATGATTAATTCTATTTATACACACAAAGAAATCTTTTTAAGAGAGTTGATTTCTAATGCAAGTGATGCATCAGATAAACTTTATTACAAAGCATTAACTGAAAATATTTCAGGACTTTCTAGAGATGATTTATCTATTGATATTGTTTTAAATAAAGATCATCGTATGATTTCTATTATTGATAAAGGTATTGGGATGAACAAAGAAGAATTAGAAGAACATTTAGGAACAATTGCTAATTCTGGTTCATTTGAATTTAAAAAAGCATTAGAAAAACAACAAGATGATGTAGATATTATCGGACAATTTGGTGTTGGTTTTTATTCAGCGTTTATGGTTGCGAAACAAGTTGAAGTGATTTCAAAAAAATATGGTGAAGATCAAGCATATATGTGGACTTCTGATACATCAGATGGTTATACATTAAGTGAATGTGATTATCCAAATCATGGAACAAGAATTAACTTATTCTTAAAAGATAACACTGATGATGAATCTTATGATCAATATTTAGATGAATTTGAAATTCAAAGATTAATTAAAAAATATTCAGATTATGTACATTATCCAATTTGTATGGATATGTCAACTTCTAAGAAAAAAGAAGATAGTGATGAATATGAACAAGTGATTGAACATAAAACATTGAATTCAATGGTTCCATTATGGAAACGTCCTAAAAATGAAATCACTGAAGAAGAATACAATGAATTCTATCAAGATAAATTTAATGATTTTAATAAACCATTAAAAGTCATGCATAATCGTATTGAAGGAACTATTTCTTATGATTCATTGTTGTTTATTCCTTCAAAACCACCTATGAATTATTATTCTCAAGATTATGAAAAAGGATTACAATTATATTCACGTGGTGTCTTTATCATGGATAAAGCAAGTGAACTTATTCCAGAACATTTCCGTTTTGTAAAAGGATTGGTTGATTCTCAAGACTTGTCTTTAAATATTTCTCGTGAAATGTTACAACACGACCGCCAAATGAAGTTGATTGCAGATAAAATTGAAAAGAAAATCCAAAGAGAATTAGAAAACATGTTAAAGAATGAAAGAGAATTATACGAGGAATTCTTTACTAGCTTTGGATTACAATTGAAATTCGGTATTTATAACAGCTATGGTATGTTAAAAGACAAATTACAAGATTTATTACTTTACTATAGTGCAAGTCAAAAGAAAATGATTACATTAAATGAATACGTTGAATCTATGAAAGAAGATCAAAAAGATATCTATTTTGTTAGTGGTGAATCTATTGATAAGATTGATAAGTTACCTACAGTAGAAATCGTTAAAGATAAAGGTTATGATATTTTATACATGACTGATAATGTAGATGAATTCTGTATTCAAATGCTAAGAGATTATAAAGAAAAACCATTTAAAAATATTAATCAAGGTGATTTAGATTTAGAAACTGAAGAAGAAAAGAAAGAATTAGAAAAAGCAAATGAAGACAATAAAGATTTATTATCAGTATTAAAAGATGCTTTAAAAGATCAAGTACAAGATGTCAAGATTTCTTCTCGTTTAAAATCTCATCCAGTATGTTTAGTGAGTGGTGATGGTGTTTCATTTGAAATGGAAAAGGTATTAAACCAAATGCCTGATGGACAAAATGTTAAAGCAGGTCGTATCTTAGAAATTAATCCAAATCATGAATTGTTTGGAGCTTTGCAATCTTTATATACAAAAGATAGTGATAGAGTGAAAGATTATGCTTCTTTATTGTATGATCAAGCATTATTAATTGAAGGCTTTGCTATTGATGATCCTGTTGCATTCTCTAATAAAATTTGTAATCTTATTGTAGAAGCAAATAAATAATTATTAAAGTATAGCATTTTATGCTATACTTTTTTTATAGAGTCATTAAGGAGGTAAAATATGAATTTAGATGAATTATTAGAAAAAAGAAAAAGTATACGCCAATATGAATCAAAAAAAGTTGATCGTCATGACATCATTCAAATGATTGATGCAGCAATTATGGCTCCAACATGGAAGAATTCTCAAGTGATTCGCTATTATGTTGTAGAAGATGAAAAAATGCTTTCTCAAGTGAAAGCAGCATTACCTGAATTTAATTATGAAAACACAAAAGATGCACCTGTCCTTATTGTGTCTACTGTTGTTTTAAATCGTTCAGGGTTCAATAGGGATGGAACACCAACAACAGAACTTGGAAACGAATGGGGATTCTATGATTGTGGACTTCAACATATGAACTTATTATTAAAAGCCAGCGAACTTGGTTTATCTACGCTTATTATGGGTGTGAGAGATGCAGATCAATTAAAATCATTATTAAATATTCCTGAAACTGAAGCTGTATCAAGTGTTATTTCAGTAGGATATAGTGATTTTTCACCGGTAAGACCACCACGTAAATCTGTAGAAGATATTACAAAATTTTTCTAATGAAATAAAAAAGTGTATCAGCATGATACACTTTTTTATTAAAATTGATTTTTAATTGTTTGAACATCCTTATCAGTTAAAGAGAAAGATGTTGAAATAAATTCTATTTTATCTTGTGATAATATGATCATTGTTGTTAAATGGTTGTTTGTGTATCCATAAAGGATATTTCCATCAGTTTTGATTGAATCAATAGAGAAATCATTAGGGTTTGTTTTGAAATCATCAAAATACTTTTTGGCTTTGTTTTCAGAATGGAATTGGTATTCTTTATGAAGTAAAACATCTTGATTTTGAGATGATTCTAAATAAGTAGATGTATGACAAAGAAAACCTTTTGTGAGTGTATTTTGAACGACAGTTGATGATTCTTTATTGAAATCTACAAGTTGAAGAGTGGTTGGTTGGACTTGTGTAAGATTTTGAGAATTAAATATATCTTCTACAAGACCTCCACAGCATAAAACAAGTGAAATAATAAATAAACAATGATAGATTTTTCTTTCTAACTTTAATACAGATATTTTGATCTCTTTTCCGTTTAAAAAGGCATGAGTGTTGTAAAAATTAAGGAATGTACGATAGATGAAGGTACATCCAGCAAATACGAATCCAACAAAAGCAATCAATTTTCCATAAGTAGGGAAGGTATTGATGTTGATTTGTGGAAGATATGAATAAAGTAAGAATGTCGAGATACAAATTGATAACATAAAGTATAAGAAATACTTTGTTTTTTCTTTTAATGAATTGTATGTAGAAATATTTTTATGTCGAGGTTCTTTTGGATCATCTTGGTCATTAACAAAAACTTGTAATCCGTATTTTTGATGAATATGTTGACATCCATGATCTAGATATTGAGAATAAAACTTTTCTCTTCTGGTTAATTCTTTATCATTGCGTTTTCCTCTTTGGAAAAAATCAATTTTATAAAAAACAGGATGATGAACTTGTTTAAATAATGATAAACGTGTTAAATCTTTACAGCAATATCCATCTTTACCAAGTTGGTCTAGTTTTTCTTGAAGTAAATTATATTCATAAGGCTTATAATTAATAATATGTAATTTTGGCATTTTATCTCTTTCCTTTCGTAGTTATCATTATAACAAAGACATTTAGAGAAGTCTAACTTTTCAACATAAAGATTGTATGAATAAAATATGAAAAACTATCTTGAAAATTGTTGTTTATATAGTATAATTATTTTGAAGTTTTATGAAAAAATGACGAATGAGGAGGTCATTTTATGGAGTTAAGTTTAGTTTTTTCACTATTAGGTGGGTTAGGATTGTTCCTGTATGGTATGAAATTAATGAGTGATTCACTTGCTAATGTTGCAGGTGCGAAATTACGTACTATTCTTGAACAAATGACAAAAAATACATTTGTTGGTATGATGGTAGGGATGTTCTTTACTGCAATTGTTCAATCATCATCAGCAACAACTGTATTGGTCGTAAGTTTTGTTAATGCTGGTTTAATGAATCTTTATCAAGCTACTGGTATTATTATGGGTGCCAACATTGGGACAACAATTACTGGTCAATTAATTGCGTTAAATTTATCAGAAATTGCACCATTATTCGTATTAGCGGGTGTTATTATGGTGATGTTCTCAAAGAAACCAAATGTTCAAAAAATTGGTGAAGTTATTTTAGGATTTGGGATCTTATTCGTTGGTTTAGCCTCTATGTCTTCTTCAATGGAAACATTGAAAGACTCTCCAATGGTTGTCAATGTATTGTCATCTCTTACAAATCCAATTTTAGGATTATTTGTAGGATTTATTATTACATCTGTTTTACAATCATCATCAGCAACTGTTGGTATTGTTATGTTATTAGCTGAACAAGGTTTATTACCTTTACATATTTGCTTCTATACAATTTTAGGATGTAATATTGGATCATGTGTTTCTGCATTACTTGCAAGCTTAGGTGGTAAGAAAAATGCAAAACGTGCAGCCTATATTCACTTTATCTTTAACGTTATAGGTTCACTAGTCATCGTCGTCTTATTGCAATTGTTCTTACCTTATATTGAATATGGTATTCTTTCACTTACAGGTTCACAAAACCTTACTGGTGAAGCTTTAAATCATTTAATGGCTAAAAACGTTGCCAATACACATACTATATTCAAAGTGTTCCAAGTCATTATTCTATACCCATTTGCAAAATGGTTAGTTAAATTAACTTACTTAATTGTTCCTGGTGAAGATGAAAAGAGTGGCTTCTCTGTTAAATATATTAGTGATAAGGTGACTTTATCACCAACTACAGCTATTCCACAAGTTATTCATGAAGTAGAACGTATGGCTGAAATTTCTCGTAACAATTTAAATTTAGCTGTTAATTCTCTGCTTGAAGGCGATATATCTACTCAAGAAGAAATTCAAAAGAACGAAGAACATATTGATTATTTAAATCATGCTATTTTTGAATATTTGAATCATATTAATGAAATTCCTTTACCAAAAGAGGATTCTCGTTTAATTGGTCCTTTATTCCATGTTATTGCTGACTTAGAAAGAATCGGAGATCATGCTACGACAATTTCTCATATCACTATGACTTGCGATAAAAAGAAATATACTTTTACTGAAAAACATAAAGTAGAAATTAGAGAATTGCTTTCAATGGTAAACTCTGAACTCGAATTAAGTTTAGATATGTTTACTAACAAATCTTTAGAATATTTAAGTGAAATCATTAAATTAGAAGATTTAATTGATTCTAAAGAAAAATCATTACAAAAATCTTATTTAACTGATATTAAAACTCAAGAAACAGCTGCAAGAGCAGGGATGTTATATTCTGATTTAGCTGCTGCACTTGAAAGAGTTGGAGATCATGCTACAAATATTGCTTTTTCAATTTTAAATGACGATAGTGAAGAAGTGAATCGTTTGATCGAAGAAGAACATGTGAATCCAGCAGATTATATATTATAAAAAAAGCACATCATGTGCTTTTTTTATTTCCTATAAAAGAAGAGAAAAGAAAAATAGATAAGCTTATTTTTAGAACGTCTTTAGAAATAAGTTTATCTATTTTGATATTTGTTGTTTTTTATGTTTATAGTCTATGAATTTTCTAATATTGATTTAACACGTTTGGTATTTGTAAAGTTTAATTTTGCAACTTTTGTTAACATTTTTGTACCATATTTTGTAGCAATTTTGGCTGCAATCACATCAACATTTGTACTTGTACCACGGCTTAAATTCATTTTTAAACTCTTTGTCATATTAGAGAAATATTGAAGATAAGCATATCTTGATAAGATTTCTGCTGCTAGAAGAGCTAAGTATTTTTCTTCTGCATTTGTTTCGAACATCAAATCCTTAACAACAATGACTTCATTTTTCAAATAATTGAAATATGTTTTTGGAGAAACAAACTGATTGATGACTTTAACCTTAACATTTTGTTTAACTTTTTGCATAACATTGACTGTAGCTTGGTTATACAATTTTGCCTTAATGTTCGCTTGGTTACAACCAGATTTAACCATTTGGTTATAGTGTGAATTATCTAAAATCAAAAGACTGTAGACAAGTCGATCTTTAATAACACGAGCACAATTAACAATGTCTTGATTAGATAAGCTTGCTAAATCTGTGATATTTAAGCTTTGCAATAATTCAATATCTTCAGGAGTTACATAACAAGAGACAATACAAATAGGTCCTAAGTAATCTGTAGATCCTGTTTCTGCACATCCGATGTGATGGAATTTGTAAATATCATTACTATTAGAAATCATTTTTTTAATTTCAGAAGCAATTTTTTTTGACCAATGTTTTGCTTCTTGTAAAGCATTTTCACCTTTAAATTCCACTGTTCCGTCTTCGTATGCGTAGATATCGCAACCAATGGCATGAGCATGAAAGGTAAGGTTTGCATCATCATTAGGAACCATTTGGCTATCATAGTATTTTTTCATTTTCTCCAATGTCGTTTCTTTAACCTTTAATTTTATTGGTTCCATTTTATCACCTCTTTTTTATTTTAACATATTTTGAACGACTTTGACAGAATAAATTGCAAATGTTATAATAACTTGAACTAAAAGGGGAGGTTTTTTAATGAATCCAATGCTTATTGATGTTTTATTTGTTTTATTACTGTGTTTGGTTATTATAACAAGTTATAAAAAAGGATTGATCGTTCGTTTGTATGATTTCTTTACATTTATCCTCTCTTTAATTCTTGCTTACGTATTTGCAAAACCATTATCGACAATCGTGACAATATATCCTTATCATTCTGGAGATATTTATTCTTCACTTATTGGAGAGATGATCAATCAAATCATTATTTTTGTTCTATTGTTTATTGGTTTATGTCTATTAAAGAATATCATTGGTTTTATTATTAAACCTTTATTATCTGGTATAACAGATTTCTTCCATTTGACGAAATGGGCCAACCATTTGGCAGGAAGCCTTATTGGCTTATGCGAATTTATAATGATTTGGTATATTGCAATTGTCTTTGTTTTTCTACCATTTTTCCCAGATTCACGTACAATGCTTCAACAAACGACAATAACAAAACAAGTGATTTCAATCATACCTGAAATTGGAAATGTTGTTCTTGAACAAGATTTTTCTTTCAACTCTATTGAAGATCGTCGTTTAGAAACAGTAACCAAAACAACTTTATTTGCTTACAATCATGGTTTTATAAACGATGAACAATTTGTTACAGTTTATGAAGATTATATACGTGATTTAACGAAACATGAACGTATTCATTTTACAGAAAATGATAAAATCAGATTACGTGAAAATCTTGAAAATAATGGCTATCAAGATATAAGAGTAAAAAATATTATAATACAGTTATTAGAGAGTGATAAAAAATGAAAACAAAATTTGAAACCTTAGAAATGAATGAAATTAAAAAAGAATTATATTCATATAGTGCGTCTTCTTTAGGGAAGAAACAAATTGATCAAATGGATATGATGGATGATGATGAAGATTTACAAGAAGCTTTAGATAAAGTGAAAGAAGCGATGTCCATTATTGCTATTCAAGGTCGTATTCCTTTAGGAGGATTAACAGATATTTCTTTTTTAATTGAAAAAGCCAATCGAGATGGAACTTTGATAGGTGAAGAATTATTAAAAATCTATAATCATTTGGATTGTATCGTCCATGTTAAAAATTATATTTCGTCAAGTGAAATTCCTACACATTATTTAAAAGAAATGAGTGATGGACTTGTTCATAATGACTATATCTATAGAGAAATTCAAAGATGTATTCTTCCTGATGGTACCGTTAGTGATCAAGCAAGCGAACTTTTAAGTTCTTTAAGAAAAAAGATTCGCTCTACACAAACACAAATCCGTCATAAGATGGAAGGATTAGTAAAAGAATCAAAAGATCTTTTATCAATAGACCAAATGACAACAAAAAACGATCGTTTGGTTTTACCAGTAAAATCAAATTATAAAAATCAATTTGGTGGTTTGATTCATGCACAAAGTTCTACAGGTCAAACAGTTTATGTAGAACCTGAAGCTGTTATGGTTATGAATAATCAAATTGGGGAGCTACAAATGCAAGAACATGAGGAAGTGAATCGCATTCTCTATGTTCTTTCTCAAGCAGTGAAGGGACATTATTATCACTTCTTCTACAATTTACAAATCTTAGAAGAACTTGATTTCGTATTTGCTAAAGGAATGTATGGGGATGTTCATCGTTGTTGTATTCCTGATATCGATCTTCATCATTTTCATCTTTGCTTACGTGAAGCAAGACATCCAATGATTGACGATGATGTCGTTGTAGCTAATGATATTATATTAGAACAACAACGTATGTTGATTATTAGTGGGAGCAATACAGGTGGGAAAACTGTCACTTTAAAAACTGCAGGATTAATTTCACTTATGGCTCTTTGTGGTATGGCCGTCCCTTGTCGTGAAGCTATTATTCCTATGTTTGACGATATTTATGTTGATTTAGGTGATGAACAATCTATTGAACAATCTCTTTCAACATTCTCTAGTCATATGAAGAAGATGATAGCTATCTTGTCATCAGCAACAGATAAAAGTCTTGTTCTCTTTGACGAAATTGGTTCAGGAACAGACCCTCAAGAAGGGGAAAGCTTAGCAGAAGCTATTTTATCACAATTATTGGATAGAAAAGCCATGGTCTTTGCATCAACTCACTATGGTCAATTGAAAACATTTGCTAAAGAACATGATGAAATCATGCTTGCTTCAGTTTCTTTTGATTTAGAAGCGATGCGACCAACTTATCATTTGAAACTTGGTAGTGTAGGACAATCATATGCTATTGAAATCGCCCAAATGTTAGGATTACAACAAGATATTGTTGATCATGCACGTCAAATTAAGCAAAACGCTATGAGCGAACATGAAAAGCTTATGGAAGAGTTAGAGAAAAAACAAGAACAAATTGATATTAAAAGTAGAGAATTACAAAATATTATTTCTGAAAATCAAAAATTAAAACATAAGTATGAAAATCAATTGTCTCAAATTCAAAAGAATAAAGAAAAAATTGTTAATGATGCTAAAGAAGAAGCAAATACATTAATTTTAGAAGCAAAAGAAAATATTGATATTGTTATGAAAACAATTCAAAATTCAGAACATAAACAACATGAATTTATTCAAGCTAAACATGATTTGGATACTTTAACTTTTAAAGAAGAACAAGAAGTTGTACAACAAGATCATGATTTAACAGTGGGTGATCATGTTAAAGTGATCAAAATGAATAGAGAAGGAGATATTGTAGAAATATTAAAGAATCATATGATTATGGTTTCTCTTTCAGGATTGAATGTTAAATTACATGAAAATGAAGTTGTATTCATGCATCCAAAAACAAAAGTTAAAAAAGTAAAGAAAGCTTCTATGAAAAAAACCAACTTGAAAAAGACAGGAACTTATGAAATTAATGTTATTGGAAAACGTTACGAAGAAGCGATGTCACTTGTTGATAAATTCTTAGATGATGCATTGGTTCTTGGCTATCCTCATGTTCGTATTGTTCATGGGATGGGAACTGGTGTTTTACGTAATGGAATCAGACGTATGTTAGAAAAGAACAAACATATTGTCTCTTATCGTGATGGTGGACCTAATGAAGGTGGATTAGGTGCAACATTGGCTTATTTTGAATAATGAATGATTTGATTAGAAATAAACTTTCTTTATTACCATCTTCACCTGGATGTTATTTAATGAAAAATAAAGAAGGTACTGTTATTTATGTTGGTAAAGCAAAAAAACTAACAAATCGTGTCCATTCTTATTTTGTTGGAACACATAATTATAAGACGACAAAACTTGTCAGTGAAATTGTTGATTTTGATTATATTGTGACTGATAGCGAAAAAGAAGCTTTGTTATTAGAAATTAATCTGATCAAAGATTACAGCCCTCAATATAATATTATGTTTATGGATAATAGCTATTATCCTTATATTGAAATGACCAATGAACCTCATCCAAGATTAAAAATTGTAAGACAGGTTCAAAATAAGAAAGCCAAATATTTTGGTCCATTTCCTGATGCCACAGCAGCAAGAGAAACATATAAATTATTGAATCGTTTATATCCATTGAGAAAATGTAATCATATTCCTAAAAAACCTTGCTTGTATTATTCTTTAAATCAATGCTTGGCTCCTTGTATTCATGATGTTGATCCTGAAGAATATAACTTTATCAAAAAACAAATCACCAAATTACTTAATGGTGATATTAAAGATAAAGTTGATGAATTAACAGACAAGATGATGAAAGCCAGTGATGATTTACAATTTGAAAAAGCAAAGGAATACCGTGATCTTATTGAACATATTCGTTATGTCACAGCAAAGCAACATGTACAATTTAACGATCAAGTAGATAGAGATATCTTAGGCTATTATGTTGATCATGGATATTTAAGTATACAAATGTTTTTTATGAGAAATGGAAAGTTATTATCTAGAGATTTAAATTTAGTTCCTATTTTAGAAAACGTTCAAGATGATTTACAACAATTCTTAGTCTCTTTTTATCAAAATAATCCTACACCTAAAGAATTATTGTTGCCAGAAGACTTTGATGAAGAATTGTTACTTGAATGTTTGGATTGTAAAATATTAAAACCTCAAAGAGGAAAGAAACATTCTCTAGTTAAAATGGCTATTGAAAATGCCAAAGAATCATTGGAAAAGAAGTTTATATTGATTCAAAAAAATGAAGCAGCAACGATTGGTGCAATCGAAGAACTAGGTCGTTTGCTTCATATCGAAACGCCACATGTTATTGAGTTGTTTGACAACTCTAATATACAAGGTGCTTATGCCGTTGCTGGTATGGTGTGTTTTAAAGATGGTGTTCCTTCTAAGAAGGATTATCGTAAATATAAAATCAAAACTGTAGAAGGTCCTGATGATTACGCCAGTATGAGAGAAGTCGTATATCGTCGTTATTTCCGTACCATTATGGAAAAACAAACACCTCCTAATATGATTTTGGTCGATGGAGGATTGGGGCAAATACATGTTGCTAAAGAAGTGATTGATTCTTTAAATCTACCTATTCATGTCTATGGACTGGTTAAAGATGATAAGCATTCTACAGCTATGTTAATGGATGCCAATGGACAACCTATACCCATCAATCCTAAAAGTCAATTGTTTTTCTTATTAACAAGAATGCAAGATGAAGTCCATCGATATGCTATTAGTTTTCATAAAAACGTTCGATCTAAATCTTTATTTGCATCTATACTTGATGATGTAGAAGGTATTGGTCCTAAACGTAAACAAGCATTATTAAATCATTTTAAAAGTGTTAAAAGAATGAAAGAAGCGTCTTTAGATGATCTTGCTTCACTGCTTCCAGAACAAGTTGCCAATGATTTGTTTGCAAGACTCCATGAAGAAGACTCTTAATGGTCTTTTAAAAAAGATATATATGTATTATAATAATCAAGAAAGGGTGATGCTATGAAAATTAAGACAACGCATTTATTTTTAGCGGTTATTCTTTTATTTGCATGTTCTTTTTATGTCGTAAATTTAAAATTCGATAAATTTTATAGAGTCAACGGTATTAATAATGATAATCGTGTATTAATAGAAAAATATTTGGATAAAGATGAACAAGAATATTTGATTGATAATCAAATACCAATTGAAAGTTTTATTCATTATATTAAAGAAGATCAATTTCATTTAAAAAATTATCAATATTATGATTATTTAAAACAATCAAAACGTTATTCTAACGATGAAACCATTTTAGAAATAGGTAATAGTTTACAAATGAGATTGGATTTCTTATTTCCAAATCATGCTATTAATAAGGCAAAAATACTTATTGAACAGTCATTAGAAATGGCTTTTCTTAATAAAGATAATTTTGATTTTCATTCCATTCCTTTGTATTCACAATTATCAAAATTATATGATGATAATGATTATTCTTATATAGATGATACACAAATCTATGTTGAACGTCTTCATGCATTGGGATATCAAGAACAAGAACAAATTGAAAATATATTTGTTATGATGTGTCAATCATTTGATAAAGATGCATTACATTCATTCCTGTTTACTGATCATGTTCATTTGGTTTTCAATCCTTACGAATTATCAACAATTGTTGATAATAAACATTATATTGGTGAATATGAACCTAATGATTTAATTTTATTACAAAACGTACCACGTGTTCGTTATTCTATGTATTTACAAAAAGATGCTTATTATGCGTTAATGGATATGTATCGTGATATTACACAACTTTATGATCAATTCCTTATTACAGGAGCATATACTGGAATTCAAAGTCTTGATGAAAAAGATATAGGGAAAGATGAAAGACAATTGGGTACTACAATTACAGTTAGTCAATCTCAAACAAAATATTCAAATTTCCATCAAACAGAACTTTCTCATTGGTTAGAAGAAAATGCTTATAAATATGGTTATATTTTAAGATATCCACCTGATAAAGCTTCTATTACAAATCATAAATATGATGCTCATACATATCGTTATGTAGGAAAAAATTTAGCGAAATCTCTCCATGACTCTCATAAAACATTAGAAGAATATGTAAATGGTAAGAAATAAGTCATGAAATTTGATTTAAGGAGAAATAATATGGAAAATCCCATTGGTTTATTTGATTCGGGTGTTGGTGGTTTGACTGTTTTAACATCTGTTCAAAAAGCCTTACCTCATGAAAATATTATATATATAGGTGATAATGCACATTGTCCTTATGGTGATAAATCAAAAGCACAATTGCTTTCTTATACACGTATTATTTGTGATTATTTTGCTTCACGTCATGTCAAAATGATTGTGCTTGCATGTAATACAACAAGTGCAAACTGTTTAAATGAACTTCAAGAATACTATCCTGATATTCCTATCATTGGAGTTATTCATTCTACTGTAAATGATTATATTTCAACAGGAGCAAAACGTGTTTTGATTATGGCAACTCATGCAACAGTTCATTCTCATCAATACAAAAGAATGATTGAATCATTTAATATGGATATGACTGTATATGAGTTAGAAACACCTCGTTTGGTTCCTTTGATTGAATCTGGACAATATCTTCAAGGTATAGAAGATGTTATTGAAGAGTATTTGAATGATTATCAAGACAAAGTGGATGCCTTGATCTTAGGGTGTACACATTATCCTATTTTGATTGACCAAATTAAAAATGTTTTTGGTCATGGTAAAATCTATGTCTCAAGTAGTCATGCGATTTGCTTAGAAGTTAAAAATTATCTTGATACACATCATATGATTCATGAGGGTCAACGTCAATTTATTGAAATATATACTACAGGAGATGTTGATGAATTTTATCATTCTTCTAAAGATTTCTTCGATTATCAAGATTTGAAAGTTAAACATTTATCATTATAAAATAAACTTCTGCTTGCAGAAGTTTTTCTTTTGTAAAAGAATAGTTTTTTATGTAGATTTTTGATATGATAAAGAAGGTGATAAATATGAAGAAAATAGTTGTAATGTCTGATAATCATGGTGTGGATGGTATGATGGACTATATACGTTCACTAGAACCAGATGCTGATTATTATATCCATTGTGGAGATAGTGAAGCAGACGATCCTGAATTATTAGAAGATTTTATTTGCGTAAGAGGGAATAATGACTGGAGTATTGATTTACCAGATGAACAAGTCATTAAAATCGAAGGTGTTCCTATTTACATTACCCACGGTCATCGTTTTGGATACTTTAATAGAGAACTTGCAATGAACGATGCATTAACAAGACATCATTGTAAAATATTGTTTTCTGGACATACTCATGTTCCAATGTTTGAACAAGAAGGAGATTTCTATTATATTAATCCTGGTTCTACAACATTACCTAGAGGAGGAAGTCCTCGTAGTTATGCAGTTGTCATGTTGGATAAAGACCATGTTGAATGCCAGTTTAAAACTTTAGAATAAAAAGGATACGAAATTATGATATGTACCCAGAATCCTGGACACATAGATTTATGAATTAAACTATACAGATGGATGTTTTCCTGTACTTAACAGGAGGCATCCATTTTGTTTTTTTCTGTATTCTCATATTATTATAATAATTTATATATTCGTCAACTGCTTTTGAAAATTCTTTAAACGATTTATAGTTTGTCTCAAAACCATAATACATTTCATTCTTCATTCTTCCAAAGAATGTTTCCATGATACAATTATCATAACAATTGCCTTTGCGTGACATCGATTGAATAATGCCATGTTCTTTTAAGCTTTTTCTATAGTATAGATGTTGATATTGCCATCCTTGATCTGAATGAAAGATTAATCCTTTTAATGATGGAAACTTAGAATATGCACTATCAAGCATACGTTGTATTTGTTCTAAACTTGGACTTAATGATAAATCATAAGAAATTATTTCATTTGTATGCATGTCTAGAATTGGCGAAAGATAACACTTACCCCATGAAAAATTAAATTGCGATACGTCTGTTGTCCATTTTTTAATGGAGCTGTTGTATTAAAATCTCTATTTATTATATTATCAGTGATTCTGCCCACTTCACCTTTATAAGAATGGTATTTCTCTTTAGGACGTTTACCATGTAATCCAACCTTATGCATAAGTCTTTGGACTCTTTTATGATTGATGTTAAAACCACGATTAATGAGTTCATGATGGACTCTTCTAACACCATATCGGCCTTTATTAACCTTAAAGATATCAATAATTTGATTTGATACTTCTTCATTTCTTTTAGAAACGATATCCTCTCTACTTAATTCGAAGTAATAAGTAGATTTAGCTAATTCCATAGCTTTAAGAAGATATATTAGTTTATATCCTTTTTCTCTGAGTTTTTTAACGATTTCTGCTTTTTCGCCTTGAGACGCGCAGCTTCCTTTTCTTGCCTTAAGGCTATTTCTTTTTTTATCACTTCAATCTCCGCTTTGATGACTTCGTTTTCCGCTCTTAGACGTATTAATTCTTCACGTTCCGATTCATTTAATGTTTTAGGTTCTATTGTTCTATTTTTCATTTTAGATTCCTTTGTCTTTCTGCCTTTAGCTTTTGTTATAAGACCATTATATCCAAATTCTTGATATTTTTGAACCCAGCTATACAACGCTCCTTGGTTAATTCCTGCGTCCAAAGCTGTAGATCTAACAGAACTACCAGCTAATACTTTTGAAACAAGTTCTAGCTTTTCATCTGGTGACCAATATTTATTTTGGTTTTTTTGTCTTAAAGCTTCTGATCCATGTTTTTCTAAAGTAATAGTCCAAATCCTTATATAATCTAAAAATCTTTTTCTTGTAATTCCTTTCGGTACATCAGGAATAACACCTTCACGATACATTTCATCTTGAATTCATAACTATAACGCATAAAAAATACCCTCCTTACTGGTTTGTCCAGTAAAGAGGGTACATATCATTAGTTCGTATCCTTTTTGTTTAGTGAATAATTTTTAAAGCTTTTAATGTTTCATCAATAACGATTGGAACAAAGCTTAATCCTAAACCAATCAAATAAGCAGAGATTGGAAGGCTTCTTAAACCAAAGAGAATAGTAATTGGTTTAATAAATAAGACAACAGCAATGAGTACTGTAGATACTAAAGCAGCTTTATTTAAATTCTTATTAGAGAAGATTCCAATCTTGAATAATGATTTGTGTGAACGCATATTATATGATTGGAAAATTTGTAATAATGATAAAGTCATAAAGCATAAAGTACGACCTGCATGAACATCTTGGAATGCTGTTTTACCATAATAGAAGGCAAATAATGACAATGAACCAAATAGGAAACCTTGAACCAATACACGAATACCGAGATTATCAGCAAATATACTTTCGTTTTTAGGTCGAGGTTGATCATTCATAATATCGTCTTCGATTTTTTCCATACCTAAAGCAATAGCTGGCAAGCTATCTGTTACCAAGTTAATCCATAAGAGTTGCATTGAAAGAAGTGGAGCTTGTTTGAAAAATAACATAGCAAAGAAAACAACAAGAACTTCACCAATATTTGTACCTAACAAATATCCAACAGTTTTCTTAATATTTTGATAAATTCCACGTCCTTCACGAACAGCTTCAACAATGGTTGCAAAGTTATCATCCATCAATGTTAAATCAGCAGCACCTTTGGCAACGTCGGTTCCAGTAATACCCATAGCACAACCAATATCACTGGCTTTTAAAGCAGGGGCATCATTTACACCATCACCAGTCATGGATACGATAGCACCTTTCTTTTGCCAAGCTTTGACAACACGAATTTTATCTTCGGGTGAAACTCTGGCATAAACAGAAATATGTTCAATGTTTTCATCTAATTCTTGTTCTGATAATTGTTGAAGTTCATGACCAGTAATTGCACGGTCACCATCTTCAAAGATACCTAATTGTTTAGCAATAGCACGACCAGTTACAATATGATCTCCAGTAATCATGATAGGCTTAATTCCGGCTAATTTACAATCATGAACAGCTTTCTTTGCTTCTTCACGAGGAGGGTCAATCATTCCAACAAGACCCATGAAAGTTAAACCATTTTCTAAATCTTCACTTGTTAATTCATCTGGAATGCGATCAATATATTTGTATGCCACAGCAATAACACGTAATGCTTCTTCACTTAAGTTTTCTGTAATAGCAATTGCATCTTTAATATTCCCTTGCGTACAACGACGAATAAGCTCATCACATGCACCTTTACATATCACAAGGTATTTGTCGTCTTGTTGTACGATAACACTCATTAATTTACGATCAGAATCAAAAGGAAGTTCCTTTAAACGAGGATATTGTTCTTTTAAATCATCAGGTAAAATATTGTTTTTTAAAGTTGCAGCAATAATACTTGTTTCTGTTGGATCTCCGATATGTTTTTCTTTACCGTTTTCAATAGAAACATGACCATTACAACATAGAGTACCATAAATTAATAAATTGAGTTTGTCTTGAGAAAGATGATCAGTCACATCTTCTAATTGATGTGTTTTGTCATCATAAATTTTAACGAGTGTCATTTTATTTTGTGTTAATGTTCCTGTTTTATCAGAACAAATCACACTCGTACTTCCTAAGGTTTCAACGGCAGGTAATTTTTTAACGATGGCTTTACGTTTCGCCATTTCACCAACACCGATTGATAGGACAATTGTTACAATGACAGGTAATCCTTCAGGAATCGCAGAAACAGCTAAAGACACAGATGTCATAAAGATTTCAACAATAGGAATACCATCAACAATACCAATTGCAAAAATAATAATACATACACCAATCGCAAGAACACCTAGTTTTTTACCTAATTCAGCAAGTTTTTCTTGAAGAGGTGTTTTTGTATCAACTTCATTATTAAGTAATCCTGCAATTTTACCCATTTCGGTATCCATTCCGATGCTAGTAACAATAGCCATACCTGTACCAGAAGTGATACTACATCCTGAGTAAATCATATTGATACGATCACCTAAAGCAGAATTGTCTTCAACAATACAATTTGCTTCCTTTTCGACAGGTAATGATTCACCAGTTAAAGCAGATTCTTCAGATTTTAACAACGATGATGAAATCAAACGTGCATCAGCAGGGACGTAGTCACCTGCTTCTAATTTAATAATATCACCAACAACTAAATCTTCAGAAGGAACAAGTTTTTCTTGTCCATCACGAATCACTCTTGCTTGTGGTGAAGAAAGAGACATCAACGCTTCTAGAGAACGCTCTGCTTTGTTTTCTTGAACAACACCCATAATTGCGTTCATAACGACAATAAATAAAATAAGTAAGGGTTCAAAAAATGCCGATAATGTTTTTTCATTAAATGCCAAGGCAAATGATATTGCTGCTGCAAAAAGCAAGATAATAATCATTGCATCTTTAAATTCATCAATGAACTTTTGAAAATTTGTTTTCTTCTTTGCTTCTTTCAGTTTATTCAAACCGTACTTTTCTTGGCGTAATGATATGTCATTTTGTGAGAGCCCATTTTTTAAATCTGTTTGAAGATGTTTTGAAACTTCCTCAAACGATTGAGTATAGACTTTCATAACATCAACCTCCTTTATATTATATCTACATATATATTTTACATCAAAAGACTTTAAATTTATACTTATACTTGCATTATAGAAAAATTGTAATTTTTATAAAAACATATTGCATTGAAAAGGAATGTATGATATTATATACGAGCAGTCAGGAAAACGTGTCTACGTAGCTCAGCTGGATAGAGCACACGCCTTCTAAGCGTGCGGTCAGGGGTTCGAATCCCTTCGTGGACGCCATTGAAAATTAAAGCCTAAGCAATTAGGCTTTTCTTTTTTGAAAATCCCAATCTACAATTTTTATAAAAAAACTCTTGTAATATCTCAAGTCTTATGATATTATATACAAGCAGTCAGGAAAACGTGTCTACGTAGCTCAGCTGGATAGAGCACACGCCTTCTAAGCGTGCGGTCAGGGGTTCGAATCCCTTCGTGGACGCCATTGAAAAACAAAGCCTATTGATTAGGCTTTTTTTGTTGTTATAATAGATATGAAAGGATTGATATCTATGAAAAAAGAACCACTTCGAAAAAGTTTTGGATATGCATTTGAAGGAATCTTCACTTGTATAAAAAAAGAAAGAAATATAAAAATTCATTTGTTCATGATGACACTTGTTATTATTGCTGGATGGATGTTTAAAATATCCATGATGGAATGGTTGATATGTTTGGTTTTGTTTGCTTTGGTTATTTCATTAGAAATAGTGAATACAGCCATTGAAGCCGTTGTCGATTTGTGTACTTTAGAAAGAAAACCTCTTGCAAAAACCGCAAAAGATTGTGCAGCAGGAGCAGTCTTGATTAGTGCCATTTTTGCAGCGATTATAGGTCTCATGATCTTTATTCCAAAATTATAAAA
>SAMEA104404106__coassemble_1193_pt1 | contig 20898 bp, 15 predicted proteins | sample SAMEA104404106__metabat2_high_PE_001 | metagenome-assembled genome bin SAMEA104404106 (sample SAMEA104404106) | Balaenoptera acutorostrata
GTTTACATTGATGCTTGTGGGAATGTGATTGGGACATTACCTGGTCAAGATCGTTCTTTGAGTCCTGTGGTTTGTGGGTCTCATTTTGATACAGTGAAAGAAGGCGGAATATTTGATGGATGTTTAGGTGTATTGGCTGGAATTGAAGTTTTACAGACAATGAAAGAAAATCAAATAATGCCTCTTCAAGATATACGAGTGATTGGTTTTAGAGATGAAGAAGGAAATCGTTTTGGTTATGGAATGATAGGAAGTCATTCTGTGTGTGGAATTGTTGATAAGGCAGGTTTAAAAAGTCAGGACTTTCAAGGAAGAACTTTAGAAGATGTGATGTTGTCAAAAGGATATCAACCTCAAAATTATTCATCTTGTTATATGGGGGATATTCGTGCTTATTTGGAATTACATATTGAACAAGCATCATTACTTGCCTCTCAAGGATGTCCAGTAGGTATTGTAACAGGAATTGCAGGATTGGAACGTTATACAATGACGATTCATGGACGCAGTGCACATTCAGGAGCAACACCTATGAATTATCGTCAAGATCCCGTATTGGCCATGTCAAAATGGATTTTAAAGGTGACAGAGCTTGCCAAGAGTTATCCTTCTACTGTCGCAACTGTCGGTGTGATTGAAACACATCCTGGTGCATGTAATATTATATGTGATCATGTCACATTCAGTTTGGATTTACGTTCTTTAGATGATGATGTGAGAAAAGACATCATGTTAAAAATGAAAGACTATGAAATTGAATTGACTGAAGAATTGGGTGTTTCTTTTGAACGACGTTTGGACCAAACATTAACAGCTTTGCATTGTCATGAGGAAATCATGAAAAAAATAGAAATGAGTTGCCAAGAAGATAATGTCAATTATCAATATCTTGTAAGTGGAGCAGGACATGATTGTATGAATTTTAAAAATTTATGTCCTACAGGTATGATTTTTGTTGCTTCACAAAATCATGGCGCTTCTCATTGTAAAGAAGAATTTTCAACTTTTGAAGATTGTCAAATAGGTTGTCAAATTCTATTTGAGACACTTGTAAAATTATAAACATTAAAAAAAAGATTTACATAAAGTTTGGAAGTATGTATAATAGCACTGGTGTTTTCATCATATAATGTTATGATACGGATAACAGTTTCTACATCTCACCATAAATGAGATACTATGATGTTCTTTTTCGTGCGCATGGATCATATATGCTGAAACACACGAATAGGAGGATATATGAAAAAAATTTCAGAGTTTTTTAAATTTGCAGAACGTAATACAAGCATGAAAATTGAAATTATTGCGGGTATTACAACATTTATGACAATGGCTTATGTACTTGTTGTACAACCAGGAGCAATTGTAGGATATGGTCCAAATCCATATATTATTGATGCTAATGGTGTCATGATTACAAAAGAAGCAATTGTTGTTACTTGTGCAATTGTGAGTTGTTTAATTACATGTTTGATGGCTTTCTATGCGAATTTACCTTTTGCTTTAGCAACTGGTATGGGAAGTAACTTCATGTTTGGTGCATTGATTCAATCAGGAGATTTATCTTTTGGTGGAGCAATGGCTATGACATTGATCTCAGGTATTATTTTCTTATTATTAACTGTATTTGGTATTAGAGATTTAATTGTAAAAGCTATTCCAAAGAATATCAAAGTTTCTATTGGAACTGCAATTGGATTCTTTATTGCCTATTTAGGATTTAAGAATACAGGTATTGCGTCATTTACTGAATCTGGATTAGGTATGGGAGATTTCACAAATCCAGCAGTATTCCTAGCTGTTTTAGGATTAGTATTAATTGCTGTTTTAACTGCTTATAAAGTTAAAGGTGCAATTTTAATTGGTATCGTTGTTGTGACTGTTATTGGTATTCCTTTTGGAGTCACTACAGTTCCTACAACATTTGCAAAAGTTCCTGACTTTTCAGGTTTAGGAAACATTATGTTTAATTTAGATTTTAAATCAGTCATTTCATTCTCTTCAGTTATTTTAATCTTTACTGCTTTCTGTGGAGATTTCTTCTCAACACTTGGTACAGTATTGGGTGTAAGTGCTAAAGCTGGTATGTTGGATGAAAATGGAGATTTACCAGGAATTCAAAAACCTTTCTTAGTTGATGCTATCGGAACATGTGTTGGTGCATTAACAGGAAATACTGTCATTACAACATTTGTTGAATCAAGTTCAGGTGTTGAAGCTGGTGGACGTACTGGATTTACAAGTATTGTTACTGCATTATTATTCTTAGTTATGGTGTTTTTATCACCATTAGTATTAATGATTCCTAATGCTGCTACTGGACCAGCATTAATTTTTGTTGGATTCTTAATGATTACAGGATTTAAAGATATTGATTTCTCTAATTTCGTTGAATCATTTGGTCCATTTGTTATGATTATGTTTACAATCTTTACTGCTTCTATCGCTAGTGGTATTGCAGCAGGGATTTTAGCTTATGTATTTATTAAAACAGCAACTGGTGAATGTAAAGATGTTCATCCAGTTATGTATATTATGACTTTACCTTTAATTTGTTATTTTATTTTCTAAAAAGAAAAGAGGATATAACTATATGAAAATTTTTCCAAATGATAAAAGAATGCTTTTAAAAGCTGCTTTAGGTGAAATTCCAAGTGATTTATTAATTAAAAATGCACAATTAGTGAATGTAATTACAGGAGAAATTTATCCTGCCAATGTATTTGTTTATGATGGTATGATTGCTCATGTTGAATATAAAGATTTAACATTAGATTTAGATAACGCTAAAAAAGTGATTGATGCTCAAGGGAAATATTTAATCCCAGGTTTAATTGATGCTCATGAGCATATTGAAAGTTCAATGATGACTCCACGTAACTTCGCAAAAGCTGTTATTCCTCATGGAACAACAACTGTTGTTACAGATCCTCATGAAATTGCTAATGTCTATGGTTTAGAAGGTGTACGCTATATGCATGAAAATGGGAATGGATTACCAATGCGTCAATTGATTGATATTCCAAGTTGTGTACCTGCAGTTCCTGGATTAGAAAATGCTGGTGCAGACTTCTTAGCTAAAGAAATCGCAGAATTAACAAGTTTAGAACGTGTTATTGGACTTGCTGAAGTCATGGACTTTTTGGCTGTTATTCATGGTGAAGATCGTATGATGGACATTTTAAAAGTTGCAGAAGATCGTGGATTGTATCTACAAGGGCATGCTCCTTACGTAAGTGGACGTATGTTATCTGCATACTTATGTGGTGGACCTAATACTTGTCATGAAACACGTAAAAGTGATGAAGGTTTAGAAAAAATTCGTAATGGTATGTTTGTTGATGCTAGAGATAGTTCTATTACTAAAAATGTAGAAGCTATTTGGGAAGGTGTTAAAGATATTAAATTCTTTGATTACTTATGCTTCTGTACAGATGATAGAGAAGCAGATGATATCTTACACAATGGACATATGAATGATGTTGTACGTCATGCTATCCAATGTGGTATGGATCCAGTGACTGCTATTAAGAGTTCTACATTAAATACTGCTAGAGAAATTAAAATTGATAACTTAGGAGCTATCGCTCCTGGATTTGTTGCTGATATGTTATTGGTTGATAGCATTGAAGAATTAAAACCAAGTCATGTTTTCTTTGGTGGAGAATTGGTTGCTCAAGATGGAAAATTACTTGCTGAAGTGAAAGATATTGAATTTGATATTGAAAAACGCAATTCAATGCATGTAAAACCTTTAACTGTTGATGATTTCCGTATTAAAGCACCAATTGAAAATGGTACTGTAAAAGTAAACTTAATGAAATATAATGATTTATTATTATCAAGTACTGTAAAAACTGTAGAAGAATTACCAGTAAAAGATGGATATTTACAATTAACAGATACAGATTTAAAATATGTTGCTGTTGTTAATCGTCATGAAGGTCATGATACAATTGGTTTAGGTGTTGTACGTGGATTTGGTACAAATTGTGGTGCATTGGCATCTACAGTTTCTCATGATTCACATAACTTAACAATTGTGTTTGATTGTCCTGAAAATGCATTGATTGCTGCAAATGAATTGATTCAATGTGGTGGTGGTATGTGTGCAGTTAAAGATGGTGAAATCTTACATACATTACAATTATCATTAGCTGGTTTAATTTCATTAAAACCTGCTGAAGAATTAGCAATTGACAATGCACAAATGAAAGATGCAAACAGAGCTTTAGGATTGGTTGATATGGAAAATCCATTATTAAGAATCGTTACTTTGGCTTTACCAGTTATTCCTGAAGTCAAAATGTCTGACTTAGGATTGATTGATGTTTTAGCAAAAAGCATTATTCCAACATTTGTAAAATAATAAGAGAGATAGATATGAAAATCATATCTATCTTTTTTTATGTTATGATAGAGATGAAGGAGGAGTCATTATGGATCAAAAAGAGATGAAGTTTTGGCAAAGAGTGGCAAAGTTTTATGGTCCTATTCAAGAAAGAACAAATAAAAAATTGTACAGGGAATGTGTACAACTTTGTTTACCTTATATAAATAAAGACAAAGATGTCTTAGAACTTGCATGTGGGTCAGGGCAATTTACAAAACCTTTATATAAACAAGCAAGACGTTGGGTAGCTTCTGATTTTTCTCAAAATATGTTATATGAAACAAAAAAACGTTGTCAGGATGTAGAAGTTTCTCTACAAGATTTTACTCATTTGACTTTAGAAGAAAAGTCTTTTGATCTTGTTTTGATTGCTAATGCCTTACATTTGATACCAGATGCCAGTATTGCTTTACGAGAAGTGCGTAAAGTATTAAAAGATGATGGATTGCTTATTGCTCCAACTTTTGTATATGAGGGAAAAATAAACCGTATACGTATGTGGATCACAACAAAAGTAGGATTTCGTTGTTACCATGAATGGTGTTTTCAAGAATACATTGATTTTATAGAAGAACAAGGTTTTACAGTCATACAAAAAGAACTGATTGGTGGAGATCCTTTGCCAGAAGCTTTTGTTGTTTTACAAAAGAAATAAAATTTTTTAGAGATGTAAGCGTATGTCGTTTGTTTATTTCTTGACATCTGTTTTTATACATGTTACTGTAACAAAGTAATATAAATATGAACAAACGAAGTTCTTAGGGAAGTGGCGTAAGCCTACCGAAGGAGTAAAACTCTCAGGTGTTCAAGTGATTGAATGAGGACTAAGAATGGATGTAACTCTGGAGAAGCTCAATTTGAGTACCGAAGGTGCAAGGCATTATGCTGAATCTCTCAGGTAAAAGGACAGAGTGATATGGACTGTTTTTTTGTGATTCAGTGCTTATCTATACTTTCTTTTTTAGAGTGTTGATATTGTTTTCAATATGCAAACAGGAGGAAAAGAAAATGTGGGTAGACATTGAATCATTTTTTTATAACATAATCAGTCAATTGAATATGTATTTATCGAATTATATTTTGGTGTTTTTGTTATTGGGTATTGGGATTTGGTATACTTGGAAGACAAAATGTGTTCAAATTCGTTGTTTTAAAGAAGGATTACAACATGTTTTTAAAAGTATTACTCATAAAGAAAGCCAAAAACATGGAATGAGTTCTTTTCAATCTTTAACAACAGCTATTGCTGCACAAGTGGGAACAGGGAATATTGTAGGTGCATCTGGAGCTATTTTGGTTGGTGGACCAGGGGCTATTTTTTGGATGTGGGTGATTGCTTTCTTTGGTATGGCTACTGTGTATGGGGAAGCAACATTAGCATTAAAAACAAGAATTGTGCAAAAAGATGGTTCGATTCTAGGAGGTCCTGTTTACTATATACGAGAAGCTTTTGCTGGTAAGTTTGGACGCTTTTTGGCTGGCTTCTTTGCCATTGCAATTATCTTGGCTTTAGGATTTATGGGATGCATGGTTCAAGCCAATTCTATGAGTTCAACTTTGACAACGGCTTTACATATTCCAGGATGGTGTATTGGTGTTGGTTTGATCATTGTATGTGCATTAATCTTTTTTGCTGATATGCAAAGATTGGCTTCTATCGTAGAAAAAATTGTTCCTATTATGGCCATTATTTTCTTATCAGGTGGTTTGTTTGTTTTGATTGCACGTATTCAATATATACCTGAAACATTTTATATGATTTTTAAATATGCTTTTATGCCTCAATCTATTATTGGTGGTGGTGCTGGATATGCTTTAAAAACAGCGATTAGCCAAGGAGCAAAACGTGGTTTATTTTCTAACGAAGCAGGGATGGGTTCAACACCTCATGCCCATGCTCAAGCCAATGTTAAGCACCCTCATGATCAAGGTGTTGTTGCGATTATAGGTGTATTTATTGATACTTTTATTGTTTTGACATTAAACGCATTGGTTATTATTTCTACACTCTATACAGCTGATGGGCCTTTACATGATTGTGGAGCAGCAGCGATGTCTACTGTATTTGATCGTACAAATTTAGCACAAAGTGCTTTTGGTATGGTTATGGGTGAACATATGGGCGCTTTGTTTGTAGCCATTTGTTTATTGTTTTTTGCTTTTTCAACTATATTAAGTTGGAATATGTTTGGAAAGATTAATGTCGAATATTTGTTTGGTAAAAAAGCTGTTCCTGTGTATTCTGTATTAAGTATTCTTTTTATTTTCTTAGGAACAATTATGTCTAATAACTTGGTTTGGGAATTGACTGATTTCTTTAATAATATGATGGTGATTCCTAATACCATGGCATTGTTTGTTTTAACAAAAATCGTGGTGAATTCACTGTCAAAAAGAGTGTAATTTATGAAAATATGGGTAAATTATGTGAAAGATAAAATGTCTGTTGACAGTAAGGAAATGTATAGTGTATTGTAATATCACAATGAAAGGGAGTAACTGACGTTTATAACGCCTATAAACGTTTACGGTGTCGTCAATACAGTGAGTGTTCACTCGGTGTCGTAAATAACTGGTGAGACTTTTATTGCATAATGGGGAGGTGCAATAGAAGTCTTTTTGTATGCAAAAAAATAATTTTATAACACAATATTTAATGAATTAGGGAGAGAGTTATATGGAGATTATTTTACCGTTTATTGGCGGACTAGGAATGTTTATTTATGGAATGCAGATCATGGCGCAAGGATTAGAAAATGCTGCCGGAAACCGCATGAAGAAATTATTAGAAGTCTTAACAAAGAATAAACTTCTTGGTGTTTTACTAGGTGCTGGAATTACAGCAGTTATTCAAAGTTCATCTGCAACAACTGTTATGGTTGTTGGGTTTGTAAATGCTAAAATCATGAATTTACAACAAGCAATGAGTATTATCATGGGAGCAAACATTGGGACAACTGTTACAGGATGGTTGGTTTCCAGTGTGGAATGGGCTAAATATTTAAGTCCAACAATGTTAGCTCCAATCGCTATTATGGTTGGGGTTGTGTTTATGCTTGTTGGTAAACGCAATACAACAAAAGAAGTTTCAAGAATTTTAATTGGATTTGGTTTATTGTTCGTAGGTATTACAACAATGTCTACTGCTGTTTATCCTTTAAGAGAGTCTGAAACATTTGTAAATATGTTCGTTACTTTAGGAAGCAATCCATTCTTAGGAATTTTAGCTGGTGCTTTAGTCACTGCAATTATTCAAAGTTCTTCTGCTTCTGTAGGTATTTTACAAAGTTTAGCTGCTGCTGGATTGGTTCCATTTAGTGCTGCTATCTATATTATTATGGGTCAAAATATCGGAACATGTATTACTGCTATTTTATCTGGTTTAGGTGCTAATAAGAATGCCAAAACTGCTGCATTAATGCATTTATTATTTAATATTATTGGTACTGTGATTTTCAGTACTGTAGCAATTGCTTATATTTATATCGCACAACCAATTTGGGCAAATGGAATTATTTCTCAAACGCAAATTAGTTTAATCCATACAATCTTCAATATCGCAACAACTGTGTTATTGTTCCCTGTCTCTTCATGGATTATTAAATTGTCTATGAAAATTGGTGGCGTACAACAAGATAAAACTGAAGATGTTCAATTATTATTAGATGATCGTTTATTAGAAACACCGATGATTGCTATTCAAACATTAAAGATGGAAGTTAATCGTTTATGTGAATTGGTAAAAGAAAACATGGTGTTATCTCATGAAATTTTGGTAAAACCATCTAAAGATATTATTCATAAAATTCGTGAAAATGAAGTTTTGGTTAATGAAATTACAAGTGAAATTTCTACATTCATTGTTAAATTAAGTACAATTCAACTTGGTGAAAATGAACATTTAGAAATTACACATATTTTACAAGTGATTTCTGATTTAGAAAGAATTGGTGATCATTGTAAAAATATTGCCAGCATTCATGAAAATATGTTACAAAGAAATAACACTTTAAATGAAGAAGTGAAAACAAAATTATCAACAATGATGAATGTATGTGTAGAATGTTTCGATCATGCAGTTCTTGCATACAATACCATCGAACATCGTGAATTGGTGTTAACAGTTGAAAAAGAAACATATATTGATGGTTTAGAAGATGAATTACGTGCATCCAATGTAAAATATATGACAAAACAAAAATATACTTTACATGAAGGGATGATGGTTCAAGATATGATGATCAATATTGAACGTATGTCAGACCATGCAAGAAATATTGCAGAAAATCGTTGCCTTCCTTTGATAGAGAAGGAGCTTAGTGCATGATTTATTTAGAGTATTTGGTTTTGGTTATTTTGGTTGTATTGATTTCTGTAAAATTATCTTATTATGTTGACTGTTTAGATAAGAAATCAGTATTACCAGGTGCTTTTTTAGGTGGAGTGATGTTAGCTGCTGTAACATCACTTCCCGAATTGTTTACTTCATTAACAGCTGTTTTGTTTTTAGAACAACCTCATTTGGTATTAGGAAATGTTTTGGGATCAAACATCTTTAATTTATGTATTGTTGGAGGTATTTGTTTATTTATGAGCAAAGCTTATCAAAAGTCTCAAATTGCAGATTCACATTTAACAACTTTATTATATGGGTTGTTGATGTATGGAAGTGTCTTTGTTGCAATTGCTTTTGTTCCAGATATGCATATTGGAATTGCTCATTTTAGTCCTTTATCATTATTAATCTTGGTTTTATATGCTATTAATGTAAAGTATATGAAATCAGATAATAGTGTTGAAAATACTGAAAATGTGGAAGTAACTTTAAGTCATAAACAATTAATCGCAAGATTTGTTATGTGTAGTATTGTCCTTGTTATTGTGAGTATCTTTTTAACTCAAGTAACGGATAAAATTGCTGTAGATTTAAATTTAGGTGCCACTGTAGCAGGAGCTTTATTCCTTGGTATTGCAACATCATTACCTGAATTAAGTTCTTCTATCAATTTGGCAAGAATTGGAAATTACAATGCATCTTTTGGGAATGTTGTCGGAAGTAATTTATTCAACTTTACAATCTTAAGTTTGGCTGATTTATTATATACTGGAAGCAGTATTTATGTTGGCGATGCTCAAGTTATGACAATTTTAATTTTTGGTGTTTTTTCTACTCTTGCGACTTTAGGATTAATTCGTGGAAAAAAATATCAAAATGTTGTGATGTTAAGTAGTGCAACAATTCTATGTTCATATATCGTGAGTATTCTTTTATCGTTATAAGATTTCTTCTTAAGAAGAAATCTTTTTTTGTTATTTATATGATCAATGACAATGTTTGACTTTTTGATTTGAAGAAGCTATCATTCAAGTATAGGATATATTATTTTAAAAGAAAGGATTGTGAATGGTATGCAAAAATATTCTCAAGAAGGTGTACAATATCATCTCCAATTAAGAAAAGGAGATGTAGGCAGATATGTGATTTTACCAGGAGATCCTAAGCGATGTCGAGCTATTGCTCATTATTTAGATGATGCTTATCTTGTTGCTGATAATAGAGAATTTGTAACATATACAGGATATTTGAATGGGACGAAAGTCAGTGTCACATCTACTGGTATTGGTGGACCTTCTGCAGCTATAGCTATGGAAGAATTGGTACAATGTGGTGCAGATACTTTTATTCGTGTTGGTACTTGTGGTGGCATGGCACGAGATGTGAAAGGTGGCGACATTGTTATTGGACAAGGCGCAATTCGTTTTGAAGGAACAAGTAAAGAATATGCACCTATAGAATTTCCAGCGGTTGGATCTCTAGATGTTATCAATGCTTTGGTGGCTGCTAATCGAGAAATGGGATATTGTTTCCATGTAGGTGTTGTGCAAAGTAAAGATTCATTTTATGGACAACATGAGCCAGAGAGAATGCCTGTCAGTCAAGAATTAAAATACAAATGGGAAGCTTGGAAACAAATGGGATGTTTGGCTTCTGAAATGGAAACAGCAGCATTATACATCGTTGCTTCTTTGTTGAAAGTGCGTTGTGCAAGCCAATTTTTAGTTATGGGTAATCAAGAAAGAGATGCTTTGGGATTGGATAATCCTATAGTACATGATACAGATCCTGTGATTCGTTCTGCTATCTTGGCTATAAAAAAATTAATTCAACAAGATCAAGACTGTGATATAATACCAAAAGGAGGTTTTTAGATGAAAACATATAAAAGAATATTTGTTGTTGTATTGGATTCATTAGGAATTGGAGAAAGTGCAGATTCTTATAAATATAATGATAGAGATGTGGATACTTTAGGACATATTGCAAAATGTAATGAAAACCTTGAGATTCCTCATTTTGTACAATTAGGTATTGCCAATTTAAAACCTCTTCATGGAATAGAACCTGTTGCAAATCCACTTGCAAAATGTGCAAAACTTTGTGAACGCAGTGTTGGAAAAGATACTATGACAGGTCATTGGGAAATGATGGGATTACATATTACTACACCTTTTCAAACATTTACAGAACATGGATTTCCTCAAGATCTTATTGATGAATTATCACGTCGTACAGGAAGAGTGATTATTGGTAATAAGAGTGCTAGTGGAACAGCCATTTTAGATGAACTGGCTCCTGAAGAAATTGAAAAAGGACATTTAATTGTATATACTTCTGCAGATTCTGTTTTACAAATTTGCGGTCATGAAGAATTCATGGGATTGGATACTCTTTATCATTATTGCGAAATTGCAAGAGAACTTACAATGCAAGATCAATGGAAAGTGGGTCGTGTTATTGCAAGACCTTATGTAGGAATGAAAAAAGGTGAATTTAAACGTACTTCACATCGTCATGATTATGCATTGAAACCTTATGGACGTACTGTTTTAGATGCATTAAAAGATGCAAATTATGATGTGATTTCTGTTGGTAAAATACAAGATATTTTTGATGGTGAAGGAATTACAGAAGCATATCATTCTGATTCTTCTGTACATGGAATGGAACAAACAATCGATCTTGCCAAAAAAGATTTTACAGGATTGTGTTTTACCAATCTTGTAGATTTTGATGCTTTATGGGGACATCGACGCAATGTTGTTGGCTATGGACAAGAACTAGAAAGATTTGATAAAAAATTAGGTGAATTATTAAAAGTCTTACATCAAGATGATTTATTAATCTTAACAGCGGATCACGGTAATGATCCAACTTATATAGGTACTGATCATACGCGAGAAAAAGTTCCTTTTATAGCATACTCACCTTCTATGTCAAAAGGTGGTTTATTACCTGAACAAGATACATTTGCAGTTATTGGTGCAACAATTGCAGATAACTTTGACATTGAAATGCCAGAAAATACAATTGGTCATTCATTATTGAAAGACATTGTTGAATAAAAGGAGAAATTATGAATAAAGAAATTATTTTAAGTCAATTAGATCATACATTATTAAAACAACAAGCAACTTGGGAACAAATTCGTGTATTATGTGATGAAGGAATGCAATATCATGTAGCATCTGTATGTATTCCTCCATACTATGTTGCTAAAGCAAAAGACTATGTAAAAGATCAATTAAAAATCTGTACAGTTATTGGATTCCCTAATGGGAATATGACAACAGCAACAAAAGTCTTTGAAACAAAAGACGCTATTGCTAATGGTGCAGATGAAATTGATATGGTCATTAATATTGGGGCTTTAAAAGACCAAGATTATGATTTTATTGAAAAGGAAATCAAAGACATCAAAGCAGCATGTGGAGATAAAATTTTAAAAGTGATCATTGAAACATGTTTGTTAACGGATGAAGAAAAAATAAAGATGTGTGAAATTGTTACAAACGCACATGCAGACTTTATTAAAACATCTACAGGATTCTCTACTGGAGGAGCTACTTTTGATGATGTTGCGTTGATGAGAGAACATGTTGGTAAGGATATTCAAGTCAAAGCAGCAGGTGGAATTAATTCTGTTGATGATGCTGTGAAATTTTTATCATTAGGTGCAACACGTTTAGGTACGAGCCGTTTGATTCATTTATTAGAAAAAGAATAAATAAAAAAAGGATTGTTTCCGTTTTTAGGAAACAATCCTTTTTATTTGGTCACAATACTTACCTTTGTGTAAGTATTACACATAAAAGTAAGTTCTTGTCGAGAAAATAATATCGTTTATAATAGGCTTGTGCATTAATAAACAAAGATTATTTATTTTTTGTCAAGTTTATGTTGTTCTCCCCAATCACACATTTGGTTGAGCAATGGAATAAGAGATTTTCCTCTTTCTGACAAAGAATATTCTACTTTTGGGGGTATTTGAGGGTATTCAGTACGGATAATGAGTTCATCATTTTCTAGTTCTTTTAATGTTGAGCTCAATGTTTTATAAGGTATTACACCAATAAAACGTTTCAATTCATTAAAACGTATAACCTCAAAAGTGGCAATTGTATATAAGATTGCCATTTTATATTTACCATTAATTAAAGAAAGAGTGTAATAAAATCCAGAATCATGTAAGCGTGCATTTTCTATTGATTCAAAAAAGCTTTTTCCCATTTCAATCACCTCATAAGTTTTGTTTAATCAATGTTTATACTAACAATGGATGTCGAGAAAGTCAAGTAAATACAAGGAAAAGGAGAAGGTAGCAGATGGAAGATACTGGTAAAAAATTTAAAAAGGGTCTTATGTTTGGAATCTGTGTAGGAATTGCATGGGGACTTGATGGTGTATTAATGGGGAGAGTAGGTCAAAATGCATTATTTATGAATAATGCATTGGCTTTATCATTAGGAATTTCTCAATTAAGTTTTGATTTTTCACCTTTAGTAACAGCTTTTTTTCATGAAAGTTTTTGCTTTTTATGGGTGGCTTTAGTTTTATTGTTTCATAAGGAATTGAAACATGTATTTTATTTGTTATTGAAAACAAAAAAAGGGAAAGCTGCTGCAATTGCAGCATTAGTAGGATCACCAATCGGGATGAGTGCATATTTATTAGGTATTAAATATGCAAGTGCACCATATGCATCTAGTATATCTGTTGTTTATCCTGGTGTTGGGGCTATTCTTTCTTATTTTGTATTAAAAGAAAAAATTTCACTAAGAGCAGTTATTGGTATTGCTATTAGTTTATTTGGTTCATTTATGTTGGGATTTAATCCAAGTGGTGATGTTCCAGCAACTTTTGTTAAAGGTGTCATGTTTGCTTCTATTGCAGTATTAGGATGGGCTTTAGAAGGGGTTATGATTGGTTTTTCTATGAAACATATTCATGATGAAGATGATATTCAAGCAACACCTCAACAATTATTATGTTTACGTTATTTTGTGGCTATGATTTCTTATGCTGTTATTGTTTTACCTTTAATCAAAGGTTATCCAATGGCTAAAGAAATTGTTGCTAGTGGATTGGTATTTAAATATGCTGGTATTGCAATTTTAGGTGCATTTACTTACTTATTCTGGTATAAAGCTGTTGATTTAATTGGTTCAGCAATGGGAACTGCATTAAACAGTACAGCAGCTCTATGGACAATTGTATTTAGTGCTTTATTGTTCCATAGTCATATTACATTAACTCTAGCATTTTGGGGATTTGTCATTGTTCTTGGTGTCTTTGTGTTTGCAATAGATCCGCGTATTTTTAATAAAAAATAAAATTGGAGGTGTATGAAATGCTAAAAGAAGAAATTATTCAAAATATGAAAAATATTGTTGAAAATTGTATGGGTGAAGAAACACCTGCTTGTGTAGCAACATGTCCGATGCATACAGATGTTAAAGAGTATGTACGTCTTATTGGAGAAGGTAAAGGTGAAGAAGCGATTCGTGTTATCCGTGATAAGCTATTTTTACCAGGGACATTAGGAAGAATTTGTGCGCATCCTTGTGAAGGAAAATGTAAATGGAATGAAGGACATAGTCCTATGGCAATTGCATCTTTAAAAAGATATGCAGCAGATCATTTTGATTTAGAAGAAAATTGGGATTTAACTTGTAAACCTGATAATGGAAAGAAAGTGGCTGTTATTGGTTCTGGTCCTTCTGGAATGCAAGCTGCTTTAGAATTGAGAAGAGAAGGATGTCAAGTTACTGTCTTTGATCGTTTACCTGTACGTGGAGGTATGTTACGTGTAGGTATTCCAGAATATCGTTTACCAAGAGATATCTTAGAAAATGAAATTTCTTATTTAGATAAATTAGGAATTGAATTTAGAATGAACTGTGAAGTTGGTAAAGATGTTTTGTTTGAAGATTTAGAAAGAGATTATGATAGTGTTATTGTGGCAGTTGGGAAACATCTTGGTCGTGTTGACAGAAGTCTAGCAAATCATGATGCCAAAGGTGTATTACATGCACAAGGTTTCTTAAAAGAAGTATGGTTGAGTCATGAATGTCCTGGAATGGGGAAAAAAGTATTGGTTGTAGGTGGCGGAGACGTTGCTATGGACTGTGCGAGAACTTCAAGACGTATGCCTGGAGTAGAAAAAGTATATTCTATTTGTTTGGAAGATAGTTATGAACATATGGCAGCTTCATTCCATGAAGTTTCTGGTGCTTTGGCTGAAGGTATTCAATTTTTACATGCTAAGGCAATCAAAACAATTGACGTTGATGATGAAGGTAGAGTAAAGAGTGTTGTATTAAAAAGATGTTTATCTATGTTTAATGAACAAGGTCAATTTGCTCCTTCTTATGATGAAGATGATAATATGGATTTAATTGTTGATACGATTGTTTTTGCTATTGGACAAGGTGTAGATGCTCAATTTGCACAAAATGTATTAAAACAAAGAGGTAATGGGACTTTTGAATGTGATCAATTAACTTTACAAACACCTGATCATGAAAAAGTATTTGTTGTTGGGGATGCCTCTGGGGAATCTGTTATTGCTGTTCAAGCGATGGCTACAGGAAAAAGAGCTGCGCAATCTGTTTTACGTTTCTTTGAAAATAAAGATTTAAAAGAAGGAAGAGAATTAAAAGATACAGCAAGTTATAATACAAAATTAGATATGCCAACAGATTGGTCTGAATTAACTGAAAAACGTATGGATATGGATGAATTAGATCCAACTCAACGTATTCATAATTTTGATGAAGTTGCATTGGGTTATACAAAAGAACAAGCAATGCAAGAAGCCAATCGTTGTAGACAATGTGAATGTCGTTTATGTATGAAAGAATGTATTATGTTAAACGATTATACTGATTGTCCTAAGAATTTATTTAAAGATTATTTAGAAAAAGGATTGGATAACATGGATCCAATGATTGCTTATTCTTGTAATGAATGTCGTCAATGTACTTTGAAATGTCCAAAATCATTTGAATTGCGTGATCAATTCATGGCTATGAAAGAAGAGTACGCAAGACAAAATAAAGGATTGGTTCCATTAGAATCATTACAACCAAGTGATGAAGGACAAATCAAAGAATGTGATGAAAAATATTGTACGACATTACCAGGAAGAAAGAAATCATCAAACGAAAAACCTATGGAAGAGAAAAAGAAAACAAAATATGTCTTTGTACCAGGATGTACAGTTTCTGCTTATACACCAGAAGGTGTAGAAAACATTGTGAAACATTTAAAAGATTCATTAGGGGATGAAAATGTTGGGGCTTTATTACAATGTTGTGGTAAAGTGACAAAATTCCTTGGAGAAGGTGTAAAATTCGAAGAAAGAAACAAAAAAGCTATCGATATGTTGGATGACATGGGAGCAGAAGTTGTTATTACTGTTTGTCCTTCATGCTTTAAAGTTTTCAAAAATACATGTAAAAATCAACGTGTGATTTCTTATTGGGATTTAATGTATAATTTAATTGGTATTCCTGAAGTAGCAAAAGGAATTGGTAAAGAATCAGATATTATCTTTAATATTCATGACTCTTGTGTGACAAGAGATGAATTTACACATCATGAAAGTGTACGTTGGATTTTAGATCAACTTGGATATCAATGGGAAGAAATTGAACGTAATGGTATCAATACACGTTGCTGTGGTGTTGGAGGTATGGTTTGTACTTCTCAACCAGATTTATATGAAAGAGTCTTTACACGTCGTGCAAAAGATTTTACACAAGATCATATTATTACATATTGTGGTTCATGCCGTGGAACAATGCAAGCTTCTGGAAAAGATGCAGTGCATTTATTAGATTTAATGTTTAAACCGACTTATAAAAAAGGTCAAGAAGAATTACGTGGTTATAAGACTGAAGAAGAAATGTGGGAAAAACGTTTAGAAACAAAAGAAAGACTTAACAATTTACGATAAAAATCATGTAAAAAGATGTCCTATAGATAGGACATCTTTTTTTATTGAATATAAAAGATAATTTTGGTAATAAATTCATTCTCATTTTGAGTGGTAATATAATCATTGACACAAAATTCATAAGAAGGAGAAATAATTTCATAATGATGTTTTCGACAATAAGCAAAGATTTTCTCATATGATTTTCCAATAGATGCATAGGTACCAAAATGATAATAAGTGATTGTTAAACCGGCTGATAATTTTAAAATATTAGGAACATTGTCACAATGATCTGTTGTAACAAAAGCAAGATCTGCTTGTGTATATTCTTTATGTTGAAGCTTTTCAAGCGGTACGGACACACCGCATTGAAAGAAAATAGGAATTCCTTCTTGAAAGGCTTGTGAATAACACAATTTTGTTGCAATACTGATATCACTCATCTCGTAAGGGTGAGCAACCTTGTTTGTTAAAATAAACGTTTCTGGTGACATGATGATTTGTGGTTTAATGTTTTCATATTGATACGCTTTTTGGACTTGTATGCAACGTTCTTCTACACGATTTTTGATGAGTGACAATTCTTTAATTTTCTTATTGATCACATCTAATTGTTGATAGAGACGATTGATATTGTCTTGTAAGTGAGTTGTGTGAAGATAATCATGAATATCTTGTAAAGAAAATCCAATGGTTTTCATGATAAGAATAGTATCCAATTTCTCTAGTTGATTGGCATGATAATAACGATAACCTGTATGCTCATCAACATAGTAAGGCTTAAATAAACCAATTTTATCATAATAAATTAATGTTTGCTTTGATATGATTTGATATTTTGCAAGTTCTCCTATAGAAAATAAGTTATTCATTGTGATTCACCTCTTGACCTTATAGTTACTATATGGTTTATTATAATCGTGTAAAAATGAATTTCAAGGGAGTTTTATTATGAATATATTTTCTAAGCCTATGAATTATAGGCAATATGTCACGTATTTGATTCCATCAATACTGACAATGATTTTTTTATCTTTCTATACAACGATTGATGGTTTCTTTGTCTCACGTTATGCCAATTCCAATGCTTTAGCCGGTATTAATATTGTTATTCCTATAACATGTATTATTTTTGGAGTGTCTGTTATGGTGGCTACAGGATCGGGAGCGATTATTGGTGAGTATATGGGTGCAAAAGAGACCAAAAGAGCAAACCAAGTGTTTACATTCTCTGCCATTGCTTTATTAGTACTTAGTATTTTGTTTACAATTGTTGGTGTTTGTTTTTTAAAACCTATAGCCATCTTACTTGGAACCAGTGAACAATTAATGCCATATGTATTGCCTTATTTGTTTGTTGTTTTGGTAGGTGCAATACCTATGTCATTTAAATTATTTTTTGAATATCTTGTCAGAACTGATGGAAGTTCTCAAGTAGGATTAGTCATGAGTTTTATTGGATTGGTATTTAATATTGTCTTGGATTATATTTTTGTTGGTATCTTTGGTTTAGCAACTTTAGGAGCAGCCATTGGGACTGTTTTATCCATCACAATTAGTGCTGTGATTGGGTTCATCTATTTTTATAAACACAGTACTTTGCGTTTTGTAAGACCTGTCCATGATTTTCCAATGTTTTGGCGTGCCTGTGCAAATGGATGTAGTGAAATGCTCACAGAATTGTCTACAGGGATTACAACTTTTCTCTTTAATATTATTGTTATGGGAATATATGGTGAAGATGGTGTTGCTGCAGTAACGATTATCATGTATATTTATTATTTCTTTGTTGCATTTTATTTGGGAATTGGTGTGGCAACGGCACCCATCATTAGTTACAATTTAGGATCTCAAAACATTCCTAAAATTAAAAAAGTTCTGAAATACAGTTTTGCTACAATTATTTTAACAGCAATCTGTATTATGACTTATTTACATTTTGAAAGTTCAACGATTATTGGTATCTTCATTCAAGAAGGACATGTTTTTGATATTACAAAAGACGCGCTTTATTATTTTAGTCCTTTGTTTATTTTTGTTGGTGTGAATATATTTTTATCTAGTTATTTTACAGCTATTGGAGATGGATTGTCTTCTGCAATCATATCCACTCTTCGTACTTTAATATTTGTTATTATGTTTATTCTTGTTCTTCCAAAATATTTTGGAGTCACAGGAATATGGTTAACAATGCCAATGGCAGAGCTTTGTACTATTTTTATTGCTTATCATTTGTATCGTACAAAGGGATTAAGATTAAAAAGAAACATGTAATTTTGGATTAAATAAGAATTATTGGAATATTTTTCCTTTTTATACAAAAATGTATTGATTTTTATAATGTGTAATGGTAATATATAGACATGAAATTCGTATGATAGGAACAAGTAGTTTATAATCCTGTTTTTAGAGAGACAGTGGGTGGTGAAAACTGTTAAATAAGTTATAAATGAAATCATCCTTGAGAAGCAAACTGAAATAGAAGTAGGGGCGCCGGAGTAGATCCACGTTATCGGTGATATACATTGTTAGATGTAGTAAGAGCCAATGAATTGGGAATTAAGGTGGTACCACGATAATATATCGTCCTTTGTATAAGGACGATTTTTTTATTTGTTGATACGACGTGTTTGATTTCATCTTATGAGCTTACAATGTGAATATGTTTGTAAAACATATCGATATGAAGCAGGAGGGGTATAAAATGAAATTATCGAATAGAAAAGTTTTACTCGTAAGTTTTATGTTATTTTCATTATTTTTTGGAGCAGGGAATTTAATCTTTCCTCCATTCTTAGGACAAAATGCAGGAGAATTAACTTTCTCTGCAATGTTAGGTTTCTTAATTACAGCAGTTGTTTTACCAGTATTGGGTGTTATCGTTGTTGCTGAGTTTAATGGTTTAGAAAAACTTGCAGCAAAAGTCAATACAAAGTTTGCAATTGTGTTTACAATTTTAATCTATTTATCAATTGGTCCAGGGTTAGGTATTCCTAGAGCTGCATCAGTACCATTTGAAATGGCAATCGCTCCTTATTTACCTGAAGGTGCATCATTTGCATTATTTATGTTAATGTATTCATTTGTTTTCTTTATGATTGCAGGATGGTTAGCATTAACACCAAACAAGTTAGTGGATCGTATTGGTAAGTTTTTAACACCATCTTTATTAACAATGCTATGTGTATTGTTTGTGAGTTTCGTATTTTTTGGAAAAACTTCTGTAGAAACTGCACAACAAGTTTATAGTGATGGTCCATTTGTTAAAGGATTCCTAGAAGGTTATCAAACAATGGATACTATTGCAGCATTGAATTTTGGATTGGTCATTGCGACAACATTGCGTAACTTAAAAGTTACTGATAAAAAAGGAGTTATGCACTACACAATTTTAGCAGGTATTATTGCTGGAAGTATTTTATCATTAATTTATATCATGTTATCTTATATGGGAATGCAAAGTTCAGGAATCTATCCATTACAAGGTAATGGGGCTTGGACTCTTCGTTGTATCGTTCATCAATTGTTTGGACAACCAGGAGCAATCTTCTTAGCAATGATCTTTACTCTTGCTTGTTTAACAACTTGTGTGGGATTGATTACTTCTATTTCTCAATATTTCTCAACATTAACAACAAAATTAACATATCGTCAATGGGTTTATTTAATCGTTGGTTTCTCATTTGCAGTATGTAATCAAGGATTAAATACTATCTTAAGTATTTCAGTACCGGTTTTAAATGCGATTTATCCAGTATCAATCATGTTGATTGTATTAGGATTATCTCATCGTTATTTTAAAAATAATGTGTATATGTATCCAGTGACTATCTTTGCTGTTGGTACAGTAAGTATCTTATATGTTTTAGAAGGATTTAAAGTGCCTTTAGGATTTGTTTCTACAGCATTACATTATTTACCTCTATATAGTTTTGGTATGGGTTGGGTTGTTGTTGCAATTTTAGCGATGATTGTCTCTGTAGTGATGTTTTATATCAAAGAAAAAGTGACTTATCGATTACCATGTAGCGACAATATTTCAGAATAAATGTAAAGGGATTCTTATGGGGATAAGAATCCCTTCTTTTTATAAAAATAAAAATAAATTTTGTTTAAAAAAGTATTGACGATGATATATCATTATGGTATTATATACGAGCAGTCAGTTAATGGGCCTGTAGCTCAGTTGGTTAGAGCGCACCCCTGATAAGGGTGAGGTCGATG